>Ga0102940_1000020_pt1 | contig 99698 bp, 78 predicted proteins | sample SalPonR2_C_D1_MG_FD_78215 | JGI IMG/M metagenome (GOLD analysis project Ga0102940, IMG submission 78215) | Salt pond soil microbial communities from South San Francisco under conditions of wetland restoration - Salt Pond MetaG R2_C_D1_MG | ecosystem: Environmental > Aquatic > Marine > Intertidal... | reverse complement strand
TCCTCGTAGCCATCCGCCTCAGGCGGACGAAGGAAAAAAAGAGCTGCCGTATTGGCTTTCAATGTGCTGTCAAGGGCTCAGTGAGGAGTTTTTAAACAACTTCCATTCAAAGATGCTTTTGGAATATCTTTATCTGGTACAATATTTAAACAATGCCCGTGATCAAAAAAGGCTTTTAGTATCATCACTAAACCCGGCATTATTATGATTACGTATATGATCCAAAATACCTCCCAAATCTTTTTTCATATCGACCAAACCAGGCGCCATATGCTCAAGCAAAGCTGCTTTTTGAAAAAAATTAATCTTTTATGATAGCTTTTTCATCTTTTCCAACCCTTCTTCCGCTACTTCCTGCGCCGGACGCTGCCAATAGCTACGATTGAATAACTCCAGTGACAATACTTTATCTCCGCCGGCAGCAGACAAGTAAGACAGTACATTTTTCACCGGCCCGACACCATCTCCCGGAAAAACCCGATCGGCATCGGTCTGATCCAGCCTTGGTTTATTCCCCGGAAAGTCATTCATATGGAACACCTCGATGTAACGACCATTCAGTAAATCCAAGGCAGCAAAATCCGACCCTCCCCGGAATAAATGATAAATATCGGGTAGTAAACGAGCATCCTCGTCGCCCGTAGCTGTCAGCACCATCATGGCCTGCCCCAGATGCCAAAAGATATCGGAGGCGCCCCAGAACTCTAACTGCGGCATTACGCCCGTTTCCCGACCGATCTCCAACAGGTTTTTATACTGTTTGCCTACCTTGAGCAGATCCAAAGGCTTTTTATCTTTGTATCCCACCGGTGGTGCCGCAATGCGTTTGGCTCCCAGCTCCGCCAGTAGTTCCATATCAGCCCGCATAGCCTCCGTACCTGCTGCACCAGCCAACCAGGGTGCAAAACCAATCGTATTTTCAAATATCAGCTTATGTTGACTGAGAGCCGCTCTGATGTCGGCTTTCCCCCCACCCTGCTCCAGGTATTTTTGAATATCGCCCATCCAGAGTTCCACGCCATCGTAGCCGGCCTCGCCCGCGATATGGATATAATCCACTACGGAATACTCCCCACAGCCACTAATGGTGCTGGTATTAAGACAGTATTTAAATTTTTTCCTGCCCGTGGTGTTACTTATTTTATCCTTATTTATTTTAAGCGGATTAGCTAAGAGTAAGGAGGCGAATCCGCCTAGAGAAGCCAGACTTGTTCTTCGATTCATATCTTTTTTGTTTATTATCTTACCAGACATTATTGAAGCGATTTAAACTTCTAAAACTCTTGGGAAGATAGTACTATGTAATATAAATAAGTTATCATATCAAGTAAAAGTGCGGAGGTCCGCCTTAGGCGGATCCGCACAACTCCCGGGGTGAGACTGTTCCTAATACTTTTTTATTGATCTATCCAGCTTTTCTGACTGAAACGCCAAATTTATAAAACCATAATGAGCATGAAAAATAAACATTCAATACTCTTGCTGCTTTGCCTACTATCTCTACCTCTAAGTATGAGTGCCCAGCAGTACCCTTTTCAAAACACCCGCCTTTCCGACGAGGCCCGACTCGACAACCTGATTTCCTTAATGACGCTGCAAGAAAAAATAGACAACCTGTCTTCTCGTCCGCCGGGAGTTCCTAGAATTGGGGCACGGGGTATCCGAATCATTGAAGGCTTACACGGACTGGCACTTAGTGGTCCTGCCAATTGGGCGGTTAAAGGAGAGGGAGAAGCCCCCACCACGACCTTTCCCCAGGCCATTGGCCTGGCGCAGATGTGGGATCCGGCTTTACACCAAAAAATTGCGGCCTGGGAAGCCGATGAGGCACGCTTTCTGACCCAAAACGAAAACTACCGAAGTGGCGGACTAATCGTACTGGCCCCTAATGCGGATCTGGGCCGCGACATTCGCTGGGGTCGTACGGAAGAGTGTTACGGAGAAGACGCTTTCCTGGCTAGTCGGCTGACCGTCGCCTACGTAAAGGGGCTACAGGGAGACCATCCAAAATACTGGAAGACCGCTTCCCTCATGAAGCACTTTCTGGCCAACAGTAATGAAAACAATCGCTTTACCAATTCTTCCGATTTTGACGACCGGCTTTTTAGGGAGTATTATTCCTATCCCTTTTATAAAGGTATTATTGAGGGAGGTTCCAGAGCCTTTATGGCCGCTTATAATAAATACAATGGTATTCCCTGTCACGTCCACCCCATGCTAGAAAATATTGCCGTCGAGGAATGGGGACAAGATGGTATTATCTGCACCGACGGTGGTGGCTTCCAACGACTCGTCACCTCGCATCAGTATTATGAGAATTTACCCGAAGCGGCAGCGGCCTGTATTCATTCTGGGATTACCATGTTCCTGGATACCTACCGCCCCCACGTCAAATCAGCTCTGGAGCAGGGCCTTATTAACGAAGCGGATATTGACCAAGCCGTCAAAGGCACCCTGCGGATTTTGCTCAAGCTAGGCCTTTTGGACGACAGTCCCGATAATCCTTACCGTCAAATGGGCATCGCCGACACCACTCGCCCCTGGCTAAAACCCGAGGCCCGGGCACTAGCTCGGGAAGCGACCCAGAAGTCCGTCGTACTGCTAAAAAATGAGGGGCTGCTCCCGCTAGACCAAGAAAAAATATCTTCCATCGCCGTCATTGGCCCCAGTGCTGATATGGTCGTTTCCGATTGGTACGCTGGTACCCCGCCTTATCGCGTATCGGTACTGGAGGGGATTAAGAATGCGGTTGGAGACGACGTGGAAGTCTATTTCGCCGCTTCCAATAAAGCAGATTCTGCCGTAATTGCAGCGAAAAAAGCCGATGTAGCCATCGTTTGTGTTGGTAACCACCCTTTGAGCTATGGCTTAGGCTGGGGTAAAAACCTGGTCGCCAGCGATGGACGCGAAGAGGTAGATCGGCAGGCGATCAGTCTCGAGCAGGAAGATCTGGTCCGACTAGTCAAAGCCGCTAATTCGAACACGGTACTGGCATTAGTATCCAGTTTTCCTTACGCCATTCCCTGGTCGAAAAGAAATGTACCGGCCATCCTGCACCTTACCCAGGCTAGTCAGGAGCTGGGTAATGGGCTGGCCGATGTGATCTTTGGTGATATTAGCCCGGCCGGACGACTGGTCCAGACCTGGTCGGCTTCCATTGATCAGCTTCCACCTATCCTTGACTATAATATTCGCAACGGCAGAACTTATATGTACGATCAGCACGAACCCTTATTTGCTTTCGGACATGGCCTGAGCTACACTACCTTTGATTACCGGAGTCTAGGTATCCCAACCCCGGAAATAACCACCGGAGATACCCTACTGCTTAGGGTGGAAATTACCAATAGAGGGGATATGGATAGCGATGAGGTCGTACAAGCCTACGTGGCTTTTCCCAACTCCAGAGTGGAACGTCCACACAAAGCATTAAAAGGTTTTAAAAGGGAGCATATCCCGGCCGGCTCCACAAAGACTATTACCATCGCCGTTCCTGCCCAGGAATTAAGCTACTGGGATGTTCAGGAGCATGCCTTCGTTTTAGAGCCCGGTCCTATTGAAATCATGGTGGGTGCTGCTTCCGATGACATCCGGCTGCGGCGTGTGATTACCGCAAAATAAGGAAGAGGTCAAGTCAGCTATTTTAAAAATATTTTGTAACATTACTGCATGAAGCATTTCCATTTTTACTTATTACTTGCCAGCAGTCTACTACTGTCGCATTCCTCCGCGTTTTCACAAACAGATGGGGAGCATAAGCTCTTTTCACCCAAAGAGCAGCCCAAGCGACTCAGTGCCGCTTTCAGCTTTACCGAGGGTCCGGCCGTCGATGCCAAGGGGAATGTTTTTTTTACGGATCAACCCAACAATCGAATCATGCGTTGGAACAGCAAAAAAGGCACCATCTCCAATTATCTGGAGCCCGCCGGTCGTGCCAATGGTTTATTCTTTGACCCCGCAGGTAATCTCTACGCCTGTGCCGATGCAAAAAATGAATTGTGGAAGATTAGCCCCGATAAAACGGTGCAGGTCCTCATCAAAGACTTTCGGGGTAAAAAACTGAACGGACCGAATGATCTGTGGATCGACACTAAGGGTGGCATCTACTTCACCGATCCTTTCTACCAAAGGAAATACTGGACCCGCAGCGAAAAGGAAATTCCCGAAGAACGGGTCTATTACTTCGCCCCCGACAGCACACTACGGATAGCCGCCAGCGATTTTGAACGGCCAAACGGTATTATTGGAACGGCAGATGGCAGTCTGCTCTACGTAGCGGACATTAAGGCGCAAAAAACGTATCGCTTCCAAATTCAGGCGGATGGCAGCCTTAGCAATCGCCAGCTACACTGTGAGATGGGCTCCGACGGAATGACGCTCGATAGCGAAGGTAATCTATACCTAACGGGCGACGGTGTCACCGTCTTTTCGCCGGAAGGCGAGCAAATTGCCCACATCCCCATTCCCGAAAATTGGACGGCCAATGTTACCTTTGGCGGTAAGAACCGGAAAACCCTGTTCATCACCGCCATGGGATCGGTCTATGCGCTCAAAATGAAGGTAAAAGGACAGCGCTAAGCAACGCCTAAATCCGACATAATACGGTCTAAACGGGCATCCAGATCAGCTTCTACCGCTTTAAACGTCGATTTATCGGACAATGGCGCGTTGACGCTGCAGTAGAATTTCACCTTAGGTTCCGTACCAGAGGGACGCGCAGAAATGATCCCGCCATCTTCCGTGTAGAACTGTAGTACATTAGAAGAAGGGAGGTCAATCTTTTCGGTACTACCGTCCTCCAGGTTTTTCGATTCTCCCGAGAGGTAGTCCTTGACCATGATTACTTTGGATCCCCCTAGGGTAGCCGGTGGCGTTTTACGCAGTGATTTCAGCATGGCCTGTATTTCTTCGGCTCCTTTTTTTCCTTCTCGCTTTAGGGAAACCAATTTCTCTTTATAGAAGCCATATTCTTCGTACAGGTCCAGCAGTGCGTCGTAGAGACTGCGTCCCTGATCCTTATAATAAGCCACCATCTCAGCCATCATGGCACAGGAGATGACCGCATCCTTATCGCGGGCGTGCTCTCCTACCAGATAACCATAGCTTTCTTCTCCACCAACGATAAAGGTGCGCTGCCCTTCGTATTTGGTCATTAGCTCACCGATATATTTAAAGCCGGTCAGGGTATTAAAGCATTCTACGCCCTTAGATTCGGCAATTTTATCAATTAGATAAGAGGTCACGATGGTCTTCACTACAAATTCGGAACCCGTCAGCTTGTCCGCTTTTTCCCAGGCGGTTAGCACATAATTTACCAAAAGACAGGCGGCCTGGTTTCCATTGACCAGTACGAAGTCCCCTTCATTATTTTTAATGGCAATTCCTACCCGATCGGCGTCCGGATCGGTAGCCATTAAAAGGTCAGCATCGACTTCCCTGGCCTTTTTTAGCGCCAGGGTCAAAGCTTCACGCTCCTCTGGATTGGGATAAACGACCGTAGGGAAATTACCATCGGCCTTCATTTGCTCTTCGACCAGAATAACGTTTTCAAAACCAAAGCGCTCCAGCACGGGGGGCACGGATACTGCGCCCGTTCCGTGGATGGGTGAGAAGACAACTTTCAGGTCTTTCTGCCGCTGAATAGCTGCTTTAGAGATGGAAAGCTTTTCCAGTTCTTCGTAATAACGTTCGTCGATGGCCGCTCCGATTTTTTCAATATTATCCGGATTACCTTTGAATTTAATGTCCTTGATATCTTCTATTTTACGCACCTCCTCCAGGACACTGGTGTCGTTGGGCGAGACCAGTTGCCCACCATCAGCACCGTAAGCTTTATAGCCGTTATATTCCTTAGGATTATGCGAAGCCGTCAGCATAACTCCACCGTGGGCGTCTAACTCCCGAATAGCAAAAGACAGTTCCGGCGTAGGTCGAAGTCCTTCAAAGTAGTACACATAGATTCCATTGGCGGAGAAGACATCCGCCACCACCTGAGCGAAGGTATCCGAGTTATTTCGGCTATCGTGGGCAATCACCACCTTAAGATCCTCGTTCGGGAAAGTCTTTAACAGATGATTGCTAAACCCTTGAGTGGCAGCGCCTAAGGTATACTTATTTACCCGGTTAGAACCGACGCCCATGATACCTCGCATTCCGCCGGTACCAAATTCCAGATCCTTATAAAAGGCGTTCGTAAGCGTGTCGAGATCTCCCTGATCTAATAGTTTCTGGATTTCTTCTTTGGTTTGCTTATCATAATCGCCGTTTAGCCAGGCATTAACTTTGTTTTGTACCGCAGGTTCGAGCGTTGCCATAGAATTTTGTTTATTTTGGTTTCGTTAAACTTCTTAGGTTCTGCCTCAAAATAGCTGTTTTCCTGAAAAGATAGAAATTTAAAAGCGATTTCTCATGAAGCACCTTTTCGTACTGTGCCTGTTCCATTTCGCCTTACTCAGCGGTCGGGCACAATCTTATTTATTACACCCCAGCCAATTAGATACGGTGGCCCTGGTAGATAGTATTTGGGGAGCTTCCGGACGGGATGGCTTTCGCCAAAACAATAGAGCCGTGGGCCAGCTGAATGGTCGCTTCCCGACGACTTTGATAGATGCTTCGGGCATCGTACTGGTGGCTAAAACAGCGATAGCAGACTACCTTCCATTAGAAGATACCGCAGAGGTAGTGGTTTTCCCGGTACCGCTTTCGCTAAAAAACGTAGTGCTTAGTTTTCCGCTAGAGGCCGTAGATATCACAAAAAAAATCCTCCCTTCAGAAGACCAGGAATTAAGTGAAGCCGCAACCATAGCCCAGATTCAGCGCAAGCTCGCCCAAATTCGACTCCAGCAAAAGGCAACCCCTGCAGTGAGAACCGCCGTAAACAGCTATCAGGGTCAAAGCCGATTTTTTCAGCACCGCTATCTGGATTATACCCAGGTACAATTACTGGCCTATACCAATTATTCCAATGGTAAAGATTACGCCCTCTTGCGTATTTTAGACGAAAGCCCCTACCCCTATATGCCCAAAATCAATCTCAGGGACAGCCTGCAAGGGGCAGCTTACCTCATCAATTATCCACCCCAGACCCATTACTACAGCTCTGCTTCTGCACTGGCTTTACACCTCCGCACCCTGAAAAGTAGCCTGCAAATATTGAAACCCACCATGGCGGTCTACCAGTCTTTTCGAAGACTCCCGCCCCAAAAACTGGTGGAATTCTATACGCAGCAGTCTTCTGCTCAGCGCTACCTCGAAGAGGAAAAAGCAGTAGCTAACAGAAAACAGAGAGAAAATAAATACCTGATTTACCCGGCCTTACTAAGGCTGCAGCAGGAACTCGTCCAGGCGAAAGCAGGCCTGGAAAAACGACACCATTTCTATCATCTTAGCCAAAGCCTCAACCAGGCTATACAACTCATCCCGCTCAGCCGTTTTCTAGACGGGCAGCAAGGAAAAAAAGTAGATACAGCGGAACGAACAGTAGCCTTTCTGGAATCCTGGGTAAACAACTGGAACCCGGGCATTGACCAAAAGCTATTTCAAACCTTAATGCCCCTGTATTTTGACGAAAGTCAGGCCAATTATTTCTCCACCGCACTCATTGATCAAATCCGGAGCAGCGGCAAATCATTTGAAAGGCTGGGTAGCCAGCTCTACGGCGAAAGCTTACTGACACGGCCCCAACAATTAAAATCCATCCTGGAAGAAGAAGATACCGAAGCCTTATACCAGAAACTGGAAAGAGACGCGGGCTATATTTTCTTCCGGCAGCTCTTGCACGATCAAGAAGAAAATGTTAACCATCCCTACCGACAGGCCTTTCAGGAATGGACAGCATTGGAGCGGGCCTGGCTCAAAGCCATCGCCGAAGTTGAATCCCTTCCCTATTTGGAAGCTAATGCGACCCAGCGCCTGCATTTACTGGGCGGCGGCGGAATAGCCGAGCTTCCGGCCTGGGAGGATAATGCCGCCAGCCCCGTTTTTAATGCGCAGCACGAATTATTGGGATTCGTATTTCCAACGAATCCGCCACCGGCCGGGACAAATTGGGAATTGCCAAAGGAGGATAGCCTTTACCGGTTCCTTTCGATAGATACCGTCCTGGAAAGGCTTAACAAAAGTCGATAAACGAGAAAAGCCCCACCCATAGGGCAAGGCTTTTCAGTATACCATTCAGAGAATAGATTACTTATTCTCATCCACTTCTTCAAATTCGACGTCGGTGACGTCATCGTCGGCTCCGGTACTATCTCCAGCCTGGTCGTTCGTAGCTCCGGCATTCGGATCAGCACCAGCGGCACCAGCTTCCTGCTGTGCCTGATAGATATCCTGGCTAGCTGCCTGCCATGCATCGTTTAATGCTTTGGTGGCTGCTTCCAGTTTATCCATATCTTCTGCTTTATGGACTTCCTTCAGTTCAGCCAGGGCAGATTCGATGGTACCTTTCTTATCGGCAGGTACTTTATCACCAAATTCGTTCAGCTGCTTTTCGGTTTGGAAGATCAAAGTATCAGCAGCATTCAGCTGATCTACCTTTTCACGTGCTTCTTTGTCAGCGTCGGCATTTGCTTCGGCTTCGGCTTTCATACGTGCGATTTCTTCTTTTGACAAACCTGTAGAAGCTTCAATGCGAATACTCTGTTCTTTGCCGGTTCCTTTATCTTTGGAAGATACGGTCAGAATACCGTTGGCGTCCATGTCGAAAGTCACTTCGATCTGGGGCACACCACGTGGTGAGGGTGGAATTCCATCCAGAATGAATCGACCTACGGTACGGTTATCTTTGGCCATCGGACGCTCTCCCTGTAAGATATGAATCTCTACTGAAGGCTGGTTGTCCGCAGCAGTTGAATAAATTTTAGATTTTTTGGTCGGAATCGTGGAGTTTGATTCGATAACGACATCGTACACACCACCCATTGTTTCAATACCCATGGATAATGGTGTTACATCCAGCAGCAGTACATCCTGTACATCACCACTCAATACACCACCCTGAATAGAAGCACCTACGGCTACTACCTCATCTGGGTTTACCCCTTTGTTAGGCTTTTTACCAAAGAAATCTTCTACCGCCTGCTGAATGCGTGGGATACGAGTAGAACCACCTACGAGGATCACCTCATCGATATCACTCTTATCCATACCGGCATCTTTTAATGCCAGACGGCAAGGCTCCAGTGTGCGCTGCACCAAATCATCGGCCAATTGCTCGAATTTAGAACGAGAAATCTTCGTGACCAGGTGCTTAGGCACACCATCTACCGCTGTAATATAAGGCAGGTTCACTTCGGTTTCCGAAGATGAAGAAAGCTCAATTTTTGCTTTCTCTGCCGCATCCTTCAGGCGCTGTAGCGCCATCGGATCTTTGCGCAGATCAATATTTTCCTGACTCTTAAATTCGTCGGCCAGGAAGTTAATCAATACGCGGTCGAAGTCGTCACCACCCAGGTGCGTATCACCGTTGGTTGATTTCACCTCAAACACCCCTTCTCCTAATTCAAGGATTGAGATATCGAAAGTACCCCCGCCGAGGTCATACACCGCGATGGTCATATCTTTATTTCGCTTATCCAAACCATAAGCTAAAGCAGCTGCCGTTGGCTCATTGATGATTCGCTGAATCTTCAGACCGGCAATCTCACCCGCTTCTTTAGTGGCTTGACGTTGGGAGTCATTAAAGTAGGCCGGTACCGTTACTACGGCTTCGGTCACTTCGCTACCCAGAAAGTCTTCGGCCGTTTTCTTCATTTTCTGAAGAATCATAGCGGAAAGTTCTTGTGGCGTATACTGACGACCGTCGATATTCACCCGCACGGTGTTATTATCTCCTTTTTCTACTTTATAGGACACATTCTCTACTTCTTCCTTCGATTCGTCAAAACGCTGTCCCATAAAGCGCTTAATCGATGCGATGGTCCGCGTAGGATTCGTAATGGCCTGTCTTTTTGCAGGATCTCCAATCTTACGCTCTCCATTGTCCATAAAAGCGACAACGGAAGGCGTGGTACGCCGTCCCTCTTCATTAGGGATGACTACTGGTTCGTTACCTTCCATCACGGCGACGCAGGAGTTCGTTGTCCCCAAATCTATTCCAATAATTTTACCCATACTATATACTTTATTTGTTTGTTGGCTAATTGAATTACACTCTTACTACATCAAGGCACGTGCCAAGTGTATTTTGTCCTTATTCTTCTGTCAGAAATGCAGATTTGGCTATTCTTCCTGTCAAAACGCGTACGGGTCAGCAATTCATCCAATAGGAACCGACATTTTGTCAGCGCCATCGGTGCCCTACTGGAGAATTATGTATTATTGCTGTGGAAATAATTGTTTATTTCGTACAACCACATCCACTAAGCCTGGCTCTTTACATAAAAACCAAAAGCACAGCTTGGATGGCAATCGTACACAAGATGACCGAAAGCGAGTTAATTGACGCCTGTCTTGAAAATGACCGCATCGCGCAGCGTGATCTGTACGAGCGGTATAGCAAGGCTATGTATACGATTGCCTACCGCATGGCCGGAGAGCAGGATCTGGCAGCTGATATCTTACAGGAAGCTTTCATTAAGGTTTTTCGCTCGCTGGCAAAATTCCGGCGGGAATCTACCCTGGGGGCCTGGATCAAAACGATTGTAGTCCGCACGGCACTCAGTAAATTAAAAAAACAACCCAAATTTGATGAATTGCCCCCTACGGATGGATCAGAAAGTGGTAGTTGGGGAGATTTCCTGGAAGCAGAATACCTGGAAAAAGCCATACAGTCCCTCCCTACCGGTTACCGGACGGTATTCTTACTCATCGAAGTAGAAGGATACGCACACAAAGAAGTAGCCGAATTATTAGGGATCACGGTTGGCACTTCGAAATCACAACTGTACTACGCGAAAAAGAAATTGAGACAAATTATTACAAAACTGTTGGAGATATGAGTACGGAAAAGCAAAATCAACTAATCCGGCAAGCTATTTCCGAATTACCGGATTATCAGGCACCGGAACAGCTCTGGCCTCAGATATCAGAGCAGTTAGATATTGACCAAAAAGAACGATTGATCCAACGACAATTGGCTCAACTCCCGGATTACCATCCGCCGGAAACGGTCTGGACCGAAATTGCGGAAGGTTTAGCAAAGGCTCCGCCCAAAAATACCTGGTTGCGCCTTGTCCGGCAGCCCCTGACCTGGGCCGCCAGTTTCCTACTGCTTTTCTCGCTCTACTGGTTGGTCACTCAAAGTCAAGGTCCGGAGGTAAGCTATACTTATACGACCCAGGCAGAAAGTCAATGGCTGCTCGAATCCGACTGGGATGCCGATGAAGCTGATTTTGCGGAGGTCGTCCAATTGCACCAACGGTACCTCCGTACTTTTGATGATCAATCGGCGGCGAGCCTACAAGAAGAATTTGATGAACTCAATACTGCAAGGGAAGAAATCAAAGAAACGCTGGACCGGTACGGGAAAGACCAGGAATTAATCCGGCAACTTGCCGCGATTGAAAGAGCCAGAACCCAAATTGTCAATCAAATGGCCCAACAAATCTAAATCCGGAACACCATGAAACAAATATTCGTATTGCTCCTTTTTTGCCTAAGCGCACCCTGCTTGCTGATCGCTCAGGAACAAATCCATGTGGTCACCAAAAAGATCAATGAAAGCTATAATTACCGCGAAGATTACGAGGTCAATATCGAAGGAGATCGGGCCGAAGTCTATATTCAACCCAACCTGGAAAATAAAATCCTGATCGATATTGAGGTTATTGCCAAGCACCCCAATCAGGAGCAGGCTGAAAAAGATGTAGAAAAAATGGCGACCATCGTCAAGCGGCTAAAAAACAAAATATACATTCGCAACTATCTGGATGCGGAAGAGAAATCAGAAGCTCAACTGAAAGTGATCTACCGGATAACCGTTCCCGCTCAGTGTCCGGTATACATCAAAAATGCCTACGGTGTGGCAGAAGTGGACAACCTGACCAATAGTGTCAAGATAAACAGTAAGTTTAGTCACGTTAGCCTGCAGGGGCTCACCGGTAACATGGACCTGTTTACCCGCTACGGAGACATCTACGGCCAGTCACTAAGCGGCAACGCGACCATTGCCTCACATCGCACGGATATGATCCTGAAAGATATTGAAGGCACCTATAATATTGACGCGGCCTATGGCAATATCCAGATATATGCCAGTGCGGGACTGTTGGACTTAAATCTCGATGCAGAGAAGTCGCAGGTCATGCTCTTTAATCCGGATCTGAGTAGTTTTCGCTACGATTTGACTACGGTAAGTACGCCTACCCTATTACCCGAAGGAATGGATTTCGAGATTACGCAGCCAGAACCCAATGTGCAGCGTATACAATACACACCAAACAATGAATACTTTCCAAGTTTTTCCGTAAAGGTAACCTTTGGCACCTTGCAGGTACAAAAATCCAGTAAAGTCAAACGCCCCTAATGGCTACTCCTTTTCCCAGCCCATGGTGCGTTTCACCGCTTTCTGCCAACCAGCGTATAACAGATCGCGTTCTGCCTTTTCTTTTTCAGGTTTAAAACTAGCCTGTAGATGCCACTTTTCTTGCAGATCGGATTTTTTCCAATAGCCTACCGCCAGTCCGGCCAGGTAAGCTGCTCCGAGCGCGGTTGTTTCAATAATTTCCGGACGCTCTACTTTTGTGCCCAGGACATCCGACTGGAATTGCATCAACAGGTTATTGGCACTGGCACCACCATCGACACGCAATATCTCCAGATCCCGTCCGGCGTCCTGACTCATGGCTTCCAGCACGTCGCGGGTTTGGTAGGCCAGGGACTCCAGGGTGGCCCGGATAATATGGGCCTTAGTTGTCCCTCTGGTCAGGCCAAAAATAGCTCCGCGCGCGTACATATCCCAATAGGGAGCACCTAAGCCTGCGAAAGCAGGTACTACATAGACCCCATCCGGATGTTCCACCTTCATGGCAAAATATTCAGAATCGGGCGCCTCGTCAATAATCTTTAACGAGTCGCGTAGCCACTGAATCGCCGCTCCGGCGATAAAAATACTGCCTTCCAAAGCGTAATGAACTTCGCCGTCCAGTCCCCAGGCAATGGTGGTGATCAAGCCATTCTCTGAGCGGACTAATTCCGTGCCCGTATTCATTAAGACAAAACAACCAGTGCCGTAAGTGTTTTTAGCCATCCCGGGCGTGGTACAGGCCTGACCAAACAAGGCGGCTTGCTGATCCCCCGCAATCCCGGCAATGGGCACTTCTGCGCCCAGCAAGCTGGCCGTGGTATGTGCATACACCTCACTGGAGGATTTAACTGCTGGTAAAATCCCGGCGGGAATATCCAGGAGTTCGAGCATTTTCTCATCCCATTCCAGTTTCTCAATATTATACAAAAGCGTTCGGGAAGCATTGGTATAATCGGTAATGTGTGCCTTACCGCCACTCAGCTTCCAGACCAGCCAACTGTCGATGGTACCAAAGAGCAGGTCTCCATTGGCCGCTTTTTTGCGCGCGCCGGGCACATGATCCAATAACCACTTCACCTTGGTCCCCGAAAAATAGGCATCAATGACCAGACCGGTATTTTTGCGAATGTAGTCTTCGTGACCATCTGCGGTGAGTTGATCGCAAATATCTGCGGTACGGCGGTCCTGCCAAACGATGGCATTATGAATAGGCTGTCCCGTATTTTTATCCCAGATTAGGGTGGTCTCCCGCTGGTTCGTAATCCCAATGGCGGCCAGGTCCGTTGCGGCTAATTCCTGTTTGGCCAGTACTTCCTGAATGACCTGTAGTTGCGTATTCCAAATCTCATTGGCATTGTGTTCTACCCAACCGGGTTTAGGATAAATCTGTGTAAATTCTCGTTGAGCAACATCCACGATCATACCTTCGTAGTTAAATAAAATAGCCCGTGAGCTGGTCGTTCCCTGGTCGATGGATAGAATGTATTTTTGCATCTAGTTCCGTTTTTTGTCAACTAATTTAAAGCTAGCTTGTATATGAATATGTTTAGATACCTAAGTAAGTGTTCAATATTATCTATACCCTATTTCAGGCCCTTTTGGGCTTCCACGTCGTTAGAAAGCCTCACCGACGCGCTGCGTCGGCTACGTTTTCTGCCTTGTTGAACCCCAAAATTGCACTAAACTAAACTTATGCATAATATCGACCACTTACTTAGATTAAATTAAAATCATTTTGCTAAGATATTTCAGGCGGAGGGAATCCTCCGCCCAGGTCTAAGGAGGATGGAAGATTCAATTTCAGCCAACATCCTAAATAGAAGAACGAATATAATCAATCACACTAACCAAACCAATTAATTCCGAATGGAGATTCTTAAGAAGCCTTTTCCAGAAGTTCCTCAATTTTCATCTAAAGATATTGCTTACGCCACGGAGGCCGATGCACTTAAGCCTTTCTATAAGTATTCCGTCACGATGGAATCCTTCACGAAAGTAATTCCCGACCGCAAAGCAAGCCCCGTTGATCGGGAAGTGCTGGTAGCAACCCTGCGTCAACAGTATGCGAATCTCTCCACTACGGATGCAGTCAAGGAAAACATCGAAGCGCTCCTTTCTGAAAAGACCTTTACCGTTATTACGGCGCACCAACCGGCCCTCTTTACGGGGCCTTTGTATTATATCTATAAAATCATCTCCACCATTCGCCTGGTAGAAGAATTGCGGGAGAGCTATTCCGATTATCAGTTTGTCCCCGTCTTTATCAGTGGTTCCGAAGACCACGACTTTGAAGAAATCAATCACACTAATCTCTTTGGCAAGCCGATCGAATGGCAAAATGAAGAGTCCGGTGCCTGTGGAATGATGCGCACCGACACCCTGGGCGATGCCCTGACTCAGCTGAAAGACATTCTGGGTGGCTCCGATCGGGCTCAGCAGGCCTACCAAATGATCGAAAAAGCCTATACCCGCCATGAAAAATACGGTGATGCCGCTCAGGACCTGGTGAATAGTCTCTTTGCGGATTACGGACTGGTCGTTATCAATATGAACGATGCCGCTCTGAAGCGCCTGTTTATCCCCTACCTGGAAAAAGAAATTTTTGAGCAATTCTCTCACCCCTACGTCACCAAAACACAACAAGAACTGGATGAAGTGGGCTTTGGAGACCAGGCCTACGCTCGCGAAATCAATATTTTCTACCTGCGCGATCAAATTCGTGCCCGCATCGAACAGGATGGTGAGCATTACCAGGTCGTCGATACCGAGTACCGCTTCACGGCCGAAGAACTCCAGAAAGAAATACAGGATCATCCCGAACGCTTTAGTCCAAACGTGGTGATGCGCCCGATTTATCAGGAGGCTATCCTGCCCAACCTGGCCTACATCGGCGGTGGCGGGGAGCTATCTTATTGGCTGGAACGCAAAAGCCAATTTGAAGCTTTTGGCCTCAACTTCCCCATGCTGATCCGTCGTAATTCGGCGCTTTGGGTAGATAAGGGATCGGCCAAAAAACTGGATAAAGTCGGCCTGGAAATTCAGGAGCTCTTCGAAGATACCGAAGCCCTGATCAAGCGCTACGTCAAGAAAAATACGGAAAACGAGATCAATCTAAAGGAAGAAAAGACGAATATAGAGAAAACCCTGGTACAGGTAGCGGAGAAAGCCACCGAAGTAGATCCCAGCCTAAAAGGTAAAGTACTGGCCGAGAATGCCAAAATCATGAAGTCGATCGAAAACCTGGAAGGGCGCCTGATGAAAGCGGAAAAGGACCGCTTCGAGATTTCGCTTAACCAAATCCGGAAAATCAAAGACAAACTCTTCCCGGAGAACGGTCTACAGGAAAGACACGAGAACTTCTTATCGCTCTATATTAAATACGGGAACGATCTCTTTGAGATCTTAAAAGAGCACCTTAACCCGCTGGAGGAAGGTATGGTGGTTTTTGTGGAGAGATAGCACAGAGAGGGCGTATTTCAATATTGTATGTATATTTAGTTGATCAAATCCTGAATATTATGCATACTAGTAAAGCCTTTTGTCTCTTTATCTTTCTAAGCTCTCTTATGATCGCCCAGGCACAGCCCAAAGATTACGACATTGTGATCTACGGCTGTACTTCAGCAGCCGTTGCCGCCGCTGTGCAAGCCAAACAAATGGGAAAATCGGTGGTTGTGGTGGGGCCCGAAAAGCACCTGGGAGGCTTGACAGCCGGAGGTTTGGGCTTTACGGATTCCGGTAACAAAGCCGTGATCGGCGGTTTTGCGCGGTCCTTTTACCAGCGTATTAAAGCGCACTACGATCAGGCTGACTCCTGGATCTACCAAAAACCGGAGGAATACAACCGATACCGCGCAGAAGAAGATGCCATTTGGGTCTTTGAGCCCCACGTGGCCGAAGCTACCTTTGAAGCAATTATTTCGCAATACGAGATTCCGGTATTCCGCGAACGCTGGCTGGACCGGAGTAAGGGCGTAATAAAGGAAGACAAACGTATAGTATCCATCCGAATGCTGAGTGACGAGGTGTTTTCCGGAAAAGTTTTTATTGATGCCACCTACGAAGGCGATCTAATGGCAACAGCTGGGGTTACTTTTACCGTTGGTCGCGAAAGCAATGCCGTTTATGGAGAGACCTTAAACGGCGTACAAAAAGCCAGGGCCATAAGTCATCAGTTTGAACACCCCGTCAGCCCCTACCGTATCTCTGATGATCCCTCCAGTGGTTTGCTGCCCAATGTACACGGGGAGGACCCGGGAGAAGAGGGTCAGGGGGATCAACGAGTACAGGCTTACAATTTTCGCATGTGCCTGACTACCGTCGATGAGAATCGAGTCCCCTTTCCTAAACCCGATCATTACGATCCCCTCAACTATGAATTACTGGCCCGGGAATTGGATCAGGGCTGGCGTAAATTGTGGGTGAAGTTCGATGCGGCTCCCAATAAAAAAACCGACACCAATAATCATGGTGCTTTTTCTACCGACTACATCGGCAAGAACTATACTTACCCGGAAGCTTCTTATCAGGAGCGCCAGGCCATCATTGAGGAGCACGAAGATTACCAAAAAGGATTAATGTGGTTTCTGAGCTATGATCCCAGAGTACCTAAGGACGTCCGGGAAAGAATGAGCCAGTGGGGCCTGGCCAAAGATGAATTCGTAGACAATGGGTACTGGCCCCACCAAATTTACGTGCGGGAAGCCCGTCGAATGGTCAGTGATTTTGTCATGACGGAGAACCACCTTACCCAAAAAATAGCAACACCCGAACCCATCGGCATGGGATCCTACAATATGGATTCTCACAATGTGCAACGCTACGTCGATAGTAATGGGCATGCTCGTAACGAAGGGGATATCCAAATAAGCCCGGGCGGCCCCTACCCCATTAGTTACCGCGCTATCGTCCCCCCCGAAGATGAAGTGCGTAATTTGATCGTTCCGGTCTGCCTGTCTTCTTCACACATCGCCTACGGATCGATCCGTATGGAACCCGTATTTATGATCCTGGGACAGTCCGCGGCCACGGCGGCGGCCCTGTCCATCGATGAGCAAAGCAGTGTGCAGGAGGTCGATTATGCTATATTGAAACAACAACTGTTGGCCGATGGTCAGGTTCTGGAATATAAAAAGGATTAAAAGAATAAGTAGGTTGACCCATAATTACCTTTCTGATCTACTTATAATCCTCTCGCACCGGCTGAAAAACGTCAATCAGTTCGCATTCCGTTAGCGCTTTGGCGGAGTGGGATACCTTCGAGGGGATAATTACCACATCTCCAGCTTTACAGACTTTAGTTTCGTCACCGACCGTCATTTCTAATTGCCCAGACAACAAATTGGTGACTTGCTCGTGGACGTGTGCGTGCTCCGGGAGCACGGCGTCCTTTTCGATGCGTACGCGGGCTACAGACATCCCTTTCATGTGTACCAGGCGGGCGTAGATGCCGGGAACCAGTTCTTTTTCAGGGATGTCGTTAATATTGGTGAAAGTATTATTTTGCATGATGATTATTTTTTGGAGAAGCCAATCCACCCCGAGTAGTATTTCTAAGGCTTCTTGATGGTGGGTAGGATAAAGTCATCCAGTGGACTCGGCATAGCCATCGTTTTTTCGATTTCTTCTACCGTTCTGGGAGCACGACCCGATAGATTGACCCAGCCGTCTTCGGTGATCAGAATACAGTCTTCGATCCGCACCGCAATACCCCACCATTTGGGATCACAGTCGCTACCTTCAGGAATATAAATCCCGGGTTCTACCGTAATGATGGTCCCTGGTTTGAAGGTGTCATAAGTTCCCGGATCGTGGACATCCAGCCCTACGTAGTGGGAGGAACCGTGCGGAAAGTAATTATGCCGTTCTCCTGCTTCGATCAGGCCAATTTCGGCCAATCGTTGATCGATTACTTCGCGAGCCGCTTGCCCCGGCGCACGAAAAGCATTACCTACTTTACATTCTTCGAAGCCGGCCTGTTGTGCTTCCAGTACAATATTATATATGATCTTTTGTTCCTCAGAAAAAGTACCGTCGGCCGGAATAGTACGCGTTACATCGGCGGTATAGCCGTGGTATTCTGCCCCCAGATCCATCAGTACCAGATCCGTTCCCAGGCGGGGTTTGTTATTTTCAATGTAGTGCAAGATACAGCCATTGTTTCCCCCACCGACGATGGAGGGATACCCCTCGTATTCGGAGCCGTATTTTTTAAAGACAAATTCGTGGATACCCTGCACTTCGGTTTCAGACATACCCGGTTTCATAGCTTTCATCACTTCCAACTGGCCTACGGCACTCACCTCACAAGCGATACGCATCAGCTCTAATTCCTCTTTGGTCTTTGCTTCACGGAGTTGTCCCATCAGTTGAGGCAAGATGCCCACGTCCAGATTACTTTTCGGTATTTTTTGAACTACACTCAGGGTGCTCTCCTGATCTTTCGCTGCCATGAAAGCCTTCACCAGGGGATCATTCAGCGCTTTGGGATTGGCGCGAGACATTTGGTAAAGCTGTTGTTTTCGGGAGGCCAGGTCCAGACTGGTATTGGCCATTACCTGGTGCATCTGATGCGCTACTCCGTTGAAATCTTCTGCTATGCCAGCACTACCACGAAATTGTTGCTTAAGATCAAATAGATCAGTATCGTCACGGGGGTTATCCCGGATATCTCGCTGAAAATCAAAAAATAACACCTTATCAAAACGCTCAAACTCCAGCGCGTAATTCTTAAACTCGGTATGGTCAAGTACCGTTTCAAAACCCAGCGTTTCTTTTACCCCTTCCGGTCCCAGGCGACGGCCGGTCCACATTTCACTTTGTTCGTTACGCGCTTGCGCAAAAAGAATCTCATCGTAGGTTCCTCCGGTGGCGTCTTTCTGTGGCTCCGAAAAGATCAGCAGAATAGAATGGGGCTCCTTGTAACCGGTTAGATAGTAAAAATTAGGATCCTGATGATAGATGAATTCGACATCATTGGCCCGATTACGCACCGGTGCGGCAAAAAGCACCGCCACAGAATTAGGGGGCATCTTTTGCCGTAAGGCATCCCGGCGATCCGTATGAAAATCCGGGCTGAGATAATCATCTGGTAGTTGCTGAGCCCCTAGATCAATGCTGGCCAGCAGGCCTAAAAATACTAAGGGCAAAAAAAGAATTGAACGCATAAGGGTGAAATATTTACAGTAAATATACGTCCTCCGTCTTTCTCCGCCAAATGGACCAGCATTTTGTACGATTTTATTACATTTATAGGATCAGTCTTGTGAAGCCTTAAAAAGTGGGCCAAGTCTATTAAATAAAAACTCGGGAGGCAATGGATGCTTACGACTATATTATTATTGGTGCTGGCTCAGCCGGATGCGTGCTGGCCAATCGTCTATCAAAGGACCCAGGCAATCAGGTCTTGTTACTGGAGGCCGGTGGGCCGGATAAAAACAAGAAAATCCATATCCCGGCTGGCTACACCGAGCTATTCGGGTCGGAAGTAGACTGGGACCTGCAAACCGTTCCCCAGCAGCACCTGAACGGCCGAATACTAAAGGTGCCCCGAGGTAAAACACTGGGGGGCTGTAGCTCTACCAATGCCATGGCTTATGTGCGTGGTAATGCTAAAGATTATGACGACTGGGCCGCCATGGGAAATACCGGCTGGTCCTATGCCGAAGTACTGCCGTATTTCATCCGTTCGGAAGATAATGCACAGCTTAAAAACGAGTACCACGGTACGGGTGGCCCCTTGCACGTGAGTACTATAGACTCCTTTTATACCCCCTACAGTTCCGCTTTTGTCGACGCGGCCCGTAACGTTGGCATTCGCACGAATAACGACTACAATGGTGCCAGGCAGAACGGCGCTTTCCATTTTCAATTCAACATCAAGCAGGGGAAGCGACAGAGCGGAGCTACCGCTTTTTTGAAGCCGGCGCTTTCGCGCAAAAATCTAAGTGTGCTTACCCATGCGCAGGTGCAAGAGATCAAGATAGAAAAGGATAAAGCCACGGGGGTTCTTTTTGCCCAAAAGGGGACAAAAACGGAAGTAGTATGTCGAAAGGAAATTATTCTTTGTGCCGGGGCTATCCATTCACCCCAGCTACTCATGCTATCGGGTATAGGGGATCCTGATGAATTGAAACGGCAGGGTATCGATTGTAAAGTCGTACTGCCCGGCGTAGGGAAAAACTTGCAGGATCATCTGTTCTTTCCCGTCGCGGCTTCCGCCAAAAAGCAACAGGGCGCTAATCACTACCTCAGGCCCATTGCCAAATTCAGTGCACTATTGCAATACTTTCTGACCAAACGTGGCCCCTTTTCTTCCGGGCCCCTGGCGGCGGGTGCCTTCTTGAACCTGAACCGGCCCGATGATCCGGTAGATTTTCAACTACACTTTACCCCCTTTCACCTTGGACCGGACTACAATTATGATATGTATGACCGGAGTACCTTTCCGCGTTACGACGGTTTTACCATTCTGCCTTCTTTACTACAGCCCAAAAGCCGGGGAGTGGTTCAACTAGCATCGGCTGATCCGAAGGCCACTCCACTGATTGATCCCAATTTTTTGGCGGAAGCCGAAGATCTGGACAGCCTGGTCAAAGGGGCAAAAGTGGCCATAAATATTCTAAAACAAGATGCCTTCGTCCCCTATCTGAAAGACTGGGAACTCCTGATGCCCGATGCGGATGAAATACAGATTCGCGAGCATATCCTGCGCACCGTGGAGACGATTTACCACCCCAGTGGTACTTGTAAGATGGGCCTGGATGAAATGGCCGTAGTTGATCCAAAACTACGGGTACGCGGAGTAGACCAACTACGGGTAGCCGATGCCTCGATAATGCCAAAAATCATTCGTGGCAATACCAATGCTCCGGTATATATGATTGGAGAAAAAGCAGCCGATCTGGTACTCGGCAAAACTTAGTTTACTTATCCTTATTGCGGTCGCGCATGCGCTCCCGCTGTTTTTTACCCTGAAAACGAAGAAGTAACCAAACCGCTAATAATACGCCTGCTAAAATGTAGATTTCCATACTGAATAACTTTTAAAGCTTTTTTTGAAAACCGTGGGTATTTTGTGATATAAAATCCTGGGGAAATTTTTCCACACCGGGAAAGCCCAACTTGATATCCCGGCCATTATGTGGGATGTGGGCCGTGCCAAAAACGTAATCCCATAAGGCCAGGGTGATCCCAAAATTAATCCCGTATTGACGATCTTCCGGCATTTCGTAAGCGTGATGCCAGATATGCATCTCCGGACTATTGAACACATACTTCATAAAGGGCCCAAAAACAAAGATGCCGACCGCTACCGCTCCCGTAAAAACGAGGAGCTGCTGCATCAAAGCGGGTGCGGACAATAAATGGATATCAAAAGCCCCCGTGGCGATGGCCACACCAAACAGTCCGCCCAGGACACCACCCGTTACTTTACCGGGTACGGAAATATTAGAGTGGTTATAATGCCCAACGGCTAAAGTGAAGATATGAATAATAAAAAAGTCATACAAACCAATGCCCAACAGAGCCAGGGGGATATATTCGATGGTCCGGTATACCACGGTTTCCATCCAATGGTAGCGCAGGTGTGCAGCAAAACCCATTTGCTCTACCGAATGGTGTACCTTGTGGTATTCCCATAAGCGTGGAGAGTAATGTAAAAGCCGGTGTACCCACCACTGTACGAAGTCGCGGACCAGAAACCCAACGATCAGGATTACCCAAAGTGGAGCAGTGCGCAGCGGGTTTACCGCCTGCAGATCAAAACCCGTCAACCATTGAATACCATCGTTGAATAAATGCACAACCACGTCGGATGCGGCATTGTAAATAATTAGCGAAAACAGGAAAAAATTGAAAAACATATAAAAGAAATCCAACCAAAAATCTTTACGAAACCGGGGTTGGTCCTTACGCCAGGGCGTCATCCACTCCAGCACCAGAAAAAAGGCAGATACCAAAATCAGCCAGTAAAAATAATTATGCCAGTGTGGATTAGTGATCTCTGACCACAAGTAGCCGGCATAGCCCTGATAAGCGTTGACAAAGACATCCCAGTAGTTGCTCATATTCATTTGGTCATTTGGTCATTTGGTCAGGTAGGTTTTAGACTTGTTTTAACAATTGGTTTTTGATTTTGGTTGGTATCGTTCTTCAAATTTACATTATACAGATCCAGTCGGCGATCCTTTAGGTTGCGAACGGAGCCGTATTTGTGTAATTGGGAAAGTAAATCCAGATCTACATCTACGATCAGAGTCATTTCTGTATTGGGGGTGGCTTCCGCTTTAATACCATTGGTTGGGAAAGCGAAATCACAGGGCGTGAATACAGCAGATTGAGCAAATTGAATATCCATATTGTGGACCTTGGGCAGGTTACCTACACTACCGGCGATGGCCACGTAGCATTCGTTCTCAATCGCGCGGGCTTTTGCACAGTTGCGTACCCGCTCGTAGCCGTTTTGAGTGTCCGTCAGAAAGGGCACAAATAGGATGTCCATATCTTGTTGGGCCAGGATGCGGCCCAATTCAGGAAACTCCACATCGTAGCAAATGAGCACCCCCACACTACCGCAATCGGTCTCAAAGACCTCCACCTTGTCACCGCCATAGAGGCCCAGGTATTTCACCTCATCCGGTGTACAGTGAATCTTCACGTATTCGTCTACCTTACCACTTCGATGGCAAAGGTAGCCACAATTGTAGACCCTTCCCTCTTCTTTTACCACCGGCATGCTACCGGTTAGGATATTGACATTATAGCTAATAGCCAAATTGATAAATCGCTCCCTGATCTCCTCGCTAAATTTGGCTAGCTCCCGGGTCGCCTGTGCCTCACTCAGGTCATTAAAAGCGGCCATCAGGGGCGCATTAAAGAACTCTGGGAAAAGGACAAAATCACTTTGGTAGGCGGCAACGGCATCCACAAAGAATTCCACCTGCTCGAAGAGCTCTTCCATCGTTTTATAGCTACGCATCTGCCATTGTACCAGGCCCAGACGGACGGTGGGGTGACTGGTTTCATTGGGCTCGGTATAATAGATATTATCCCATTGCAGTAAGGTGGCAAAGGAAGCAGATTCATCGTCTTCCGGTGCGTAGTTCCGCAATACCCGTTTCACATTAAAATCATTGGCCAACTGGAAAGTGAGCACGGGATCAAAGAGTTCTTTGTGTTTAACCTTTTCTATGTATTGCCGCGGAGTCATTTGCTCCGAGTACTTATGATAATTTGGAATGCGCCCACCAAAAATAATACTGGCTAAATTCAGGTTTTCACAAAGCTCCTTGCGTGCATCGTAGAGGCGACGGCCCAGGCGTAGCCCCCGGTAATCTGGATGAATAAAAACTTCTACACCGTACAGCACATCACCCTCAGAATCGTGCGTACGAAAGGTCTCGTCGCCGGTGATCTGCCGGAAGGTATGTTTATCTCCAAACTTTTGGTAATCGACAATAATGGTTAGTGCCGTTCCTACCACTTTCCCGTCTACCAGGGCAGCAAACTGTCCTTCCGGGAAAAGCTCGATTAGTTGCTGGATTTGATCTTTCCGCCAGTAATGTGCCTCCATATCATTATAGGCATCCAACATGGAGGACTTAAGTGCCTGATAATCTTCTATTTCTAGTTTCCGAACTTCTACTTCACTTATATTTTGCATAGGTAGGTACAATATTAAATTAGTTCTATGAAGTTGTTTAAAAACGCCTCACTGAGCCCTTGGCAACACATTGAAAGCCAATACGGCAGCTCTTTTTTCCCTTCGTCCGCCTGAGGCGAATGGCTACGAGAAAAAAAGTAGCCTTGTCTTGACTTCCAAGCCGTTACCAATCATCTCACCAGAAATTCTTAAACAACTTCTATCAAAACGGGTCATAGAACCTAATGTTTTATGACCCGTTTTGAGGACATTAAATTACTATCGACGGATTGACTACCCTTAGATGTGCTTTAACAACTCCTGCTCAATCTGTTGAGCCCCTCTTACTCGGGTGGAGACAATGATTCCGTCCCGATCAATCATGAAGGCGCGTGGAATAGCCGAAACGCCGTACATTTGGGCCGGCTCACAACTCCATTTTTTCAAATCAGATACGTGATAGGGCCAGGTCAAATTGTCCTGCTGGATAGCACTTACCCAACGTTTTTTCTGACTTTCTTTCATTTGTGCCAATTGCGCATCGGTCAGGCGAGCCGCCGAACGATCGTCTATCCCATCCAAAGAGACACTAAAGATAGTAAAGCCCTGATCTTTATATTTGTTGTACACCCGGACTACGTTGGGATTTTCGCGACGACAGGGACCACACCAGCTCGCCCAAAAGTCGAGTAATACGACTTTCCCTTTTAAATCAGATAGGGAATATTCTGTACCATCGGGTGTAGGTAGGGTAATATCTGGAGCCGGATTTCCTACTTGCACCCGCTCCCGCATCAATTGCTGTTGATATGCCTGATCTACCGCACTAACGTAGGCGGAATAAGCCTCCGTTAATTCTCCCATTCCACCTGCTTCTTGCATACGGTTAAGGGCATTTTTGTGAATATCGATGTATTGCCCCGACTGGCCGAGCGCCCGAAAAGCAATAAAAGAAGCCAATATTGGAGAGGAGACCGTATCTACAAAAGTAGAGAGGTCCGCTGCCGCCATCTGTCGGCTAATCAATTTGGTCATCGTTTCTGCCAAAATCTGAGAACTGGGAGACCCGTCAATCGAAACAGCGTAGTTTTGCATAGTGCTGAGCTCCCCGCTAACCTCTACCAAACCGGTATTTTCTTCCAGCGCCAAACTGAGTCTTTTCGCACCAATCCGCAAATTATAAATCCCGGGTTCGAGACCCTCCGGAAAATTAAGGGTAAAGGAGCCCGTGTTATCAATTTCATCCTTGGCAATGACCGCATTGGCTTTGCCATAAACGATTCGATCTATAAAAACCTGTAAATTTTCACTTCCTTCAATTGTCCCTTTAATGGTTGTACCAGGAGGCTCCTGCTCACAAGATCCCAATAAAAGAAGGACAAAAATAGCTACAAACAGACTTGATAATTTCTTCATTTTCATTCTTTTTCCCGCTTTACTACAAAAACGAATATTGCCAAAGGACAATATGGTTTATACATTCTTATTTTTAAAATGGTTTATTTAAAAAATATTCCTCCCACTCGGTTAAGGGCCCAAAATCTTCTTCATCAATAAAGAGCTGGTCCCCCTCTACTTCTCCCAACATTGTAAAGGGAACGTTTTGAGCGTTTAAGTAGTTGATTAATTCATCCTCTCTTTCTCCCTGTACACTAATCAAAATCCGGCTTTGGTGCTCACCAAACAGGTAAGTATCTTTCCGAAAATTCGAATCGGTTTCAATCACGAAGCCATACTGATTGGGGAGCGCTGATCTAAGGAGCGCCACCATCAACCCACCTTCTCCAATTACCTGAGCCGAACTAAGCAGCCCCTTCCGGACGATCTTACCCAGATGTTGTTGGATATGGTACTCTTCATCTAAATCTATGGCTGGCGCCATGGTGGTAGGATTACTATGGATAACCTTAGCGTACAGGGAACCATTCACATCGTTTTGGGGCGTACCAATCATATAAATCAAATGCCCCTCCGCTGCAAAGCTCCCACCCAGGGGTGCTTGATTAGAGGGAATCGTCCCTAGGACCGTAACCAGCGGTGTAGGCAAAATGGGTTTAGCTCCTTTCCGAGTGATTTGTTCATTGTCAAAACTAAGCTCCGCCTCTAATACGGGCAAGCTGAATTTTCGACAGACCTCGTTCACCCCTTTAAGGACATTTTGGAGTTGCCAATTTACGGCCTGGTCCGTGACAGCTCCCATATTTAGGCTAAGTAAGATAGCCTCGGGACGGCCACCGGAAATGATAAGCTTGCGAATCCCTTCCGTAATCGCTATAAGCGCCCCATTATAGGGATCTGCCTTTAAGTAGCCGGCATTCCCCCCACTGGCCAGTAGCAGCATCCGACTACTGCCATTCAAACGCCAGGCATAGATATCCTGAGTACTATGGGCAAATGGACTATTCCCTTTACTACTTTGGTCCAGCTGTTGCCATAACCAGGAATTAGGAATGGAACTGGCTTCTTGTAATATTCTTTTAGTGATATCTATGTAATCCTTGCTGTGGGAAGTTCTTTTATACGAAAACTTATTGGCCTTATCTACAAAACCCGGTCGCCGTTGATTTTCGTGCAAACCCTGCGATCTTTTCGAACCGTCCAGGTCCGCTAATGCTACATCTACCAGGGTAACCGAATGACTAGCAATCCTTAATTTCTTATCTCGGGATAACTGCCCCATTACCGTACAGGGTACTTCCCAGTTTTGTGCAATTGCCTTCACTTTTTTAGCCGCCGCCTCGGGTATCAGAACTAAAGCCCCCGACAGGCTCGCCATATCTAACAAATCGAGCAGCTCAAGATCCGACAGACCATCCATTGAAAGATCCAGCCCCAACTGGTAATGAAAAACCAATTCTAAAAGTGCCGTCGCCAGCCCCTCTGGACCAATATCAAATAAATCAATCAGCTCCGTTAATTCGGATAATTCAAGTAAGGACTCCTGTAAGTTTCTTTCGTGTAGGGGATCCGGCAAAAACTGTAAAATGGCTTCCGGTTTCTTTCCTAAAAAAGCTTTTTGACTCAAGTCAACATTACTCAACAAGAGTAAGGTGACTGAGCTGGGATCCAGTACTTTACCCCAGTGCTTTTCCTGATTCGTAAAACCTATACTGAAGTGATTAAGGACCGGCGTCTGATTAAAAGATTCATCAAACTGAACCGTCCGACCCAGCGTTGGTATTCCTAAATTATTAAGGATATCCCCAGTTCCCTCAATACTATCCAGTATTGCTTTTTGCGCGGAAGCGCGGCCTACTTCCCCACAACGAAGGCCTGTGACGCCCATTTCCGGACGAACGCCTTTGACCATTAATTTCCGATGGGCACTAGCCGCTAACAGGGCCGCTCCGTGTCGACGATGGAGTTGTAACAGAGGATGATTAGCCACCACGGAAGCAGAGCAATAGAGGTCATTATCGAGTTGTAAAAAACGATGGCGACCATTAAAAACAATTTTTTTACCCTCCACTGGAATGGCCTGTTGAAGGTAGGTCGATTGAGAAAGGTAAAATCGAAGAGACCACGATTTTGAAAATAGTAATAGCTCCGGCAAATTGGCCGGCCGACCTAATAGGGCCCCTATATCTCGCAGATCAGAAGGTTCCAGATCTAAGTGCGCAGCCCATTCTTCGAGTGATTTTTCCTGTATATGATTATCCAAGCATCAAGTATTTTATACAAAAATAAATGCTTAGCGCAAACTACAAAAAAATGGACCCTAAAATACCATTATTGTATCCAGGAATTCACATAAAAGAAAATAATCAGGTAAATCCACAGGGCATCCAGGAAATGCCAGTAGATGGTTAAGAGTCGTAATTTTAGCCGCTTTTCCGGATCAGAGAAATAAACCAGAACGCTTACCGGCTCTTTCATCCGCTTACGTGCTTTGTATAGAAACATCCCCAGAAAGGGCAAACCACCGATGACGTGGGCAAAGTGCAATCCGGAGATGACGTACAAATACCCGGCAGAATTATCGGTATTAATGAAAACTTTCTGTTGAAAGAGATCAGACCAACCAATAAATTGCGCAATCATAAAGAGCAGCGACAATACCATGGTCGCGATTAGAGCTTGTTGGTATCGCTTGGTCTTATCGGCCAAATAGGCTCGTTTTGCCCAAATCATCGTACCGCTACTCCCCAATAATATTAAAGTGTTGAATAAAAAGATGGGCGGCAGTTTTAAAGGCGGCATACCTTTTTCTACTCGAGTATAAACAAAAGAAACGGTCAGCGCCAGGAATAAGATACTCAATCCCAGCAATAGTAACATGAGCAATACATTGTGCGGATGGAAGGCAAAAGAGTTGTATTCACTATACTCTTTTTCTGAATTTTGCGACAAATTTGAATTATCCATTTTTATTAGCCTTATTTCTGCGGCAGCGTTCACTACAATAGACCACCTGATCCCAGTCTTTTTCCCACTTTTTACGCCAGCTAAAGGGACGCTCACAAACGGGACATATCTTATGAGGTAAGTCTTTTTTCTTTTTTTGTCTAGCCACGTCAATCGCTGATTAGTCTAGGTCTTTAAATGCTTATTGTGCAAAATTGTTTAACTCAGAAGTGTAAGTAAGTTGTAAAACTTTAGTTACCCAGACCAGCTGGTCTGGTCTGAGTAACTTTCGGCGTTTTGTTATAATCAAAAATCGTCAGATTGCCGGTAGGCTTCAATAACGGCCCGTTCGCCGGCTTCACCTTTACCTGAGTTGCCATGCTCCATACCCATGATACCCGTAAAACCTTTGTCATGAATGTGCTTAAATACATTCCGGTAATTGATTTCTCCGGTGGTGGGCTCTTTGCGGCCCGGATTATCCCCAATTTGGAAATAGGCGATTTCATCCCAGGAGGCATTAATATTTGGAATTAGATTCCCTTCGGTGATCTGCTGATGATAAATATCAAAGAGTATTTTACAGGAAGGGCTATCCACGGCTTTACATATTTCGTAAGCCTGCGCCGATTTCGTCAGGAATAGCCCCGGGTGATCACGGAAATTCAGGGGCTCCAGGACCATAACTAAATCGTTTGGCTCCAGAATAGCCGAGGCCTGCTTCAGGCTTTCTACTACATTGGCAGTCTGGTAGCCCATGTCTTTTCTCAGGTCGACAAAGCCGGGCACTACGGTCATCCAGGTGGCATTAACACGCTTGGCCACTTCTACTGATTCGCGGATATGCTCCAGAAATTCTTTACGCATATCGGGATCACCCCCCGCCAAATTAGGTTCGCGCCAGTAGATTTTATGGGCTACAAAGACCCCCATCTGCATATCGCGCCTGGCCATAGCCGCCGCCATTTTCTTCTGTAATTCGGGGCTACGGTCTTTCATGCCGTTATCTTCGAAAGCGGTAAAGCCCTGATCGGCCATAAAATTGAGCTGATCGATGGGATCTTTGCCTGCCAGGTTTTCGAACATCCCCAAATGTGGCGCATAGTTTAATTGAAAAGTGGTCATGGCTGCGTTTTTCTTCGATTTTGCCATGGCAGAAAAGCCTCCAGTCATCATAGCTCCTCCGGCCAAAGCAGATCGATTGATAAATTGTCTACGTTTCATAAGTTTAATTTTGCAAGTAATATACCAAAACTCTTTCTTTTAGTTGAGCGATTAGGGTACTAGCTTCTTTTCCATCGAGGATGCTAAAGACCGAGGCCCAGGCGTCGGCTTCCATGGCGGTAGGCGCCAATACCGTGACCGTCTTTTGACCTTCTACTCCGTAGCCCGTCCGGGGGTCAATCAGGTGACTGTATCGCCTGCCCTGATAAGACAGATAGCGATACTGCGCGCCGCTGCTGGCGATGGCGCCGCTGTTCATTTCTTTTATCTGACCGTTGGGCAGCTCAATTTCCCAGGCCTTCTTACCCGGCGGATGCCCCGACACCCGTATGTCTCCACCACCGTCGATCAGGTAATGGTTCAGACCATACTGCTCAAGTAAATCTGCCGCGTAATCAACGCTAGCGCCTTTCGCAATCCCCCCCAGATCGAGCCGCATTCCTTTCCTTTTCAGCCGCAATTGACTATTTTCTAGCTGGATCCAACGATAATTCACCCGCTTTTTTGCTTCTCTTATATCCTCCCTTTCGGGAAAAACCTGCCTGCGAAAAGCCCGGCGCCATAAACGGCTTAAGGGACCAATGCTGATATCAAAGGCCCCACCCGATCGACGAGCATAGATTTGTGCCTGGCTAATTACTTCTGCCAGCGGTTTAGGAATGCTTACGGGCGCTAAATGGGCTTTTCGCACCACCTGGTTTAGCGTACTCTCCGGATCGTAATCACTAAATATTTGGTTCAGGCTATCCAGTAAGCTTTTTACTTGCCTGGATATTTTTTGCGCCCGCAGGCTATCCGCCTCTGGTAAATAGACTTTGACCTGCCAAAGGGTACCCATCTGCTGATACTTCAGATCCAGTAATTTACCCGTTAGTGCATCCGGTCCCTGGTCCTGACCATAAACGGAAAAGGACAAAAGGCAGCCCAATACCAGAAGTAAGAAGAACCTAAGAATCATCACAAGTACAAATCAAATTATCAGAATAAGACTGCTGCTCCAAACGATATCCTTTCGTATAGGGATATCCCCCACCCAGGCCCAGATTTTCGGATTGAATGGTGTAAACGCAATCAAAATTAATGACGCTTTCCCCAGCCGTCAGTCTATTAGGGTCGCAGTAGGGGTTTTGAGCCACCGAACAATGCGCTTTCGTTAAATTACCAATGACTTGCTCTAACAGATATTTCAGATCTATTTCGTAAGTGGCGGCCAGCTCTTCGTCCACATCACTGGCAAAACGACCACTGGGTTCCCCCAACCGGATAATTTGATCCCCTTCGAGAATAAATTTATCAATAAAGAAGGAGTGAATCGTCGCCACTATTTTGAAATCAGGATTGGTCGAAAAATCCAGATTTCTGAAAGCGGGAGTATAGATTTTATTTTCCTTATCAAAGTACTTGGGCGAAAGGGGCGTTTGCTTCGTATCTACCCAAATTTCGTTAATCAAGTATTCATAGCCATTCAGCACGTGTCCGCGGGGTGCAATGAAGGTATCTACTTTCGAAGATTTCATCCGTATATCCGCACTTTTAGCCAGGTAGTACAAGCCGGGTTTTTTGGTGCCTGGTAGCGGTAATTGGTATGGTTCATTCAGGGTCCAGGTCCCCTCGTAGGCACTCGCCGGACAGTAAGACTGTACTTCAGAAACATTTAGGTAGGGGGCATCAAAGTCTGCGTCGAAGGGTTGATCGAAGAAAGCGGTCAGTGGATGCCCATTTTGAGTAGTATCTACCCTTTCCCTTGAAGAAGTCGGGAAAAGGAAAGTGAACAAAACCAAAACTACTCCAAAAAGAAGTACACCAATTAAAAAGCCAAGTCCTATTTTAGGAATGTATTGCTTCTCTGCTTTGCCCGGATCGGGCAAGGCCAGCACTTTTCCCTTTAGGGCTGCCGTAGCCGCCAGGCGCTCCACATTGCGGATAGCCCGGACGTACATACCCTCCGTTGCCGAACCGTAAATCAGCTGACTAAACAAGCTCGCACTGATGCATAAATCATGAGCGATATCGCCATATGTCGCCGTTCCAAAGCGAGAAATTTTTTTCTCCCAGCTACCGTAATGCTGCTCCAGTTTTTGGATAAACGTCTGATGTAACTGATCTACCATACGCTAATTTAATCTGTAAAAAAGTATAAAAATCTATAAAAAAACCTAATAGCCAAATAAAATATTTGCCCAGGCCAGACTTTCCTAATACCTTCCATTTTTCTCTTTCTAAAAGCACAAGTTAACAAAGGCCTTTGATAAACATGAAACGTACCACAATAATTCTGCTCTTGAGTTTTGTCACATTGCTGGCGACCGCTCAATCTTCCCCGCCGAAGCGAATCTTGTTTGTAGGGAATAGTTATACTTACTTTTGGAACCTACCCCAACAAGTGAACGCAATGGCGGAGGCCAAAGACGTTCCGCTGAAAGCATACCAATCGACCGCCGGGGGGGTAAACCTGGGCCAACATTGGCGGGGGGAGAAAAATCTTAACTCCCGGGAAATTATCCAGGAAAAAGAATTTAATGCTATTATCATCCAGGATCACAGTATGCGCTCCATTGAAGCGCCCGACAGCCTCATGTTCTTCGGAAAGCGCATGGCAAAACTCATTACCGCTAGAGGTGCCCAGCCCTATTTGTACATGACCTGGTCGCGCATCTGGGATCCCTATATGCAGGCGCCCATTCAAGCCGCTTACGAAAGCCTGGGCGAAGCTACCGGAGCTATAGTGGTACCCGTGGGGCTAGCCTGGGAAAAAGCACGCCAATTAAGGCCTGAGCTTCCTCTTTACGACGCCGATGGTAGCCACCCCTCCTCACTGGGTAGCTACCTGACGGCCTGTGTCTTTTTCAGCACCCTGAGTGGAGAATCACCGATTGGCTTACCGCACCGACTGATCACTACCGATAAAGATGGTGAGAAATTATACCTCAATATTCAGTCCGAAGAAGATGCGCTTTTTTGTCAGAAAGTAGCGGCGGATATTATCAAGACCTATAGTAATTAAATGTATGAGTATAAGGGGTAACAGCAATAAACAGAAGATCGGCTTAGTCCTAGGCCCCGTACTTTTTGTGCTAGCACTGCTATTTTTTCATCCAGAGGGCTTATCCAAAGCTGCCATTGGAGTGCTGGCCAGTACACTGTGGATTGCGACCTGGTGGATATTAGAAGTTATCCCCATTGCCGTAACCGCCTTACTACCCATTATTCTTTTTCCCTTGACGGGCGCATTGGGGGTGAGTGAGACGACCTCTTCTTTCGGACACCGCTATATTTTCTTATACATCGGTGGTTTTATTATCGCCATTGCCATTGAACGCTGGAACCTGCACCGACGCATCGCGTTGAATATTATCAACCTGATCGGTACCAATGTCAAAAGTATTATCCTGGGCTTTATGGTGGCTACGGCCTTCTTGTCTATGTGGATTTCCAATACCGCCACCTCGGTAATGATGCTTCCCATTGGAGTAGCGATCATCCGGCAATTGAAAGACAACCCGGCTACCCAAAAAGATGAAAATGCTATTTTTGGTAAGGCACTTATGCTGGCGATTGCCTACAGTGCTTCCATCGGCGGCGTGGCTACCCTGATTGGAACCCCACCCAACCTCGTCCTGGCAAGCATTGTTCAAGAGCTTTACGGTATCGAAATCACTTTTTCGAAATGGTTCATTTTTGGTCTTCCCATTTCGATTTTATTACTGTTTATCTGTTGGAAATACCTAACCAATTATGCTTTTAGCTTCAAGCAAAAAAGTTTTCCCGGAGGGCGGGCCGAAATCAATAAACAATTAGCTCAGTTGGGTAAGATTAGCCACGAAGAATGGCTCATTTTGATTGTCTTTATTGCTACTGCAGTGGCCTGGATCAGTCGCTCTTTCTTAATTAATCCTTTTTTCCCGGCTGTAGATGATACAATTATTGCAATAATTGCAGCCTTTGTCCTATTCCTACTTCCGGCTCGCAATGAAAAGCGCCCACTAATTACCTGGAAAGAAGCCGTAGAACTTCCCTGGGGTATTCTGCTCTTATTTGGGGGTGGACTGGCGCTGGCCGAAGGGTTTAAACAAACGGGCTTGGCCGTCTGGATCGGAGAACAGATGACCAGCCTGGCGGGCTTTCCCTTATTTGTATTAATTCTGGTGTTAATTGCTTCGGTCAATTTTCTGACGGAGATCACTTCTAATTTGGCTACTACCGCGATGTTACTTCCCATATTGGCACCATTAGCCCTGGCCATCGGTGTACATCCTTATTTGTTGATGGTAGCCGCCACAGTTGCGGCCTCCTGTGCCTTTATGCTACCCGTAGCTACGCCACCTAACGCCGTCGTATTTGGTTCCGGTTTTTTGAGTATTCCGGACATGGTACGAGCGGGTATCTGGCTAAATTTAATTTCCATTTTCTTATTAAGTCTGATTACCTACTTCCTGCTTCCGGTACTTTGGTCTTTCGACCCCAATGCTTTTCCGGATGCCTTTCGCTAAGTTTCATCTAAAGAGTCTTGGCCTTCGTAGACAATCAATTTGAAAAGAGAAAATAAAATAGACATGTACAAAAAAAACGTTTACTTTCCCCTTAGTGGATATAGAAATGGCTTCTTTTTAACCTTGCCTACACATCTTTACCAGATTACGCACATCAAATATAACGCACAACAAGAATCATTACACTATTGGTTAGGTCCAATAGTGTCCACTTTACTTTTTTAATTAAACCAATCTATATTATGCGTCAAAAAATTCTACTCTTATTATGCTGCCTGGGTATGACCGGTGCGCTGTTCGCACAGCAAACGGTTACTGGTAGCATTAGCAGCGAAAGTGGGGAGCCACTCATTGGAGTGAATATCCTCGTTCAAGGCACGACCACGGGTGCCGTCTCTGACCTTGATGGGAATTACAGTATTACTGTCCCCGGACCGGAGACTATTCTTAATTTTTCTTATACCGGTTTCAAGCCAGTGGAGGAAGCAGTGGGTAACCGCAGTACGATCAATGTCACCATGGAGGAAGACATAGATGTACTAGACGAAGTTGTCGTTACCGCTCTGGGTTTCACCCAGAAAAAAGACGAAATGGGCGCGAGTTCCACTGCCGTTAATTCCGACGATGTCCAGCGTTCCGGTGAATCTACACTCATCAACGGATTGAGTGGTAAAGCCTCCAACGTACGCATTGGACGTTCCAATGGTGACCCCGGTGCAGGTAGTACCATCCGGATTCGTGGTGCCAACACTATCCAGGGAGATGGTAGCCCATTAATTATCGTGGACGGCGTTCCTCTGAACAACTCCACCACGTACGGTGGGGGTAACAACATTACGGGTGGTCGTACGGGTGGTATCTCTCAGCAGTCTCGCCTCAATGACCTTAACCCGAATAATATTGAGTCGATGCAGGTATTGAAGGGAGCTTCCGCCGCTGCCCTCTGGGGTAGCCGAGCTGCCAATGGGGTAATCGTAATTACCACTAAAGAAGGTGCTGCGGGTAAACCCAAAATCAACTACAGGACCTCACTTTCCTTCGACTACGTGAACGAGCGTATCCCCATGCAGGATACCTGGGGACAGGGACGTAATGGTTCTTTTAGATCTGGAATTGCGGAATCTTGGGGAGATTATATACCGGATCGCGCGGGTGGTGAAGACTTATTTGACACCAGTGGAGAGCGTTTTATTGCCGAAAATGGAACGGTCTACTATCCCATTGATGAGAAGCGCTCACGCGAGACTTTTGTCGATGAAAACTGGGACCAGGCATTTCAATTGGGTGGTTTCCAGCAACATGATCTTTCGATCAGCGGCGGTGGCGATAAGGGAACTTATTTTTTCAGTATGGGCCGTTTGGACCAGGAAGGGATTATCAGAGAATCAGACTATGACCGGACTAATGTTCGTTTTAACAATAAATTATTCCTTAACGACTGGTTGACGCTATCTACCAAATCAACTTACACGAATACGGCCTCCAACCGGATTCAGCAGAGTTCAAATACTGCAGGTCTCATGTTAGGGTTGTTGCGTACGCCAGCCGATTTTGATAACCGAGATTATATCGGTACGTATGTAGATGAGGATGGTGTAGAGACGAATCTGCGTCAACGATCTTACCGTCGCCCTTTGGGTGATCGTCAGAACCCAACTTATAACAACCCAGGATGGACCGTTTTTGAACAATTATCTACCACGGATGTAAATCGTTTTGTTGTCACGCCTCAACTAACGATCACACCAGCCAGCTGGTTGCAAGTGATCCTGCGGGGTAATGCGGACATCTCCGACGACAAACGAGTGTATTTCTTCCCGATCGGTTCGGGTGGCGACCGGAACGTGGGTATTTTTGCGGAAGATATCATTGGTCGTCAGGAATACAACATGGATGCGATTGCGAAAGGTACCTTTGATCTGACCAGCGATATCGACCTGACGACAACGGTGGGTTGGAGTATCAATGATCGTAACTACCGTCGTAACTCCGGGCGAGTAACGGGTTTTCTGGTCAATGCCAGAAAAGAAACCAGCTCACTGAATACCGCTAATGAAAATACCTCCTTTGAGAACTTCCGTACCTTCCAACGCTCTAACCGTGGTTACGGTGTCCTAAACTTTGGTATTTTCGATGAATTATTCGTCAATCTTTCTGGTGGTCTAGAAGCCTCTTCTACCGTAGAGGGTACTTTCTTCTATCCAGCTGCCGACCTGGCCTGGAATTTCACCAATAGCTTTATTACACCAAGTGAGACTTTCTCCTTTGGTAAACTGCGTCTGGCTTACGGTCAGGTAGGGGTACAACCCGCTCCACACCGGGCCCAGACACTAGCAGAGGGTAGTTTCTCTTACAGTTCCTATAGTGATCCAGTTTCTATTGATTTGTTTGGTGGTGGTTTCCGCCTTGATGATGACCTGGGGAACCCCAATCTACAACCAGAAATCAAAACAGAATGGGAAATTGGAGCAGACCTGCGCTTCTTCAAAGATAAGTTATCTTACTCGGTTACTTACTATAACAATGAGATCACTGGTATTTTACTGAATACCTCGCTGACCCCATCCTCCGGTTTTGATACACAATACGGTAACTTCGGTACGATGGAGAACCAGGGAGTGGAAATGGACCTGACTTATTCGGCCATCAACAAAAGAGACCTTAGTCTGGATATTAATGCCAACTGGGCTCGCAACGTCAATGAAGTAACGGCACTGGCGGGTACGAATACGATTGTACTGCCCGGTGGTGGTGGCTCTGTTTCTTCCAATGCAGTGGTAGGTGAGCAATTAGGAGTACTATTCGGTACGGGTTCCTTGACAAATCCCGATGGAAGCTTTGACCTGGACGAAAATGGTTTCCCACAGTTAACGTCTTCTCCGGTTGTCCTGGGTGATCCTAACCCGGAATGGCGAGGTGGCCTTGGTTTTAATTTTCGTTGGAAGAAGCTAGGGCTCAACGTATTGATTGAGCACTCTCAGGGAGGCGCTTTCTCTCCACGAACTCTTTGGGTACTACGCCGCTTTGGTACAACCATGGAGACGGCTAACCGCATTACGCTGGATCAGACACTAGTAAACTACGACGGTGATGAAATTGCGGCGGGAACAACAGTACGGGGTAATATCAGAGACTTTGGTGCCGGACCAGTACTGCTGGATGAGACCTGGTATCGTCACGGTATTGGAGGTGGATTTGGTGACAACCAGGCCTACAACTTCTCTATCAAGGATGCGACCTGGACCAAACTACGGGAACTTACCCTGAGCTACCGAATTGACGGCCCGGGATTCCGCGATGCTACACCGCTGCAGGGCATTACTATTTCTGCAACGGGTAGAAATATTATCAACATTAACAATATCGATGGTATTGACCCGGAGACCAATGCCGGAGGCGTTGGTAATTCACTGGGACTGGATTATTTCACCAACCCTCAGACTGCTTCATTCCTCTTCTCTCTTTCAGTTGATTTTTAATAAAAATGTAAAATAAGTCATGATAAAATATATTAAAACGTTACTCCTCTCTTCCCTCCTGTTCTTCACCGCTTGTGAAGGACTGGTAGAAGGGATAAACGACAATCCAAATGACATCCTGATTTCGGATATTGATGCCCGTCTCTTCCTGACTGGAGCTATGTTGGCCAACGCTCAGGCACAGGTCGGACACTTAAATCGGATAGCTGGTATGTATTCAGGCCAACTAGTTGGCTATACTTCTTTATACTCGAACATATACGGTTTCTCTCTTTCTACGGTGGAATCTAATGGAGTTTGGAGCCGAGTCTACGTAGGTACTATTCCCAACGTTCGACACATCCGCAGCCAGGTACCGGAGGACAACTTACTAGTAGGTATAACCAAAGTGATCGAAGCCAATGCAATTGGCTCCGCTGCACTGATCTTTGGAGATGTTCCTTACACCGAGGTGAATAACCCCGAGATTGAAGACCCGAAATTTGATGATCAGATTTCTGTAATCAATGCGGCAATCGATCTTCTGGACGAAGCAATTTCTGATTTAGCGGGTGCTTCTTCCCGTACTCTATCCGAAGATATTTACTTCGAAGGCGATGCGAACAAATGGACCGAAGCAGCCTATACGCTCAAAGCGCGTTACCTGCTAAATCTACGTGATTATGCGGGTGCTTACTCAGCTGCGCTGAATGGTATCAGCTCCGAAGCAGGCTCTATGAAGTATATTCCACGGGGTAGTCCGGATATTGCGGAAGGCGACAAAAATATGTTCTGGACCATTATTTCTGGTTCCCGGACGGGTGACATTGGTAACAAAGGCAGTTTTTTACTGAATTTGGTGGATCCTACCAACCCTGATTCCAGAAACAATGCTAAGACGGATGAGACCGCTCGCCATGGTTACTACACCATCGAAGACCAATCAGCGGCAAGTAATGAGGGGATCATCCAACAGTTTGAGCCGCAAAACATGGTCACTTACGCGGAGAATCAGTTGATTCTGGCTGAAACGGCCGCTAGAACGACTGACTTTGGCACTGCACTTGGTCACCTGAACGATTTGCGGGCCTGGTTAAACACCGGTAGTGGCGTTAATGCCAATTTTCAGGACCAGCCTTATCTATACGAAGCCTATACCGCTGATGATTTTACAGATGGGGGGATAGAAAACACGGATGGGATTGATCCTACCGATGCCCTGCTAAGAGAAATCTTTGAAGAGCGTTACGTTTCCGGTTTTGGTATGTACCTGCCATTCAATGATACGCGGCGCTTACGCGTATCCGATCCCAATCTAGATGTACCCTTTACCATGAATAATGGTCCGACGCCTCCCTACGCAGAGCGTCTACCCTACTCCTTTGATGAGATTAACTCTAATGAAAATGCACCCGAAGATCCGGGTATTTTTGCGAAGACACCCGTTAATCAATAATACCGGAATTTTGCAAAATAGAAAAGCGGTTGCAGGATAAGTCCTGCAACCGCTTTCTTTTTTTACGAAAGTACCCTAAACTAAACCACCTTGGTCACACCGGGTACGGGTACCGGATAAGTGCCATCTGGCTTGGGTAGTATTTTAGGTTTAGCCGTCCAGCTAAACTCTTCGGGTAATAAATCCACCTTAGAGTTGATAGCTTCTTCCCAGGTCACCACCTGTCCGGAGTAAGTGGCCATCCGCCCCAAAATCGCCGTCATGGTACTCTTGGCGCCGTGCTCGGCATCGGCAAATTTATATTCACCCTTGGCGATTGCTTCGAACAGCTCGTTGTGCTCCACTTGATAAGGATTCGGATCTTTTTTATCATTATACCGCATCAGCGTATATCCACTGTTGGTTTTTAATACGCCTGGTTTGGGAGCCGACCCGTTCGTGCCCTGGAACGACTCTGTCACCCGACTAGCAGTTCCTTTCCAGTGGCGACACTGGCTAAACATCTTGGCACCATCCTCGTATTCAAATTCTACGAAGTGGTGATCAAAGATCTCCCCGTGGTCCTTGCCGGTACGCATGTGGCGTCCGCCCATTCCGTAAGCTTTCGTTGGGTAGGCATCCTTCACCCAGTTCGACACGTCAATGTTGTGAATGTGTTGCTCGTTGATATGATCACCACAGAGCCAGTTAAAGTAGTACCAGTTCCGCATTTGATATTCCATCTCCGTTTGTCCTTCTTCGCGCGGACGCACCCAGACGCCGCCACTGTTCCAGTAGACGTGCGAGGTGACAATGTCCCCGATTGCCCCTTCGTGCATGGCTTCTACCCAATTTGTATATATTTTCTGGTAGCGCCGCTGCAGGCCAACTACTACGTTGAGTTTTTTCTTTTTGGCCTCTTCCGCTGCCGCTAAAACCTTGCGTACCCCGGGGGCATCTACGGCCATGGGCTTTTCGGTGAAGATATGCTTACCCGCCTTTACCGCTGCTTCAAAGTGTATGGGTCTGAATCCAGGCGGGGTGGTCAGGATAATGACGTCGACCAGGGGGATTACTTTTTTATAACCGTCAAAACCGACAAACTTATGTTCTTCAGCAACGTCAATTCGTTCGCTAACGTCTACGGCTTCGCCAGAAGACCAATCCGTAAACTCTCCATCGTTGATATAATCGTAGCATTTATCCAGACGATCCTTAAAAGCATCGGCCATGGCCACCAATTTCACATTTTGACCGGAGTTCAGCGCCTGCACGATGGCTCCGGTTCCGCGGCCTCCGCAGCCAATCAGTCCCACTTTGATGGTATCATCCACGGAGTTATGTGCTTTGGCTGCCAGAGGCCCGGAAAGCATAATGCCGCCGGCTGCTAAAGAGGAAGCCTTAACAAAAGTTCTTCTATTTATCTGTTCTTTTTTCATCGTAAGTATATTTTGGTTAGGAAATTAATTAGCTACTGCTTTTATAAAATAGGCTTCCACCTGCTCAGGAGTGAACTCACCAATGGGTCGTACGACACGAAAACCTACAAAGGGGGAATCGGGATTCCACCAAACACTTTTGGGAATTTGTGGGTCGCGGGCCTGCCAGGCGGGATTGGAGGGAATACGTGAAGTGCAAGTGCAATCCTCAGCAAGATCATCGTAAGCACCACCGCGTACGGCGCGACGGTATTTTCCCTTTGGTTGGGTCTGCAGGGCCTGGGGTTGACTTTCGTCAAAAATAGCGGGTAAGTCTTTCTCAAATTGATCGGCCGTGTATTCAGAGACATTGCCTAGCATATCGTAAAGGCCGAAAGCATTGGGCGCTTTTTGCCCTACCTTCTGGTATTTTTCGCCAGAATTATCCCAGTACCAGGCGTATTCTTCCAAATCATCAGGATCCTCACCAAAGTAATAGGTACTCGCACTGCCAGCCCGGCAGGCGTATTCCCATTCAGCTTCGGTAGGCAGTCGGTAAAACTTTCCTGTCTTTATGTACAGCCAGGCACAGTAACGCAGGGCGGCCTGCTGGGTCATACTTACGGCTGGATAGCCTCCTCTATTCCCCATACCCTCCGTAAAATCTAAATAAGGCGGCGAGGGACGGGTAATGGCATCGGCAGCATAGTCTTCCATCCAGACGCTGGTATCTGCATCAAAGTCTTTTTCCCGATAAGGGAGATACTGATCAAAGGTAATCTCGTGTACCGACATATAGAAAGCGGGCATCTCAATCGGCTCGGATTGCTGCGTGTCATCGCTACCCAGCTGAAAAGTCCCCTTCGGCACTTTAATCATTTCAATACTGAATTCAGTACCGGGTATTTCTTCCAGATACTTTTCCTGGGCCATGACCTGGCTCTCTCCACAAAAAGCAAGTATTAAGCAGAATAATAGAAATGGCCTGTTCATTTGTTTTGCTTCAATTTAGATTGACAAAATAAAAATTTATTTCGAAGAAGCTAAGGAAGACAGACAAAACCTGATTGCTTTTAATGGCAGCTGGGTGTCGTATTAGCTACTTCCCAGAAACGGACCGTATCCGGTATCTCAAATTGTAAGCCCCGGTAAAGGAATAACAAGGCAAATAATACGAGGAAGACAGGAATTAGTTTGCGGATCTGTCCACGCCATCTCACCGGGATAAACTGTCCGAATAACGCCGTTAAAAGTAATAAGGGTAAGGTCCCTGCTCCAAATAGCGCCATGTAAGCCGCACCCTGTAAAGCACTCCCGACGCCCACCGCACCAATGATGGCTAGGTAAACCAGACCACAGGGTAGTAAACCATTGAGCATCCCCAGGCCAAATAGCGTTTCCCGTTTATTGGTCTGCAGTAGCTGGGCCATTTTCATTTTTACCCAGGTATTTAGCCGGTGAACGGGTTCAAAAGATAAGAACCTGGACTCCAGATTGATCGAAAACAAGGCAGCCAGCAGCATGAGCACACCCAGCGCAAGGCTAAAGTAGACCTGCATACCCGCCATGGTAATCGTTTGGCCCAGAAAGCCGATGGCAATCCCCAGGCTTGCGTAGGTCAGGATACGCCCAGTGTTGTACAACAGTATGTTACCTACCGTTTGCCATCGGCTGGTAGATTGAAAAGGTAAAGCCAGCGCGATGGGACCACACATCCCCACACAGTGTAAGCTACCTACTATTCCCACTACAAATGCACTCCAGATCATAATACGATGACTTCTTCTTTATAAAAGGCTTTCCCGTCGGCTTCCCAGTCTACCTTCACCCGCCAAAGTCCTTTTTTTAGCTTGGTGGTAGAGATCAGCTGCTGATGGGCCTCGTCCGTCCGCACTTTTTCTTCAAAATCCAAATGACTGGCCGAAGGGTTAAAAAACTGAATGGTGCCGGTGGGCTGCCCTACTTCGGCCGGAAAGACCAGTCGGACGGCTTCTTTTTGCGGAAGCTCCGTAATCTGTAAATCTTTCGCGAGCCTGGTGGCATTCAGCAGCTTATCGTAATGCTCCTGGTAGCTAATATCCTTGGCGTAATAATCCTTCGCGACCAGACTATGATCGTAAGTTGTCGATTTCCAGACGGTGTATAGCAATGCACCGACGAAGATGATGTAAAAGATTGCAATGCCCCATCCCCAATTAATTTTCATCGTATTTATTTTTGTTGTTGTTGATAATCTCTTTTTCTAAAAGGCTGCAAGCGGCACTCCGAAGAGGCTACTTGCAGCTAAAGCAACAACAACAGTAGGTGCGGATCTACGTCCGCAGCTACTATTGTTCGCTTTTATTGTACAGGACCCAGAAAATTGGTCTTCACCCTGGTAATCTGTTCTCCATTTGAGAAGACACCAAGCTTTAGTTTGGTTTTTTGGCCATCCAGATCCGCTTTATCCAGTGTAATAAACAGGGCACCTTCTGAAATTTTCCCTCCCTGGGTGACCGGTTCTTTCCCTACCCACTGAATCTCTCCCTCGTGACTCAGCAAGCGAAATTCTATGGGAAAAGAATCATCGGTTTTGTTAATTATCTGATAGTTATATAAATTCTTCAGTTTGGTATCGTCGTTCTCCACCGGAAAAAACAACGTACCCGGTGTACGTAACAGTAAGGTCTCCACGTTCGTGCGGCTGTTCAGCAGAACACCATTTACCACTAGCAAAACGCCCAATAGTATGGTATAGGCAATTACCCGTGGAGTGAAGAGCTTTTTACGCCCCTCGACAACACCATTATAGCTGTCATAGCGGATTAATCCGCGATCGCGACCAACTTTGTCCATCACTTCATCACAGGCATCCATACAGGCCGTACAGTTGATACATTCCAGCTGCGTACCTTCCCTAATATCAATTCCGGTCGGGCAAACGTGGATACATAGTTTACAATCAATGCAATCGCCCAGACTTTTCTGGGTCCGTTCAATGGGATTGGCACCATTAGGTAGTGGCTCGGCTACTGCCGTTGCTGTCTCCTGGGTAGCCTGTTTTACACTGTTTTGGATGCCGGAAACGGGGTTATCCTTCTGGGGTTTGGTTTTTCGGTCTTTACGTATTTTCCCTCTTGGCTCACCACGGACCATATCGTAATGGACCACAATGGAGTTGGAATCCAGTAGTACTCCTTGCAGTCTTCCGTAGGGACAAATGGCGACACATACCTGCTCTCGCAAGTAAGAAAAGACAAAATAAAAGGCCGCAGAAAATATCAGCATGGCGATAAAGCCACCCATATTTTGCTGCACCGGTTCGGTAGCAATCTCAATGACCTCATCCACACCTATGATATAGGCCAGGAAAGTATTGGCTACGAGTACCGCTATGGCAAAAAAGATAACTTGCTTCAGCCCTTTTTTAAATAGCTTTTTGGTCGTCCAGGGTGCCTTAGCCAGGCGGCGCTGGGCATTGGCATCCCCTTCGAGCCAGTATTCAATTTTACGGAAGACCATTTCCATAAAAATGGTCTGAGGGCATACCCATCCACAGAACAGGCGCCCCCATACGACTGTAAAGAGGACGATAAAGATGATCAGGGTAAGCATGGCTAAAACGAACAGATGAAAATCCTGTGGCATAAAAGTAATGCCAAACAAGATAAACTTGCGCTCTAACACATTAAACAGGAAGATTGGATCCCCCCCCACCTTGATAAAAGGCGTCAAAAAAAGAAAGGCCAGCAGCACATAGCTGACATAGGAACGCCAGTTGTAAAAGCGCCCTTTGGGTTTTTTGGGATAAATCCAGAGGCGTTTACCACTATCGTCGACCGTGGCAATTTTATCTCTAAATTGCTCCGTGTCATTAAATTCTTGCTGTTGTTGTTTAGAGGAATCCATAACTGTATTTTTTTTTATTTCCTATTGGATTCTCGGATTCATTGCTTTTCAAAGGGCATCACTGCCCCATCGGCAGTGATGCTAGATTGAATGTATTGATCCGCCGAAGCGAACTTCTTTCAATAGTTCTTTTATTCCTTTTCTAACATGCCAATTACTGTATTTTCGGCAGAGGTATCGGCAGCCTCGATGACACTTTCTGCTTCAAATAGCTCTCCCTGAGGTTCCTTGGCATTTGGTGGATTAGTACCCTGCATGGTCATAATGTAACTGGCTACCTGTTGCATTTCGGAAGCGCGCAATTGAGACTGCCAGGCGATCATCCCCTTTTCGGGTACACCGTATTTAATAGTGGAAAATACATCTTTGATACTACCCCCGTGAATCCAGTAGGCATCGGTTAAATTGGGGCCAACGCCACCTTCTCCAAAAGCACCGTGACAAGCCAGACAGTTGGCATCGTAGATAGATTTACCCAGGGCTAATTGCCCTTCATCTTCCAGGGGTGCAACGTTGGTTTCGTCAACCAGGTTAGCCTGACTAGCCAAATAGGCTTGCACTTGCTCTTCGGCACGCTCCATTTGGGCTTCGTATCTTTCGGCAGTGGACTGTCCGTAGCCCAGTACGTGATGGTAACCGAAGTAAACTACCCCAATTACTATGGTCATGTAAAACATGGCCACCCACCAAGGCGGAAGGCTATTGTCCAGCTCGCGAATGCCATCAAAGGAATGGTCGAACATGATATCCTCCTCCTTTTCAATGGGCACGACATTCGTCCAGCGCTTATACAGACGGCGCCAAAGAGGTTCTTTGGGTTCTTTTACTTTTTTGACGTAGGCTTCAATTCCTTTTTCCTGGTAAATCTGGATTTGCTGCATCTGGACCACGACGTTCAACAATCGGAATATAGCCAGTACCGCTCCGAGGATTACCAGGCCAGCAAAGAGCAATAAGCCATTGGCCAAAAAGCGATCGTAAAAATTGGGATCAACAGTGGCCTGTGCCGACAGGGGCACTTGCCCCAACAAGACCAATAGTGCACTCAGTATAGAAATAGAGATCTTATTTTTCATTCTTATTATCGTTTTTGATGTTATGGTTGCCTGCCTCATCTTCAAACGGAAGGTTGGCCATTTTTTGAATAAAGGTGTTATCCTTGCGCAATACCAACACGGCACTTACGATGAAAACAGTAAGGAAAGTCAGCAAAGCGGAAATAGCCATCCAGTTGATGTTGCCCGCCGATTCCAATAGATATTTAAACATGATTCGCTAGTTTTACTGTTGTTTAATGATGGAGCAGCAACACCAAGGGTATTGCTGCCCCTTACTTTTATTCGTTTGCTTCAGCTTGCGGTAAAGGTTTGATATCCGTGCCCAGGCGCTGCAGGTAAGCGATCAACGAAATGATCTCTTTCTGTTCCAGCCCTTCCTGGTCTATACCATCGTTGCGAAGAGATTCGGCGATCTCGGCGGATTGGGCCTGCAGATCAGCCAAAGCCTCCTCTTCAAAGCCTTCCGGATACGGCGTACCCAGGGTGCGCAAACCTTTTATCTTCTTGGCTAAATATTTATTGTTTAAGTCATTAGTGACCAGCCAGGGGTAGCGCGGCATAATTGAACCAGGTGACATACTCCGTGGGTCTACCATATGATTGTAATGCCAGCTATCCGGGTACTTGTCTCCCACACGGTGTAAGTCTGGTCCCGTACGCTTGGACCCCCAAAGGAATGGACGATCGTAAATGAACTCTCCCGACTTGGAGTACTCTCCGTAACGCTCCGTCTCCGAACGGAATGGACGAACCATCTGCGAGTGACAAGCCAGACAGCCTTCACGAATATAAATATCTCTACCCTGTAACTCGAGTGGTGTATAGGGTTTAACCGATTCTATTTTTGGCACGTTGGAATCCACCATCAGCATGGGGAAGACCTCTACCAAACCACCAATCAGGATCACTAGCGCACTACCAATCAACATTTGCGTGGGGCGCTTTTCAATCCAGCGATGCCAGTGTTCTCCTGCGTGCTTCGTTAATTTAGGACGGGGCGGCGCCTCGGCAGCTTCTTCTTTGTTTAGCTGTCCCGAACGTACCGTTCTTATCAGGTTAATGACCATCATAATTACCCCGGCGAAGTAAAGCGTACCCCCTAGTGCACGTAAGGCATACATAGGCAGGATTTGGGTAACCGTCTCCAGGAAGTTTCCATACTGTAGGAATCCATCTGGTGTAAACTGCTTCCACATTAGCGACTGTGTCCAACCGGCCCAGTACAATGGAATAGAATAGAATAGAATACCTATAGTACCAATCCAAAAATGGGAGTTGGCCATTTTTATCGAAGCCAGCCTGGTATTAAAGATTCTTGGCAGTAACCAATACAGGATACCAAAAGTCAGGAAACCATTCCAACCGAGCGTACCAATGTGTACGTGACCAATGGTCCAGTCCGTATAGTGACTAATAGCATTTACTGATTTAATCGAAAGCATGGGACCTTCAAAGGTGGCCATACCGTATGCCGTAACGGCTACCACCATAAATTTCAGAATGGGGTCTTGTCGTACTCGATCCCAGGCACCCCGCAGGGTCAACAGACCATTCAGCATCCCTCCCCAGGAAGGCGCAATCAGCATTATGGAAAAGATGGTTCCCAGTGACTGTGCCCAGTCGGGTAAAGAGGTATATAATAAGTGGTGGGGTCCAGCCCAAATATAGATGAAGATCAGTGCCCAAAAGTGAATGATCGATAATTTATAGGAATAAACCGGACGATTGGCCGCCTTAGGCAGGAAGTAATACATCAGGCCCAGATAAGGCGTCGTCAGGAAGAAGGCTACCGCATTGTGTCCGTACCACCACTGAATCAGGGCATCCTGTACACCGGCGAAAACGGGATAGGAATGGAATAAACTGATGGGCAGCTCTAGGTTGTTGCCGATATGTAATACGGTAACGGTCACCCAGGTGGCGATGTAAAACCAAATCGCTACGTAGAGGTGGGTTTCGCGCCGCTTAAAGATCGTACCAAACATATTAATTCCGAAAGCGACCCAAACCACTGCGATGGCAATATCAATTGGCCATTCCAGTTCGGCATACTCGTGTGCGCCCATCAACCCCAGTGGAATCGTCAGGGCCGCAGAAACTATGATTGCCTGCCAGCCCCAGAAATGAAATTTACTTAAAAGGTCACTATACATTCTCGCTTTCAGTAGACGTTGCAGGGAATAATAAACCCCCATAAAAATACCATTACCCACAAAAGCAAAAATTGCAGCATTTGTGTGTAAAGGCCGGAGACGACCAAAAGTAGTGGGTGCAAATCCGAAGCTCAAATCTGGGATAATGAGCTGGAATGCAGCGATTAACCCCACCAACATACCAACTACACCCCAGAGCATAGTGGCATAAGCGAAGTTTTTCACAATGCCGTTGTCGTAATTAAATTTTTCGATTGTTGCCATTTTAATCTATTGTTTGTTGTTTGTTGTTTTCTGTTTGTTCTTCATCGTCGAATAGCATTCGAATCGATGGTGTGTAATCGTCATCGTATTGTCCGGAGCGGACAGCCCATACGAAAGCTCCCAGGAAACCCAGTGCAACGATCAGGCTGATGATAATTAGGACGAAAATGATTGTCATACGAATGTCAGTATTTGAATGCAAGGTATTGGTCTCGGCCAGGATGCCACATGAGGATTATCAGATCCCCCAGTGACTTTTGTCATGCATTAGCCAGTGACCTTTTCCCTGTCTGTTTTTATGTTCATTTTCCAGGCCAGATAGCTACTACTCAGCAGGCCATAAAGTGCTATACTTATCGAACTTAATGGCATAAGAATTGCAGCAATCACGGGCGACAAAGTCCCCTGCACCGCAAAGCTCAAACCAATAATATTGTATATGAAGGCAAAGCCATAAGCGCCGTAAACCAGACGTATACTTTTTTTGGCGAAAGCCAGAAAGCGCGGCAATTGATCAAATTGTTCTGCGGCCAGAATAGCGTCTGAAGCCGGTGTGAAATTATTGGTATTCTCCGTAATGACAATGCCGACATCACTCTGCTTCAATGCGCCTGCATCGTTCAGGCCATCTCCAAACATCAAAACCTGATGCCGCTTTTGTTTCTCTTGAATAAAGGCCAGTTTATCGTGTGGACTTTGTTGGAAGTGAAGACGCTCCGGTGGCAGGAGCTGCGAAAACAGGTTAGCATCTCGCGGATTATCTCCCGACAACAAGTGAATTTCCGCTTTAGGTCTCCAATAAGCAAATAGTTGATCGGTACCTTCCCTCAGACTTTGCTGCACCTGAAATGCTCCTTGTACCTCTTCTTTTTTAGACCAGAAAACACCTCCCTCTTGTCCGGCATCTACTCCTAACCAGCTCCCCGAGCCTAGTTGGTACGCCTGATTCCCGATAAGTGCAGCCACTCCCTTTCCAGTCGTCTCAGACCAATCGGTGGTCTTCGGGAGCAGGTCTATATCCTCTGACAAAAAATGAGCAATCGCCTGACTTTTGGGATGATTCGAAGGATTCGAAAGCGCATATAGTGCCGCCTTCTCGGCTGCGCCCAGAGCAGCACCCCAATAGGAGACCTGTGCCTCTTTACGGTTGGTCAGGGTCCCCGTCTTATCAAAAATCACTGCACTTATATTATCCAATGCTTCAATGACATTGGTATTTTTCATAAAAAACTGCTGTCGCCCCAGAATACTCAGCACATTGCCAAAAATAAAGGGAATGGCCAGCGCCACCGCACAGGGGCAAGCAATGATCAATACTGCCGTAAAGGCATTGATGGCCACTGACATGTCACGAGGTAACCAAAACAGCAAGGTTGCAAAAGCAATCAACAAAATAACTACCGTGAAATAGGTGCCTACTTTATTGGCCAGCTTGCTGGCCTGGGTCTCCTGGTCCTTGACAAAAGCTTCTTCGTTCCATAAGGAAGTCAGGTAACTCTGAGATACACTCTTGATCAGTCTGACCGTAATGGGATCCCCCACCTGCCGACCTCCGGCGAATAATTTTTCGCCAGCGGTCATACGGACCGGCTCAGATTCGCCCGTAACGAAGCTATAATCAATATGGGCCTCCCCTATCTCAAGGACAGCATCGGCGGGTATCAGCTCCCCGTTTTTAATCACGATTTGATCACCGATCTGTAGTTTATCAAGAGAAGTGGGTATTATTTTTTCTTCCGTTACCTTATTCGCGGCAATCGGAAAATACGAACGGTAGTCCCGATCAAAGGCAATGCGATGGTAGGTCCGCTGCTGAAACCATTTGCCAATCAATAAAAAGAAAACCAAGCCCGCCAAACTATCCAGATAACCAGCTCCCGTATGGGATAGTATCTCATATACGGAACGTAGGAACAGGGTAAGGATACCAATGGCAATCGGCACATCAATATTTAGTTCCCGGCGCATCAGCCCTCGCCAGGCAGAGCGCAGGTATTCGGAACCACTATAAAAAAGGACAGGAAGCGCCAGAAAGATATTCATATAGCCAAAAAAGCGGGCAAAGCTCCCTTCGGCCAGGGCATCCAGGCCCAGGTATTCCGGAAAACTCAGGAGCATTATGTTGCCAAAGGCAAAACCAGCGACCCCCAGTTTGTAGATATATTGGCGCTCGTAAGACCCGTGCTTTGATTCATCCAGATCTTTCAGGCGAATAGCGGGTGCGTAACCAATACTATTCAATACTTCAACCAATTTGCGCAGGCTAATCTTAGTCTCGTCAAACTGGATATAAACGGTCTTTTGCAGGAAGTTTACCTTCGAGGAGAGAATGCCTTCGTTGAGCTTATATAGTTTTTCGAGCAGCCAAATACAGGAAGCACAGTGGATCTGAGGAATCTCAAAATGCACCCGGGTCGTTTCCCCGTCGGTGAAATCAATAAGCCGGGCCTGCACCTGCTCGTCATCCAGGTAAGCGTATTCTTCCTGGGGTTTGGCCTTCACGTTCCAGCCGGCCTGATCGTCCAGATCGTAATACCGGCAGAGATCGTTGGCATTTAAGATCTCGTACACCGTACGACAACCTTCGCAGCAAAAGCCTTTGTCATCAAAGGGAACTACGGTTGTGGCACAGGGCTCCCCGCAGTGAAAGCAGGAAGTAGTGGCGGATGTCTTACTGTTGTTTTTTGTTGTTGCTGTTTTTACGGCCATTTCATAGGCTTTTTATGACCGTAAAGATATTAGGCGAGCGGACGCGATTTGATGAGAGATATCAAGCCTAAGTAGAAAAAGGAGTGATAAATATCATCAAATAAAAAAAGCCGCACTCGAGGTGCGGCTTACTACTAGCAATGATTATAATTCCACGAATATATAAATAAAGCAATAAATATCTTGATTAAGTAATCCTCTTAAAAACGTCGTAAAGTAAAGCAATATTACATATATAAAAAAATTAAACGCAATATCTCCTGATAAATAACTATTTTTTAACGCCTTACCAACTAGTGGATTACTTTTATTCTTTTGGTTACGACTCCTTTCTCCGCAATTACCTTGGCCATATACATACCATCGGGCACGGTAGCAACATCTACTTGAGTACGACGATTATTCAGGCGTCCGGAGTCCGAAATCAATCGACCGTTTAGGTCAAAGAGTTGTACGCGTTTGATCAGTTGTCCTCCGTTTAAATGGAAATTCAACTGGTCTCTTACCGGATTAGGGAAAGCGATTAAATCGCTATCGATAATAGCCCGTCGTTCATCGGCTGTCTCTCGCTCCTCTTCCGGATCGGATTGCTCTTCTTCGTTAAGATCTATCGTTAAGGTAAAGGGATCGACTTCAATACCGTAGGAAAGACCTCCGCCCGTTCCAGCCGTACTGGTCATCAGCTTATCCAGATCGATTTTAATTTCACCATCTTCGTCTTTACCGCCTAAAATAATATCCGTCACGACACCTCGCATGACGGCTACCTTACCGAAGCCACTGATGGCCATCTGATTTGTACGTGTGAAAGCCGCAGCCAGCAAGCCGGCGCGGTCGTTATTTTCCATGTCGAGCGTAGGTGAATTGTAGTTAATCCAAGAGTCGGATAAAAACTCAATTTCCATAGTCCCCGGCTTAAAGAACTTGGGATTATAGGGCAAATTGAAGGTGAAACCGTACAGATCGACCGCTGGAGCACTTTCCGTTCCGATATAGACTTCCAATTCCATCATATCTCCCGGACGTAAACGGGAAGTTCCTTTGAGGTAAACTTTGTAATCGTAGGTAGGAATTTTTGCACTGGTCATGGAGTGAGTCCGCCCGTAGAAATCTCGGATAGCACTGGTATCACCAGCCGAGATAAAACTATCGCCATCAGTATCGATGTGTCTGGAGGTATTTTCCATTTCTGAATCCGACCAGTCGACACTTTCTTGTCCATACCATTCGTTAAATTCGCGCGGCCCTCTTTCGATCCCAATCTCTCCCATGCGCAGACCGATAGGCAACAGATCTTCCAGATTAACAACCCCGTCAAAATTGGTATCACCCGACCAAATACAGTCTCCAAAGCACATAGGTGCCTGACCAGAACCGATATCTAATACCTCGACTTCAACTTTTACATCTTTTTGGTACAGACAGCCCCCCGCATCACGACTAATAAACCCACCTGTATTAAAGGTAGAAGAGCCAGGACTCAGGCAATAAGAAATTTCAAAGTCATCCCCCCCACGGTCCATATTATCAGAGGGTAGATAGACCATCATGTTATGCCCGGTGATTTCGCGCCCCAATAGGACAGTATCTACATTCCCCTCCAGAAAAAGCAGCTGTCCTCGCCGGGGTTTTTCTTTTATTTCCAGGGTGAAATCTTTAATAGGAACGTAGTAGCCAATCACCAGCGGAGTCCGCTTGGGCGTGGTCATTTGATATTTGGAAGAAGCCGGTTCAAAATTTGAAACATAAACGGTAACCGTAGCCGTTTCAAGTTCTTCCTGGCAATTTGTACCATAGGAAGAGTAGGTGAATTCATCAATTCCAACAAAACCACCGGGTGCCTGATAAGTCAAAACACCGGGGTTTTCAGGATCGATATAAACAGTTCCGTATTTCGGCTGGCTAATACTCTCCAGACAAGGATTACCGTCGACATCATCATTGGCAAATACGTCTAACTCCACCGTTTTAGTAGGTATAACGTAGGCTCGGTCATTTTCTAAAAAGGAATTACGCCGATAATCCAGCACATTAACTTCCACCGTTTGGTTAAACGAACCGTAAGAAAAGGTCAGATAATCTTTACCCGTGAAATCAAGGCCCGGCGTATAATAAGGAACATCACCATTATCTATAAAATCCCCATTAGAAGGGTTGATATCTAAAATATAATCGGAAGGCGTAATAATCGGAATAGCTTCATTAATACCGGTGAAAATCCGAAGGGTATCGGAAGTGCCAGGTACCACCCCATTCACAACCACATTAACGGTGGCCAGATCACATTTACCGTATTGATTACAAACGTTGTAATTAAAACTGGCAATGCCTTCGAAGCCTGATTTGGGTTGAAAATAGATCTTATTGTTTTCTACACTTGCCGTCCCATTGTTAACCATGGGTACGTTCAGTAAGGAAAGTTCGGCTCCGAATCCTTCGTCATTGGCCAGTACGTCAATAGCTTGTGCTTCCGCATTTAACATAGCAAAAGCAACATCCTGATGGGCATTAACTTCCGGATACTGAACCTCGATGGTGACCGAAACCGTGTCTAGACATAAATCCGGGACAAAGCAGTTCATCCGGGTAAAAGTGAATGTGTCTTCGCCAATAAATCCTTCGTTAGGCTGATAAGTGTAAGTAAAAAACTCTGTAGAGCCCAAAATTAGATTGGGACCATTTAACTCTCCATACTTAGGCTCTTCAATAGTTTGTAAGCCTACGGGAAGTCCCCGATAGTGGAGGAACGAGAGATCAACCGGCTCTCCGGGCTGGGTTTGGATCGTGGTATCGGTCTGGCCCCAAAGCGGGATACCGATCAACACCAGAAGGAAAAGCATTAACTGCTTTCTGTGTAGAAATATATTCATGGTCACCGTGGATTTTTAATATTCATTGCTATTAGCACCCTTCCGAAGAAAGAAGCCAATGGCAAGTTAAATATTATCCTTAAATTTACCAAAAAACAAATCAATTTAAATGCGGGAAACGAAGGTTTATTTAGTCCTGGAAAAACTGAGCAATCGCGAAAGGGGACGGTGCCTCAAGTTCGTACAGTCCCCTTACTTTAATATAAATCAAGCTCTAGTTGATTTGTTCAAAATGATTCATAAGGATCTCAATTCCGGCCGCTCCAAACCATTTACTAAAGAAAAAGCCTGGAAAAAAGTTCAGCCGGGCACTTCTTATGACGACGTAAGGTTCAGAAAGTATCTATCCGACCTGCTTAAACTGGTAGAAAAATTTCTGGCGCAGGAGCAATTTGAGAAAGATGAGTACCAAAAATCGATTTATGAATTGGAGGCCGTACTCGATAAAAAGATTGATCGATTGTACAGCGGGATGCGAAAATTTGTGGAAAAAATCCCGCAGAACACCACCTTCCGAAATAGTAAATACTACTACTACTTACTGGAAGCCAGTAAGTTACTACACGACCTGGAAACTGAAATCGAGCAAAAGAAAAATATCTCTACTGACTTTTCAAAACTGTCTGATGCCCTGGACATTTATTATTTTGCAGAAAAACTACGTCTTGACTACGATGCGACCATTTGGAAGAGAATCGACGGAAGTCTAAACGCAGACATCCGCTTCGTTGATCAGATTAATACTTTTATTGAGGAAACATCTGGTTTGTACGAACCGCCGGTTCGTTTATACTATACGATTAATCAATTAAGTAAACACCCCGAAGACGATCAATACTATTACGAATATAAGAAACAGCTGGATGAAAATATACGTTTTTTCCCTGCCTACGAAGCAATCGCGATTTATTCAGCAGGTATCAATCACTGTATCCGAAAAATAAATACCGGGGACCCTAATTATCTGGATGAATTATATTCCCTGTACGTGGGTTATGCTAACGCAACAGTAGAGTATTCAAAGGAATTATCTCAATGGGACTTTAATAATATCATTACGGTTGCGCTTAGATCAGGAAAGTTTGATCAGGTCCACCAGTTCATTAATGAATACGGCCAATTCATTGATGATAAATACCGGGATAATGCGGTATCCTATAACCTGGCAAATCTGCATTTCTATCAGGAAGACTACAATAAGGTTATTGAAATTCTGCGAAATGTGGAATATGAGGATATATTTTACAACATCAACTCAAAATCTATCCTCATCAAAACCTACTACGAATCAGACCAATACGATCCACTAATTTATTTACTGGAAAGTTTCCGGGTTTATCTCAACCGCAATAAGAATATTCCAGATAGCAGAAAAACGCTATTCAAAAATCAAATTCGGTTCACCAAAAAACTAGTCAATTTACCACCAAATGCACAGTCCGAATTGACAAAACTAAAACAAGAAGTCACCGATAATAAAAACACCATTAACCGCTCCTGGCTATTAGAAAAAATCGCCGAGCTGGAGTAATTGCCTAGTCCAAAATAAGCGCCACGCCCATATTGTAAAAAGTAAAGGCCCATTTATCCGCTTGCTCTTCAATCATCTTTGCCGTGGGCTTACCCATGCCGTGTCCGGCTTTGGTTTCAATCCTAATCAATACGGGTGCCGAGCCTACCTGAACTTCTTGCAAACGGGCCGCGAATTTAAAAGAGTGTGCCGGCACGACCCGATCGTCATGATCGGCGGTCATTATCATCGTGGCGGGATAAGCCGTACCTTCTTTTAAATTGTGGTACGGAGAATAAGCCAGCAGATATTCAAACATTTCGGGACTGTCATCCGCCGTACCATAATCGTAGGCCCAGCCGGCTCCGGCAGTGAATCTATGATAGCGTAACATATCCAAAACCCCCACCGCTGGTAAAACCACCCTGGCCAATTCCGGACGCTGGGTCATCACTGCGCCTACCAGCAATCCACCATTCGAGCCGCCGTGTAAAGCCAGGTATTCGGAGGAGGTATAATTGTGTTCAATAAGGTATTCTGCTGCCGCTATAAAATCATTGAATACATTTTGCTTCTGTAATTTGATTCCACCACTGTGCCAGGACTCCCCGTATTCTCCGCCTCCTCGTATATTGGGTACCGCAAAGACGCCACCCTGCTCCATCCAGATAATGTTTGACACACTAAAAGCTGGCGTCAAGCTAATATTAAAACCTCCGTAGCCGTATAACATCGTGGGGTTTTTCCCATCGAGCTGAAGTCCTTTTTTATGCGTGACCATCATCGGAATGCGCGTCCCATCTTTAGAAGTATAAAATACCTGCTGGGAAGTATAAGCCTCCGGATCAAAATCGACTCCGCTTTCTTTATAGACTTCTGAATTTCCGCTTTCCAGTTCGTAGCGATAGATGGTCCCCGGATTGACATAACTGGTGAAAATAAAGTACAATTCTTTCTCCTCCCATTTACCTGAAAAGCCAGCCACGGTACCGGCTCCCGGCAGGGTTACCTGCCGGACTAGTGCTCCTTTGATATCTATCTGCTCAATATAGGCCAAAGCATCTTTCAGGTACTGGGCAAAAAAGTAGCCTCCCGCCGTGCTTACCGACAGGGGCTGCTCCCGCTCTGCTCTGACATCCACCCAGTTTGCTACCCCGGGCTGTGCCGCTTCCACCCTTATTAAGCGACGATTGGGTGCCTGATAGTTGGTCAGGATGAACCAGGTCTCTCCCTGAGTGTGCACCAGGCTATGATCATTATCAAAGTTGGTGACTACCGGTACGATGGGAGCATTTCGCTTGCGCAAATCCTGCATGTACAATTCATTACCGGAAGTAGAGTTCGCAGCAGAAATGGCCAGCCAGTTTTCGTCTTCAGAGACGAGGCCGGCAATGTAGCGCCTTGGTGTATGCTCTCCGCCAAAGATCAACTCATCCTCAGATTGGGAGGTACCCAGCTGATGAAAAAATAACCGGTGATGTTGGGTCATGCCCGAAAGCGCACTGCCGGATTCCGGTTTTGCGTAAGCACTATAATAAAAGCCTTCATTCCTCCGCCAGGAAATAGTGGAGAACTTAACATTTTTAATGGGTTCGCCAATCGGTGCTTTAGTCTGCGTATCGATCACCTGAATAGTACGCCAATCGGCACCACCTTCCGAAATAGCGTAGGCCGCCAAACGACCATCTTTACTGAAGCTCAGGTCGGTAAGTGAGGTAGTTCCATCCCTGGAAAAGGTATTCGGATCCAAAAACACTTCGGGAGCCTCTTCTCCCCTTTGGCGATAGGTCACGTACTGATTTTGCAAGCCATCATTTTTGTAAAAATAGGTGTAGGCTCCGTACTTAAAGGGAGCAGAATACTTTTCGTAATTCCACAAAGACTCTAGGCGTTCTTTTAGATTTTGCCGATAAGGAATTTGCCTCAGATATTCGAAAGTCAGCTCATTTTGTGCCTTTACCCAGTCTTTTGTATCCTCGGCCTCATCGTCCTCCAGCCACTGATAGGGATCTTGAATTGGGGTTTCGTGGTAAATATCGGTCTGTTCTATTTTGGAGGTATGGGGATACGCTTTCGCAAAAGTTGGTTTATCGCTCATATCTGATCTTTTTTCTATCTCGTTTTTAAAAGCCACTTTTAGGCTAATTATTTCTCTTTATACGTCTATTCCGATCTTCGGTTTACAAAAATCTACAAAATGGATAAAAACATTTTTATCTTGAGTTTCTAATTTTTTCTACTTGAAATTCTGCTGACTATGCAAAAATACCTTTACGTTTTATTTCTAAGCTGTCTTTCCCTCTTGCTTACGGCCCAGGTCGAAGATGCGCCCCCCCGAGATGCGGATGAGGGTGACGGCCCTTACGAGCAGTTAATTATCCGTGGCGTGACCCTCATTAACGGAAACGGTGCTCCACCACGGGGCCCCATCGATATTGTCGTCGAAAATAATATCATAAAAGAAATCAAGGTCGTCGGCTATCCGGGTGTAGAGATCAAGCCAGAAGGTCGTCCAAAGCTTAAGCCTGGCGGCAAGGAACTCGACTGCGAAGGGATGTACCTTATGCCGGGTTTTGTCGATATGCACGGACACATTGGCGGTTCTGCACAGGGTGCTGGTGGTGAATACGTCTTTAAGTTATGGATGGCCCACGGCATTACCACCGTGCGTGATCCTTCCTGTGGTAATGGTCTGGATTGGGTGTTACGCCATAAGGAAAAGAGTGCTGAAAATGAGATCGTCGCTCCACGGATTCTGGCCTATACTGCCTTCGGACAAGGCAGCGACGGACCAATTTCGACTCCGGAACAGGCCCGTGCCTGGGTATGGAAGAATAAAGAAAATGGTGCAGATGGCATCAAGTTTTTTGGTGCACCACCCGAAATCATGGATGCTGCTTTACGCGAAAATAAAAGGCTGGGACTGCGTTCTGCCTGCCACCACGCCCAAATGGACGTCGCTCGCTGGAATGTCTTAAACTCCGCCCGCGCCGGACTCACCTCAATGGAGCACTGGTACGGATTGCCCGAAGCTTTATTTGAAGATCGCACGGTACAGGATTATCCACTTAACTACAACTACCAAAATGAACAGGATCGATTTGGTGAGGCTGGCAAACTTTGGAAGCAGGCAGCTCCCCCCTACAGTGAGCACTGGAACAAAGTCATGGACGAACTACTAGAACTTGATTTCACCATTGATCCTACCTTCAACATCTACGAGGCCAGCCGCGACTTGATGCGGGCGCGCAGGGCAGAATGGCATGAGACCTATACCCTACCCTCTTTGTGGCGATTCTATCAGCCCAGCAAAATCTCCCACGGTTCTTACTGGCATTTCTGGGGGACCGAACAAGAAGTAGCCTGGAAAGAAAACTATCGCCTCTGGATGAGCTTTATCAACGAATATAAAAACCGGGGTGGCAGAGTTACCGCTGGCTCCGATTCCGGATTTATCTTTCAACTCTACGGCTTTGCCTATATCCGCGAATTAGAACTATTACGGGAGGCGGGATTCCATCCACTGGAAGTTATTCGCTCGGCTACTATGAATGGAGCCGAAGCCCTGGGTATGGCCGATCAGATCGGTACCGTCCGGGAAGGTAAACTGGCTGACTTTGTCATCGTTGAAGAAAATCCGCTGGAAAACCTAAAAGTGCTGTACGGAACGGGCGCCATAAAACTTACCGAAGATAATGAAGTCGTACGCGTTGGCGGCGTCAAATACACCGTTAAAGATGGTATCGTTTATGATGCCAGGCAATTACTCGAAGATGTAAAAGAGCTGGTCGAGGAAGCCAAGCAGGCAGAAGACTTCGAGATCAAGCAGCCTGGAATGGACAAAAAATAATCTAAGTACAAAACATGATAAATAAAACATTACGCTTTCTTATGGTAATCGCTTGTGGATGGGCCTGCCAAAACCAACCGGCGGGCCCATCCATTCCTACCCCTCCGGATAACCGGTATGAAGAAATGGAACAAGGCGAAAAAAGGGAAATTCCAGCTTATTACATTTGTTACGAAGGTGGTGGCGACAACAAACTGGGGCTTTCTATTGCTTTTTCGGAAGATGGGACGGCCATTGAGGTAAAATACCGGGGTCAGTCGGAAGCAATCGAACTACGGGAAATCGATGAAAAGATGAGCACGGAAGGAGCTTACCCGGTCATCGAAACGACTTATCAGGAAATAGTGGAAGGGCAGGTAAATGGCATCTACGTATTAACGCATGCCGGTAATTGGGATTACGCACAATATATCCGGGGTCGGGATGAAAAAGAATTCTCTTTTACCATTAATCATGAGCAGAGTATTCAGAATGATACTTATCGAACTACCCCCTGCTACAATTAACGGCGGGGTAAAGAAAACTCTACTTACTATTTACAATTCCAGGAGTCCCGCTGGTAAATCCATGAGAAGGGTTTTGTCAGCGGGATTATTTTCCAGAATCAATTGTTCCTGAAAGGGGATCATTACTTCTCCTCCCCGGTAGCTCACCACCGCCAGGATCTGCTGTGGAAGTTCTTCAAAAGATTCAATGGGTCCAATATCGCCCAGCGTTAAATCTTTCAGCTGATAACCCAGCCACTGGGTATAGGCTTTCTCATCGGAGGGAGTGACTTCCGGTGGCTCGCCCATGTCTTCCCGGCGCAGGTAAATTATCTTTCCTGCCAGGTCAGAGGCGGCCTCTCGATCTTCGATATCCTCCATTTGTAGATGAATACCATTACCATCCCCTTCTGCCCCTTCGATAAAAAAGGGAACGGCCTGACCATTCAGCTTCACGAAGAGGAATTCACTGTCCAGGAAATCGGCCAGATAAGGATCCGCGATAAAACAACGGAGCAAGCCCTCCGTACCGTAGGGCTTGCCCATTTTTCCTATTTCGATTAGCTCCATTAGATGTTCTAATTATTCGAAAGTGCGCTGTGGATGATTCCACCACCAATTACATCATCTCCCTCGTAAAAGACGGCCGACTGACCAGGGGCCACCCCTCCGACGTTGGCGTAAAACTCTACCTCTACCTGATTACCTTTATTGGAGAGTTTACTCAGGGTTCCCCGGTCTTTGTACCGCACCTTCGTGACAGCCTCCATACCCTCAGGTATTTCTGGGTATTTCATGGAGTTGGTCTGATAGACATTCATACCATTACGCACCAGCTCCTCGGCAGTACCCAGCACCACGGTATTGGTCTCCGGACGGATTTCCGTGACAAACATTGGCTTACCAAAAGCCATGCCCAGCCCTTTGCGCTGACCAATGGTGAAGAAAGGATAGCCTGCGTGCTCTCCAATGACCTTACCCTGGGTATCTACGAATTGTCCGCCCGCTACACTCTCTTCCAGGTCGGGCACCCGACGCTTTAGAAAGCTACGATAATCATTATCGGGCACAAAACAGATTTCGTAGCTTTCGCCTTTTTTAGAAAGCTCCGTATAACCTGCATCGTAAGCGATCTGACGCACTTCTGGTTTGGTCAATTTCCCCAGAGGGAAATGACTGCGCTGCAGCGCTTCCTGGGTCAACCCCCACAATACGTAGGACTGGTCTTTTTTATCATCCACTCCCTTACGGATAAAACGGCGGCCGTTGTCGCCCTGCACAATCTGTGCATAGTGTCCCGTAGCAATAAACTCACAATCCAGCGCATCTGCTCTTTTGAGCATAGCGCTCCACTTGATGTGCGTATTACACAGCACGCAGGGATTAGGTGTACGTCCTGCGATGTATTCCTCGACAAAATTATCAATCACATAATCCCCAAACTCATCCCTAATATCAATAATAAAGTGATGAAATCCCATATCAACGGCTACCTGACGGGCATCATTGATAGAGTCCAGACTACAACATCCCGTCTCCTTTTTGGAGCCGCCGGAGTTGGCATAATCCCAGGTTTTCATGGTGATACCCACCACTTCGTATCCTTGTTCGTGCATTAGCATAGCCGTAACGGTACTATCAATACCTCCACTCATTGCGACCAGGACTCTTCCGTGCTTACTCATTACTTCTCTGTTTTAGTTGAAGTCGTTTAAAAACGCCGAAGTTGTTTAAGAATCCCTGGTGAGATGATTGGTAACGGCTTGGAAGTCAAGACAAAGCTACTTTTTTCTCGTAGCCATCCGCCTCAGGCGGACGAAGGGAAAAAAGAGCTGCCGTATTGGCTTTCAATGTGTTGCCAAGGGCTCAGTGAGGAGTTTTTAAACAACTTCGCCTTATTGCTTTCGCAAAACAAGTACAAAATTACAAAAGTAATAGTTCAACTGCACACCACAATAAAATAAAGGTACCCGAATTTTACGTTTCCATAACAGAATGAGCAAAAACCCCATAAAAAGTCTATTTTTCGCATGACTTTGGGAAGGATTCTATTCTGAGACAAAAAACCGAACACTAAAAATTAAAAATCATGAAATTATTTACCACCATACTGCTGAGTACAGTATTCCTTTTTTCGGCGCAAGCCAATGCCCAAGAATTTGGCAAAGCCTCTTACCTGGACATGGCATATCAGGGCGCAATTACGGCCAGTGGTGAACCTTACAATGCCAATGAGTTCACCGGTGCCCATAAGATCCACCCCTTCGGCACCAAACTCCGGATTACGCGCCAGGATAATGGTCGCTCCGTCATTGTACGCGTTAATGACCGAGGGCCGCATATCAAAGGAAGAATTGTGGATGTCTCCTACGCTGCTGCCAAAGCGCTGGACATGGTCCGGGATGGTGTAGCCGACGTGAAGGTAGAGGTAGTTGGAAAGGCAAGCCCCACCTCAAGCCCGGAGCCGGAAGAAGAGCCGGAAGTCTACAGCCCCCCCAGCCTGGATATGGTGCTCAATAACGATGAGAACAACGACAGCAGCAATCCTGCTGAGCGCGCCACGGAATCCACTCCCGAACGCAATGCGAATACACCAAAAGAAAGTGCAGAAAAAAAGCCCGTCACTAAAAATAGCGGTACGGATTACAGCGATCGCCTTTTAACTACGCCCTACGAAAAGTATGGACTCTACGAAATTAAGGTATTACAGGTAAATAAAGCGGGCTACGGCGTTCAGGTCGCCTCCCTGAGTACTTACGAAAATGCCATGCGGGAACTGACTCGTCTGCAAGCGAAGAAAATCAACAATGCGCTATTGAGCATTGAGCAAAGTGGTGCCAGTATGTCCTTCAAAATAATTGTTGGGCCCTACGAAGACCGCCCGGCCGCTACCCAACAAATCAATCGCCTACGTCGCAGTCTGGGCGTAAAAGGATTTGTTGTGGATCTGAGTACTATACAATACTAAAAATAAGAGGCGGATCTGCCCAATAGACAGATTCGCCTCGCGTTTCCTTTTGCTTTACTGAATTTTGAGCGTACTTTTCTTGGTGTTTATGGGAATAACCTGTTCGTTCACATTAACCGATTCAAAAGGGGTCGGTTGATCAGTGAAGGTAATTTCCGTCTGCGTACCCGTTTCTCCTTTGACGCGAAAACAAAGCGTAAAGGCCGAGTCCCCTTCCGCTTTGGTTACTCCTTGCAAAGAGTTATCGATCCACACCACCGTAATCTCTCCTTTCTGTGCATTGTGCAAGCCAAAATTACTGGTATTCATGTAAGGTAATTGTTGATCAATTACCCCAACGAAGGTCAAAACTTCCGGATCGAATTTAATGGTGTATTGCATCGAGAGCATGTTCCGAAAATTAAACAGGTGGACGGGCAGGCAAACTTGTTCACCTTCCTGTACTTTGACATCGTCTATACTAATTCCGATTGGCGCTTGTTGCGCATTTAGGCAGTAGCCAAAAGATCCGAATAAAAGTAGGGAAAGAATAAATAATCGCTTCATGGTTTAATTGCTTGGTTGTGTTTTGAGCCGATAAAAATAAAGGATTATTAAGAGCTATTGTATAAACGGAATGTTAATCACCAAAAAATAAGTCGCAGGGCGATCACAAAAGTCATGAAGATGATAAAGTAGCGAAAAGTTTTTTCCGGAATCAACTTAATAATGGAAATCCCAATAAATACCCCCAGGGCAATCGCAGGAATGGTCATTAAATTAAGGGTAAAAGTAGACCAGGTTATGGTTTTCCAGATAAATATATGGAAGGGCCATTTCACCAAATTAATGATGAGAAAGAACCAGGCACCGGTACCAATAAAACTCTGTTTCGGAATTCGGGTACTCAACAGGTAAACCGCCAATACCGGACCGGCTGCATTGCCGATCATGGTACTGAAGCCCCCCATAATCCCAAACAGGGCACCAAACCACCAGCTATCAATTATCGTAGCGGGCAAATGCCGTTTCTCCAGGATAATCATCAGGACCAGTCCCCCCACGATCAACCAACCCATCAATGATTTAAAGGTCGCATCATCGATTAATTGCCCTACCCAAACGGCAATCAGTACGCCGACTATCGCGGCGGGGATCAACTGCCAAACGTATTTCCAATTAGCATCGCGATTGTAGTAGCTGACCGCAAAAAAATCGGCAAAACTCAAAATGGGTAAGAGTAGCCCGGCGGAAGGCTTACCGCCAAACACCGCGGCCATGATGGGAATGGTCAGCATGCCCATTCCTTTAATTCCCGCCTTTGACATACCAATCAGCATGGCACAAGCCATCACCAATAGCCAGTGGCCGGTACTTAATTCGGGTAGATTGGTGAATGATCCCATTACACGAAGGTCTGGAAATCAACCAAACTACCCAAATTAGTTGCCTGATTAGTTTTGAGCGCGTTTGTTATTTTTTTTACGCTTGATATTACGATTAGCTCGATTCTGGCGATTTTGTATTTGAACACGTTCCGCCCGGGTGACCTGTCCGTCCGCTTTGGCACTGCGCTTGGAACGATTAATGGAGCGCTGCTGTTTACCCAATACCGCTACTTCTCCCCTAGTGAGTTCACCAGTTTTGACCCCTTGTTTAATTCGCTTAGTCTGTACGACCTGACGTTTACTGGCCTTGGGTGTTTTTTGGCTTTGGGCGCTTGCGGAGAAGACCATACCCAGGCTGAAAAGCGCGACTAAAAAAATGTACTTTTTCATTTGTTCTGTGTTTTTGTTGTGAAATATGCCCTTTGGACCAGCGCGAGATCCCAAAGTTTAAGCCCGAAGGTGTTAAGAAAAAGCAAAAAAAGCCAGGGGGTAATTTTTAAGGAAAGAAATACAATTTAATTTTTTTGCTTACATTTGAAAAGACGGTTCATGAAATGCTCCGAGAAAATAGGATTTACAAAAGTTACAAGTACGCTTATGAAATATTTGCCCATACTCCTGCTTATCCTCAGCGGATGTCTCTCCTCTTGTGTTCCCCAGCAAAAATACCTGGATCTGGAAAAAGAAAAACAACAGTTAGAAGCAGAAGTGAACACCCTGGACTCGGTGGCCACCAGTCGCGAGCAGGTAGAAACAGACCTGGTAGAAATGGAATCTGAACTCGCCCAGGCTTATCGTGAAATTGAGGGTCTGCGCTCTACTAATATTGGTCTCAACCAAAGCTACCAGGATCTACTACAACGCTATACGCGCCTGGTGAACCAGAATAATGAAATTGTGAATAGCTCCGGAGACCGGCAGTACAATCTCCAGCAAGAATTGCAAATGCAGAGACAGGAGTTGCTCCAAAAGGAACAGGAATTACGCCAGCGAGAAGCCCGCCTCAATAATCTACAAAACAACTACAGCAGCGATATCAATAATCGCCAGCGCATTATTCAGCAGCTACAACAAGAAATTCAGCAGCAGGACGAGCAACTACGCCTACTCAAGGCTAACGTAGACACTGACCTGGGAGCAATCAACCTTCAGGGCGTACAGGTGTCTCAGGGCAATGGCCAGATCGCGGTTACCCTCAGCCAGGAACTTTTATTCAGTACCGGAAGTTCGTTTGTGGGTAGCAATGGCCGTCAGGCCGTCCGGCAGTTGGTCAACACCCTACAGAATAATCCCACCGTCGATATTATCGTCGAAGGGCACACCGATAATCAGGGAGATCCCAACACCAACTGGAAGCTCAGCATAGAACGCGCCAATACCGTGGCCCGCCTGATGATGGTACAAGGCATTGATCCGGAGCGAATCACCATTTCTGGTAGGGGCCAATACGATCCGGTAGCGACCAATAGCAGTGCAGCCGGAAGAGCCCAGAACCGTAGAACGGAAATTCTGCTCATTCCAAAATCTGATAATATTGACAATTTACTCTACCGCCAGTAGCTATAATGGCGGATTTGTTCTTGTTTTATAAGTAATTGATCAATATTATGTATAAGTTTAGTTCAGAGTAATTTTGGGCTTCTACGAGGCAAAAAACGTAGCTATAGCCTTAGCTACAGCGAGGCTTTTTAACGAAGTATAAGCATAAAAGGGCCTGAAATAGGATATAGATAATGTTGAACGATTACTTACATCTAAATAAATATGAGAAAACCTTTACTATTGCTACTACTCCTAATGGTGGGCTTTTTCTGTACCGATTGCACACCTGTACAAAAAATTCCGCTTAGCGATGACTTACTACTCCTAAAAATGGAGCGGGGTCCAAGTCGGGGCAGGTACCCTATCTATGAGATGGCGATTTATCAAAATAAAATTGCAGAATATACAGGAAAGCGGTACACCCCAAAGTTAGGCACCTGGGTACGCAAACTAAATGATACCGAGTGGAATCAACTACAAAACCAAATAAAACAGGCTGATCTGTGGCGTCAAAAAGGTTTTTTTCGCAGTCAAAGTCTTGACCTCCCGCTGGTCACGATCACGCAATTCGAGCAAGATGTTAGCAAATCGGTTTCCGGAAAAGATACCCGTCCACCCGAGGTCTTATTACTAGAGCGAAGCCTGGAAAACATTGCCCTAAAGGAGGGCTGGGTAGAAAAGAAACCTTTTGACTTTGGCCTGCCCAAAGACGTCATGCCTAATCAACTCTGTATTGAATTACGACCAGGAGTATACGTACACAACTGGGTCTATAAATACGGCTTGCAAAATATGCAAATCCTGGCCGAACTCCCAGAAAAGAGTAACTACTGGTTGGTCGGTTACGATCCGACGGTCACTTTTCCCAGAGAGATGGAGCAACTGCTGAGCTACGATAGTCAGGTAACCAAATACGAGTTCAATAAAATTGAGAAATAGTTGACCGGGGTCTCAATTATTCATACTTATCCAATTCCAACTGGGTCATTTCCCATTCTTCCATGGCCTCGTCGAGGTCCGTTTTCAGCTGGCCGTATGTTTTGAGTTGATCATCGGCATCGGCCTGTTCGTAGAAGGAAGGGTCCAGCATTTTTTCTTCAAAGGTCGCTATTTTTTCTTCCAGCTTTTCGACTTGCTTTTCTGATCGATCGATGGCCCGCAATAATTTTTTTCTCTCCTCGTAACTTAGGGTTGGCTTGGGTGCCGGGGCTTCCTCCTCTTTATTGGATGCCTTGTTGCGCAATTCAACGTCGCGCATATTATCCAGGGCGCGCTTTTCCAGGAAGGCGTTCACATCCCCAATGTGGTTGTGTAATTGACGATCTCTAAACTCCAGCGTTCGATTGGTCAGTCCCGCCAGGAAATCCCGGTCGTGGGATACGACAATCAGCGATCCGTCGTAATCTATGAGCGCTTGCTTCAGTACATCTTTCGAAAGCATATCGAGGTGATTGGTCGGCTCATCGAGTACCAGCAGGTTAAAGGGACGAAGTAATAAGCAAGCCAGGGCCAGTCGTGCCCGCTCTCCTCCGGATAGTACCGAGACTTTTTTGTCTACATCCTCCCCTGAAAACATAAAAGCACCCAGTATACTACGCAATTTGGGACGCATCTCCGCTGGTGCATCCTGTTCCATTGTTTCCAGCACTGTCGACTTGGGGTATAAAGTATCCGATTGGTTTTGGGCATAGTACCCGATCTCTACATTATGTCCCAATTGAATGGTTCCCGAGCTAATGGACAACTTACTGATTAACATCTTGGCCAGTGTTGTTTTCCCCTGGCCATTTTGTCCAACGAAGGCCACCCGGTCTCCCCGATCCATCTTAAAGTCTATCTCATCCAGAACCAGTAAATCATCGTATTTTTTGACGACAGACTTCGCCTCTACGACGACCTGTCCGGAACGCGGTGCCGGTGGGAAACGCAAGTCCATTACCCCCACGTCCTGCTGATCAATTTCAATACGCTCCATTTTGTCGAGTTGCTTTTGCATGGATTGGGCCATCTTCGTTTTGGTGGCTTTCGCCATAAAACGGTTAATCGTTCTTTCCCGATCTGCAATTACCCGTTGCTGATTTTCGTAGGCGGCGATTTGTTTTTCGCGGCGTTCGGCGCGCATTTCCACGTATTCAGTGTAGCCCGCCTTGTAGTCGTACAGATTACCCAGCTCTACTTCGACGGTACGCTTAGTAATATTATCCAGAAATTCCTTATCGTGAGAAATCACAATGACGGTCGAAGTGTAGTCTTGTAGAAAGGACTCTAACCAAATAATAGATTCAATATCCAGATGATTAGTAGGCTCATCCAACAATAAGTAGTCGGGATGACGCAGTAGCATCTTTGCCAATTCAATCCGCATCTGCCAACCTCCCGAAAATTCATCGGTCAGGCGCTCAAAGTCTTTTTGGGTGAAACCCAAACCCTTGAGCACCTTCTCTGCATTAGCTTCCATCGATTCCCCGTCCAGATAAGAAAAGCGATTGGTCAGGGTAGCGTATTCATCCAGTAGCTGGTGATAAGAATCGCTTTCGTAATCGGTACGCCGGGCCATCTCCTCGTTGATCTCCTGGATGCGCGCTTCCAGTTGTTTGGTGTGTTCAAATGCGGTAAGCGTTTCCTCCATCACGGTCTTTCCTTTCGGAATATCCATCTCCTGATGCAAGAAGCCAAGGGTACTCTCCCTGGGAAAAGAGACATTACCTTCGTGAGGACTCATCTCCCCGGCGATGATCTTGAGCATGGTTGACTTGCCGGCGCCATTGCGGCCAACCAGTCCTACCTTTTCTTTTTCACCAATTACGAGATTGACCTTATTCAATAAGATGCGATCACCATACTGCACGTATACGTTCGAAACATTAATCATTGTCCACTAATAATTTGCGCCAAAGATAGTGAAAAAGCTGTCACTTTGCCTTTTCCAGCGTAAATCCGAAAGTCGAACCCAGGCCGGGTGTGCTCCGCACATTGATGGTTTGCTGATGGCTTTCAATAATATGCTTAACGATGGATAAACCCAGACCGGAACCACCCCGCCGACGGGAGCGACTCTTATCCACCCGATAGAAGCGATCGAAGACGTGATTAAGATGCTGCTTGGGAATACCAATGCCATTGTCCGCTACTTCAATCAGGATATTCTTATCCATATCGTAAAAGGCTACTTTACTGAGGCCACCATCGTGTCCGTATTTGATGGAATTATTTATCAGATTAGTCAGTACCTGACGGATTCGCTCCCGGTCTGCCCGCACTTTAAAACCGTTAGCGGCTCCCTCCTTGAAGACCAGCTCTACCTTATTCTCTCTGGCTTTCATCTCTAAATCATCGAATACCTCATCCACCAGATCTTTAATATCAAAAGTTTGCATTTCCAGTACCACCTCACCGGATTCCAGGCGCGCAATGGCCTCCAGGTCCTGAACAATGGTCTGCAAGCGCTCCACGTTGGTAGCCGCCCGCTTTAGGAATTTCATGTTGACCTGCTCGTCTTCCAGTCCCCCTTCGATGAGGGATTCAATGTAGCCTTGGATATTAAAAATGGGGGTTTTAAGCTCGTGAGAAATATCCCCGACAAAATTGCGGCGATATTCGGCCCAAGCTTTGTATTGTTCTAACTCCCGCCGCTGATTTTCGGCCCAGTTAATGACTTCTTTTTCCACCTCGGCAATAATATCCGAGTCAATATCAATCATGTTATTTTTCTCGCCCGGCTGTAATTTTTCCTGGTGAATAGTCTTATATATCACCTTGATTTTCCGATAGATATACTTCTTCAGGTAAAGTAAAATAATATAGTAAGCGGCCCCGAAGAAACCTAATCCAAGCACGAAGTACCCGATTAGCCTGGACATCCCCAAAGAGAGGCCTAATTCATAGACCAGGAAAACACCAAAAGCCCCTAACAGAATGTAGGAGGCCGATACAAAAGCAATTTGTTTGGGTGTTGGATTTTTCAAGATTAGAATTCAAATTTATAACCAATCCCTTTGATGGTCTTGATGTAATGATCACCGATCTTTTCTCGTAATTTGCGGATATGCACGTCAATGGTTCGGTTGCCGACAATAACATCGGTTCCCCATACCTTGTTGAAGATCTCCTCGCGCGAAAAAACTTTACCTGGTTTGGAAACCAGCAAATAAAGTAATTCAAATTCTTTTTTTGCTAACTCGATCACCTCCTCGCCCCGGATCACGCTGACTTTCTCTTTATCAATCTTCAAATCACCTACTTTTACCGTTTCTTCATCTTCGCTGCGATCTAAACGACGGATCAGGGCCTTAATACGGCTCATAAAAACACGGGGTCGAATCGGTTTGGTGATGTAATCATCTCCTCCTACGTCCAGCGCAGCAATCTGAGAATAATCTTCTTCGCGGGCGGTCAGGAAAGTAATAACGGTCTTTTTGAACATAGGCTTAGAGCGCAAATTCCGACAGACCTCCACCCCATCCATTCTCGGCATCATAATATCCAGAATGATCAGATGTGGCTGTTCTTTTTCCGCTAACTGTATACCAGCTTTACCGTCTTCTGCGGTAAAAACTTTATACCCCTCTTTTTCCAGGTTGTAGCGAAGAATGTCCAGAATGTCTGGTTCGTCATCTACAATCAAAATTTTAACGGGATCGACCATCTTTTGGGTTTTATCAGCCGTAGTACCGGATATCCTAAACATCGAAATAACACCGTAGCTAGCAAGCCAAAATGAAGCAATATGTAAAACTAAAGTAAATAAGAATTTGATCTGCATATAGCAGATTAAATAATTGTTAAGTCATCGATTATCAGGGTATTGTTCATCGAACTGGCGGCGAGCCTCCTGATAGAGGTCTCGCGATAACTCCGGATTGTTACGGACGGTAAACAGCAATTCATTCAGGGTTGTGGAATCAATCTGATGAATGGTATAAATTTGATCATAATACCTCATTAAGAAGCTATCTTTTCGGGTGCCATAAAGGGTTAAGACCGCATTTTCTGCGGTATGTACATCCAGCATGATCGCTGCGGCCTTTTCCATCGGTAGCGGTAAAGTGGCGTCTTCTGTTTGACAAGCTAAAGACAAAAACAAAACAAGGAAACAGACCAATCTCATAAGTTGAGTGCTTATTAAGCCACAAGGACCAGAATTAAGTAAAATATTGCTTCGGATATTGAAAACGCACTAATTTGGCCGTTTCTTGTCCAAAGTCGCTCCAATCGTCTACTTCACTTTGCACTTCAAACATGCCGCAGGTCGGCACGTTATCGATGAATGCTTCCGAAAACAGATTAGCCAGCTGGGTGTAGCCCGGATTATGCCCAAAAACGAGCAGGGTTTCGTGTTCGTTGTCCGTTTGACGGAGCACCTGGAGGATCGTTTCGGGCTCTGCCAGGTACAAACGCTCATCGGTTTCTATATCTTTGCCTTTCAGGACAAAAGCTTTCGCAAAATATTTAGCCGTGGTGAACGCTCGAACGGCCGGACTACTCAGGAGACGAACCGGTGGCTTAATTTGCTGCCGGAGCAACTGTGCCATAAAAGGAGCATCCCTTAAACCACGTTCATTTAAAGGTCGTTTAATATCGGTAAGCTTCGGATCGGACCAACTCGACTTCGCGTGCCTTATAAAAAATACCGTTTTAGCCATATAATTTCTTTAGTTTTGCGTTGTTGCGAAAACATAAAAATATGCAAAAAGCATTCAAAGATAAAGTAATCTGGATAACTGGTGCCTCATCCGGCATTGGAGAAGCCCTGGCTTATGCCTTTTCTGATGCGGATGCCTACCTCATTCTCAGCAGCCGAAAGGCCGAAAAGCTGGAGTTGGTAAAAGCCAATTGCCAGACCCCAGAAAAAATTTGCATTCTACCCCTCGATGTAACCGACTATACAAACATCCCCGCCGCCGCCGAAAAAGCCATCGCTTTTCGGGGACACCTCGACATTTTGGTGAATAATGCCGGTATCTCTCAACGGGCCCTTGCGCAGGATACCAAACTCGAAGTGGATCAACAAATCATGAATGTCAATTTCTTTGGTAGTGTCGCCGTCAGTAAAGCCGTTTTACCCCATTTCCTGGAGCGAAAATCGGGCCATATCGTAGTAATGAATAGTGTGATGGGGATTATGGGAGTGCCTTATCGATCTGCCTACTGCGCTTCCAAACACGCCCTCCGTGGTTTCTTTGATACACTAAGGGCGGAGGTTCATGAGGCTAATATTAAAGTGACCAATATTTTACCCGGTTACGTGCGCACCAACGTAACGATAAACGCACTAAAGGGAGACGGCAGCTCCAACGATGAAATGGCCAGTAGTACCGCCGGGGGCTATAGCCCTGCGTATTTTGCCAAAAAGGTACAGCGGGCCATCGCCAGAGGAAGAAAAGAAGTCTATATTGCGAAAACAGAAATACTGGGCATTTACCTGATGCGCTTTGTCCCCAATTTATTCTTTCGCATTATTCGTAATCATCGCTTACATTAAAATCAGCTGGGGAGGTTTATTCTTTTTTATTATCTTTTCACAAAAAAACAATGAAAAACCTTCTGAGCACCGCCTTACTCTGCCTACTTATGATGGCCTGTGGTCCACAGGAAACCGGAAGTACACAAACCGCAGAAATTGAAGATTTAAAAGCTGAAATCAATACTCTTAAACAAAAAGCAGACTATATGCCAGGTTTAATCCACAATGTATTCTTTTGGTTACGAGAAGACCTTACAGAGGCCGAACGCGCCGCCTTTCTGGAAGGAGTGAAATCACTGGGCACTATCGACCAGGTGAGAGCCATTTATATCGGACCACCCGCCAGTACTGAAAAGCGGGAAGTCGTTGATAATTCTTTCAGTTATGCGCTACTCGTGCACTTTGACGATATCGAAGGGCAGAACGCCTACCAGATTGATCCGATTCACCTGAAATTTGTCGACGATCATCAGGATAAATGGACCAGAGTGACGGTTTATGACAACACCGTTATGGAGTAAGCGCGCGCGCTTCTAATAAAAAAGCCTTGCGCCACTCATTTGCGCAAGGCTTTTTTATTAACCGCTATGGTTCATTTTTGCTTATTCCCCACTATTGGCTTCAGCCGCTTTATTTTTATCCATTTCTATGATACGCCCCATCACTTCCCCCAGCTGTTCCGCGCCGATTTTCTTCATGACGATCTTTTTATTCTTGTCTAGCACGTAGACCTGTGGCGTGGTTTTGACATTATAATCGAGCATATATAAACCATACGGATCAACGGTATGAATCCAGTTCTGGATCTCATTTTCCGCTACGTATTCCCAACAGCCAGCGATCTCATCACGCTGCTTGGTGCAAACCGCGAGAATCTTGACTCCCTTATCCTTGAATTCGTTGTAAAAATCGCGCATAAAAGGTGTAGACTCCTTACAATGCCCACAATCATAACGCCAGAAATACAATACGGTATACTCCGAGTCTACTTCGTAGAGCGATATTTTTGATCCGTCCCGTTTTTGCAGTTTGACATCCGGCGCAATTTTACCGATTAATAAGGGTTCTAATTTACTGGCATCTTCTACAATTTTGTTGAGCTGTTCTTCTTCTACCCAGGAGGCCTTACCTTTGGCGTAGTAGTTAAGCGCCAGATGTACATAAATGGCATCTTGCCCAACGATTTTACTAGAAGCGTACTTATTCAGAAATTGTATCAGATAATATTTATAACTTTCCTCGCTGGGCTCCAACTGGGCCAACACGTTATCAATCGCCTGAATGGTTGAATCTGGCGTCTGGTAATGTAGTTTTTCGATATAGGTATTAATCCGCTCGAATAAGAAAGGTGTTCGCAGCAATCGAGGATCCCCCAGGTCAATATTGTCAAAGAAATGCCGCCGGGTATAATACCAGCTTTGCATTTGCTTTTCTTCTTCTGTACCCGAAAAATCGGGCGTCTCCACCCCTTGATTGGAGCGAATGATCAGTGCGGTAAAACTTTCGGGATGCTGCTGCAGGATATTCTGTTGATAGTCCACCACCTGCTGATTGATCTTATCTAAATCATTTTGTAGGGTGGCTTTTCTTTGTTCTCCGGCCTCCTGCATCTCCTGGCTGATCGCCTGTGCCTTAGGACGCACACTACCCAGAAAAGCCAGGTAATCGTAGAACAACTTGTTGGTAGGAGAACCACTAAATTGGATAGCTTCCGTCAACTGATCTTTTTGGGTTTTAATCTGAAACTGCTGCTCATCTTCTTCGATCAGCAACTGGAAAAAATTATTATCCGGCGCCAATACCACCAGATACATACCGGGAGCCAGAGGATTATCACCAGAGAAGGTAAAGGTACCATCTGTATCTACCTGAGTAGTATCCTGAATTAAGGTTTTATCCCCGTAGTAATACCCCAGGTATAGATTCTCCTGATTGTAGCCCTCAATATCTACCTTGATTTGGTATCCATTTTGGGCGAAAGCCGAAATAGTACAAATAAAAAAGGCTAAAAGCAGATAAATACGTTGCATATTGGTTTTGTGTTAAGCACTTACTGAGCAGCCAGTAAATACAGAACGGCCATCCTGACGGCCACTCCGTTTTCCACTTGCTGTAAAATAATTGAATGCTCCGAATCGGCCACCGCACTGGTGATTTCCACCCCGCGATTGATCGGTCCGGGATGCATAATTACAATCGGACGATTCAGACTATCTAATAACTCCTTATTGACCCCAAAATATTGTGCATATTCACGCAAAGAAGGAAAATATTTAATGTCTTGCCGTTCCAGCTGTATGCGTAGAACATTAGCAATGTCGCACCAGTTCAACGTCTTGCGAATATCATAAGAAACCCTTACCCCCAGCTTGCCAATGTGCTTTGGAATTAAGGTGGGGGGACCACAAACTTCTACCTCTGCTCCCAATTTCTTCAGGCAAAAAATATTACTCAAGGCCACCCTGGAATGGAGAATATCCCCCAGAATGGCTACTTTTTTGCCTTTGAGCTCACCTACTTTTTCCCGCATGGAAAAAGCATCCAGCAAGGCCTGGGTGGGATGCTCGTGCGTACCGTCACCGGCATTAATGATATTGGCATCAATGTGTTGAGCCAGAAACTGATGTGCCCCCGGGGCCGGATGCCGCATGACGACCATATCCACTTTCATGGAAAGGATATTATTAACCGTATCCAACAGGGTTTCTCCTTTTTTGACCGAAGAGGAGGAAGCAGAGAAATTCACCACATCGGCCGAGAGTCGCTTTTCTGCCAGTTCGAAAGAAATGCGCGTCCGGGTTGAATTTTCAAAAAAGAGGTTTGCAATCGTTACATCTCGTAAAGAAGGAACCTTTTTGATCGGACGGTTAATGACCTCCTTGAAATTATCAGCCGTTTGAAAGATCAGCTGGATATCTGCTGGTTGAAGATCTTTAATACCCAGTAAATGACGGGTACTCAGCTGCTGTGTGATGTTTTCGCTCATAGCTTTCATTAGGCATTTTGTTGGGCAATGTGTTCCTTAAAGGTCTCCTTACTGTTGAATAAGGTCACCTGATTGGCCGTCATATCGTCACTCCATTCCACGTAGACGTACTCATCATCCAAAGCGTCGATTTTAATCCCCGTAAAGGTCGACTCAATGGGCAGATGCCGATTGAAACGCCGATCAATCAGGGTCAGCAGTTCTACACTGGCCGGCCGGCCGTAATGGTTTAGGGCCGTCAGACCCGCCTGAACCGTACGACCGGTATAAAGCACATCGTCTACCAGCACTACATTTTTATTTTCTACCAGAAAGTCAATATCGGTTACGTAGGCCTCCAGGGGCTTTTCCCGCCTCCGGAAATCATCCCGATAAAAGGTAATATCCAACTTACCCACCTTGAGGTGCTGGATATTCAGTTCCTGACGCAGGATGGTAACCAGATATTCCGCTAGTTTTACCCCACGGGGTTGTAGGCCAATGATACAGGTATCCTGAAAATCATTGAATTCCTCTGCCAACTGATGCGCCAGGCGCTTCACCATTAGCTGAAAATGGGTAGTGTCGACAATTACTCTGGAGGTATAAGATGCTCTGGCTTCCATGCAATCCGTTTATTTCTTATTCTTTTGTTGCTTCTTCTTTTTGGCCCAAGTATCCCGTAGAGTTACCGTTAAATTAAAAATGGGATTTTCGGGCGTGCTATCCTCATCCGCACAGTAGTAACCCAGGCGCATGAACTGAAAACGCTCTCCGGGCTTTGCCGCTACCAGACCGGGTTCGACGTAGGCCTTCTCGATTACCTTCAGGGAATCCGGATTCAAGAACGCCATAAAATCCTGATCCGGATCACTTAGGGGTTCCTCCTCAGAAAACAGCGTGCTGTATTGGCGCACCTCGGCCGTTTTGGCATGCGGTACCGACACCCAATGCAAGGTTCCCTTTGCTTTAATTCCCGAAGTATCCTCTCCAGACTTACTATCCGGATAATAGCTGCAATGCACCTCGGCAACTTCCCCGGTTTCGGGGTCTTTGACAAAGTCATCACAGTGAATAATATACGCATTTTTCAGACGAACATTACGTCCCGGTCCCAGTCGAAAAAACTTTTTGGGCGGATCTTCCATGAAATCGGCCCGCTCGATGTATAATTCCCGGGAAAAAGGAAGCATGCGCGTAGCGGGGTTTTCTTCTTCCGGATTATTAATGGCTTCCAGTTCTTCACTTTCTCCTTCCGGGTAATTAGTGATCACTACTTTTAATGGATTTAAAACCGCCATGACCCGATCCGTCTCCCGGTTGAGTTGCTGACGCACAAAGTATTCCAGCAGGCTCATTTCGATGACATTATCCCTCTTGGCTACTCCCGTACGATTACAAAAATCTACAATCGCCTCCGGCGGATAGCCGCGTCGACGCATGCCCGAAATGGTTGGCATTCGCGGATCGTCCCAACCCGTTACCACTCCTTCTTCTACCAGGCGCAACAAACGACGCTTGGAGGTGATCATGTAGGCCACATTCATTCGGGCAAATTCAATTTGCCGGGAAGGAAAGATCTCCAGTTTCTCGATGAGCCAGTTGTACAAGGGGCGATGATGACGAAACTCCAGTGAACACAGAGAATGGGTCACTTCTTCAATGGCATCCGATTGGCCGTGCGCAAAATCGTACATCGGATATACATTCCACTTGTCACCCGTACGGTGATGGGGCGCCCGCTTAATGCGGTAAAGCACCGGATCGCGCATTTGTAAATTAGGAGAACCCATATCGATTTTAGCCCTTAGTACGCGTGTACCATCCGGGTATTCACCGGCCACCATACCTTCAAAGAGCTCCATATTTTCCTCAACCGGGCGATCGCGGTAGGGGCTATTCGTACCGGGTGTCGTGGTATCCCCCTTCATTTCCGCCATCTCTTCTGCGGTAGAATCATCGACATAAGCCAGGCCCTTACGGATTAGCTTTTTGGCGAATTCATATAGTTGATCAAAGTAATCGGAGGCGTAATATTCACCCGCCCATTCAAAACCCAACCAGGCCACATCCCGACGAATACTATCTACGTATTCGGTGCTTTCTGTAGCGGGGTTGGTATCATCAAAACGCAGATTACACTGTCCGTTATAGCGTTTCGCGATGCCAAAATTAATGGTAATGGCTTTGGCATGACCAATGTGCAGGTACCCGTTGGGCTCCGGAGGGAAACGGGTCTGAATCTTGTCATGCTTCTGATTAGCCAAATCCTCTTCTATGATTTGCTCAATAAAATTGAGCGATCTTTCTTCGTTGGTATCTTTTTGCTTATTGCTCATATCATTTACATTTTTTCGGGCATCTCAATGCCGAGTAGGTCCATCCCCGTTTGGAGGGTCTTAGCGATCGTTTTACTCAATTGTATACGGAAGGCTTTGGCCGCCTCCGTTTCTGCGTTTAATATAGAATAATCTGTATAAAACTTATGAAACCCTTTAGCCAGATTATAACAATAGCTGGCTACTGCCGAAGGATCAAATTCTTCGGCCGCCACCTGAATGGTAGCGGGGAAATCAAAAAGTTGTAGAATTAAGGCTTTTTCCTGATCGGCCAGGTTCTGGTAGTCCTGAGCAATGGACACGTCTTGTTCTCCTGCTTTACGCAAAACCGAACGAATCCGCACGTAGGCATTTTGCACATAAGGCCCCGTTTGTCCCTGCATATCTACCGATTCTTTCGGATTAAAGGTCATTCGCTTTTGTGGATTGACCTTGATAATGAAGAATTTTAGGGCTGCCAGTCCAATTTGCCGGATAATTTCCCCCTGGGCTTCTTTGCTTAGCGCCTCCAGGCTGCCTCTTTCCTGACTATTATTACGGGCTTCCCGGACAACCTCATCCATCAGGTCGTCCGCATCTACCACCGTACCTTCCCGTGATTTCATCTTACCCGTCGGCAGATCAACCATTCCATAGGAAAGGTGGTGCATACCCGCTGCGTAAGGCTCACCCAGCTTTTTAAGGGTCTCGAATAATACCTGGAAGTGATAATTTTGCTCATCGGCAACCACGTAGACCATTTTGTCTACCCCAAAGTCCTGATAACGCAATTGTGCCGTACCAATATCCTGCGTGATATAAACAGCCGTACCATCACTCCGCAGTACCAGTTTGTGGTCCAGCTTCACATCCGTCAGATCAATCCATACGGAGCCGTCTTCCTTTTCATAAAACACTCCCTCAGATAAGCCCTTATCAATAGTTTCTTTACCTAACAAATAGGTGTCGGACTCGTAGTACAATTTATCGAAACTAACCCCCAGGCGATCGTAAGTGACTTCAAAGCCGGCGTAAACCCAGGCGTTCATTTTTGCCCATAAGCTGCGCACCTCCGCATCGCCTGCTTCCCAGTCCAGGAGCATTTGTTTAGCTTGCTTTCCCAGCTTACTGTATTCATTGAAGTAGGTATTTTTATAAGCTTTGAAGAAAGCCGTTTCGTCTTGATCTTCTTTTGCCTTATCGGCAAAAATGGATTGGCCGACATCGCTGGTTTGCCAGGCAGCGTACTCTTCCTTGAATTTCTGCTCGAATAAGACATAATACTTTCCGACAAAATGGTCACTTTTCAGCTCCGCAGCTTCCGGGGTGTCTCCGTCTCCAAACAGTTTCCAGGCCAGCATACTTTTACAAATGGCGATGCCCCGGTCGTTAACGATTTGTACCCGCACGACTTCGTAACCAGCGGCTTCCAAAATTTTGGAAGTAGACCAACCCAGAAGAATGTTTCGGATGTGCCCCAGGTGTAAAGGCTTATTGGTATTTGGGGAGGAGAATTCCACCATCACTTTTTGACCATTAGCTGGAAAATAACCGTAATTGGGCGTATCACTAACCGAAAGTAGAAAATCCCGCCAGTAGTCTTCACTAACGCTTAGGTTGAGAAACCCCTTGATCACGTTAAAGCTGGTGAGCTGTGGCAGTTTATCCGTTAAAAAGGCCCCTAATTCTTCACCGATTTGCACAGGACTCTTTTTTGCGGCTTTGGTAAAGGGAAAGACCACCACCGTGAAATCTCCCTCAAATTCCTTCCGGGTATTGCTGAGTGCTATTTTATCAGTCGTCGTATCCAGATCGTAAAGCGCCTTCACGCCTTCGACAACAGCTTCCTGAATGATTTGCGTAATATCCATCTAAAATAGTTTATGTGCTGCCAAGCAGCGGTTCACCGCCCGCAAAGCTATTGATTTTGTGCCAAAAAACAATTTAAATCAGGGCTTAGTTCCCCGGAGGAGGAGTTGGTGAATAATTGAAAATGGTGAAAATAGTTTTACCGTAGTGGCGTTCGTCCAGATAATGAGGATGCGATTTAAAATCGTGATGAGGATTGTGCTCCAGCACGAACCATCCTTCTGCTCTGAGGAGTTGATGCTTAAAAATATGATCCGGAATGCTGTCCAGATTAGGTAGTGGGTAAGGAGGGCCAGCGAAGATATAATCGTAGTCTTCTCCACAATTGGCCACAAACTTGAAAACATCGCCCTTAACGATGCGTAGTTTATCCTCAATATCCAGCTCCCGCGCGGTCTTCTTCACGAAAGCCACACAGCCGTAAAATTTATCTACGTACGTAACATCCGTTGAGCCCCGTGAGATAAATTCGTAGCTATGGTTACCCGTTCCGCCAAAAAGATCCAGTACTTTTAAGTTAGAGAAATCAAAGTGATTCATCAAAACATTAAAAAGACCTTCCTTAGCGATATCGGTTGTTGGACGAGTAGGCCAGTTCTTAGCGGGCGGATTAAACCGTCTGCCGCCGAATTCACCACTAATGATGCGCATAATTCTCTCTTTAATCGAAAAATAAAGGTTATAATGCTGCAACAGCTGGAAGGGTCAATAAGTTGGCTGGAACCCTACTCAGTTCGGCAGACACCTGCAAGGGACGAGGCGGACCCAATAAAACCGGCTGATCAAGATATTGAACCAATATCTTATAAAAATCATGATCAGGATGGAACCCACCAAGGTAAAATACGGCTGTATTCGTCTGCTTAATCGGAAATTGGTTAAAGATTAAACCTATGTAATAGATCAGCTGAGCGGCTTCGTAGACCGTGAAGACGTTCGAATAATGTAAAAGATCCTCTTTCCACAGGATCACCATCAATCGGTGTCCGCTCAAATAAAGATATAAGCGATTGCTAGCAGCAGAATGGTGTCGTGCGCCTAATTTAACCAGCTGACTAATACTGTGGGTATGGGTGGCCTCCGGAAATCGTTCTTGTGACCATTCTGCTAAAAAGTGATGCAAACCATACACATTAACCAGGTGATCTGCCGATCGCTGGTCACTGCGAATGACGTACCGCTCGGATAAATCCGTCACCTGTTGTAAATAAGAATCATTAGCACTGGCCTGGTAGAGTTTTTTAGGGACCAATGTATAGTAGGCCCCACAAGAGGTAATGATCTGCTCCTGATAAGAACGATTCAGTAAAGGATCCGTGCGAAAAAAATATTCAAACTCTGAATAAGAATGCGAAGAGATGGCCTGCCCCAGGCTATATGATCTAAAGACGAGAATACGGCCCGAACCATCAACCACCATATAATCAAAACTGTCCATCCCAACCAGGATGGACAGTTTTGATTTGGACGTTGGAAGATCAGTCAGATTACCTTCCGCGATATTTATTTTTAGCCCTCCCAATTACCAGCGAGGTTTGGAGCGTAAAGACTACCAAATTTCAGTGGTTTTTCCGGGTCATAGTTCTGGTCGTACCGACGATAGCTAGGATCACCGAATTTACCCATGAACTCTTTCCAGGGAATACCCACTTCGACCACTGGCACCTTCGTTTTTTGGTACTCGATTACCCTGGCTTCGATATTAAAGGTTTCTCTGGAATAAGGCACATACCGAAGAGAATCAAAATTATATATCTTAAGCATTCTCCGCATAGAATCTGCGGCCGGACGCAGAATCGTATCGTATTCAATCTGTCCGGTAAAATTAGGATCATCCGGGTCACCAAGTACTTTGATGATTCGGAAATCACCATTCTCCAGCACATCGGCTAAAGTGTCAAAGTTGGAAGCGAATTCGCCGGTAATATCACGATAGGCTTCCTGAGCGGTACGCACTTTCATCAGCTTGGCGGTCACTGCATTTCTTCTTTTTTCCGTTTCGTTTTTAAATGCAATGGGCTCGGCAATACTTGAGTATAGCGCATAGACCAAAAAGATGGCGATCAATACAAGAATAAGGTTAATTACTAATCTCATTTCCGATTTGTTTTGTTGCAATAATAAGATTTTTTATCCAAAAAAAACGAAATAGGCACTCAAATTTATTGAACGTGTCTTTGTGACAGCTACGCTGCTCACCAGACAGCCCTTCCCGTTTTAAAGATGCACTTAATTATACTTTTGGTGTGTACCGCATCCAATCAGCCCCCAATTTTAGAAATACCATCGTAACGCGCTCCCTCTTCCACGATGATTTTCTGAGCTGTTATATCTCCTTTTATGACTGCGGTCCCTTCTAAACGAAGTAGACCTTTCACAATCACATCCCCCTGGATATTCCCCATGATGACGGCTTCGTTAGCGTTTAGTTTCCCTTCGATCAGAGCCGACTTACCCAACACCAGCTTTTTTTCACACTGGATATTCCCCTTGATTGTTCCATCAATACGAACATTCTCTGAAGTATTGAAATCTCCTTCAATACTTGTACCTTTGGCAATAACGCAATTTAGGTTATTATCCGAAAATGAGACGTTTGACGGCGTTTCTTTGCGAGCAGTTTTGTTGGCCATGATTCCTTTTTTCTAACGAAAGGCCAAACTAGACAAAACTTTATTTTTATCAAAGCAGTTGATCAGTTTTTATCCGTTGAAGAGGCGATTACGGCAAAAATATAGCCGACCGTCGTTTTTTTGTTTATCAACGGCAACTTTACAAGCGCAAAAATCCGAGCTCATGAGCATTACGCTATTGGCCATCGAATCTTCCTGCGACGACACCTCCGCCGCCATCATCAAAGATGGAGAGGTGCTTAGTAATATTATGGCCACCCAGGATATCCACAAAGCCTACGGTGGTGTCGTACCCGAGGTGGCCTCACGCGCCCACCAGGCCAATATCATTCCGGTAGTGGATGCGGCTTTCGCAAAAGCAAAAATACCAAAGGAAGAAATTGATGCCGTAGCTTTCACCCGTGGCCCCGGACTCATGGGCTCCCTCATTGTTGGGGTAAGTTTTGCCAAAGCTTTTGCAATGAGTAGGAATATTCCAATTATTGAGGTGAACCACATGCGTGCCCACGTAATGGCTCATTTTGCGGAAGCACCAAGGCCACAATTTCCCTTTTTATGCCTGACCGTTTCGGGTGGCCATACACAGATTCTAAAGGTCCACTCCCCATTCCAAATGGAGGTCATTGGCGCCACCATTGATGATGCCGCCGGAGAAGCCTTCGATAAAACCGGGAAACTACTGGGTTTAGACTATCCTGCCGGTCCAAAAATTGACCAGTTAGCCCAGAGAGGTAAGGCTATTTATTCCTTCACCGAACCCCGAGTCAAGGATTTGGATTTTAGCTTTAGCGGGCTGAAGACCTCTATCCTTTATTTCTTAAAAAGGCAATTAAAAGAAAATCCCAACTTCATCACAGATAACCTGGCCGACATCTGTGCCTCGGTCCAGGAACGTATCGTTAGTATTTTAATGAACAAACTGATCAAAGCTTACCAGATAACGGGCTATCGTCAGGTAGCCGTGGCCGGTGGCGTTTCGGCTAATTCTAGCCTCCGCAAAGCCCTGCGGGAAGCCGGCGAACACTATGGCTGGGAGACTTTTGTTCCCCAGTTGGAATACTGTACAGATAATGCCGCGATGATTGGGATATTGGCCTATTACAAATACCAGGACAAACAATTCGCCGAACAGGATATTACGCCGGATCCCCGGCTAAAAGTTACCCTCAACGAAAATACCTAGCTGATGGATTTTGAACAATTAAGGCTTTATTGCCTAAGCAAAAAGGGAGTTACGGAGCATTTCCCCTTCGACGAGGTGACCCTGGTATTTAAGGTGATGGGCAAGATGTTTGCCCTGACCGGACTGGATGAAACCGAATGCAAAGTCAATTTGAAATGCGACCCGGAGCGAGCTGTGCAATTACGCGAAGAATACCCGGATATCATCCCCGGTTGGCACATGAGTAAAAAACACTGGAATACGGTTCATTGTGAGCGCGAACTGGATATGAGCCTGCTGGAAGAATTAGTTGACCATTCTTATGAACTAGTCGTCGCCGGCTTACGCAAAAAAGATCGGGAGACCCTGGAAAAGATGTAAATGATGAAGAATAAAACGAGTTGCGATTATATTATTGTTGGACAGGGCCTGGCCGGCACCCTGATGGCTTATTTTCTGGAAGAAGCGGGCAAAACGGTAGGTTTGATCGACCAGCCAGACGAACGGGCAGCCTCTCAGGTGGCAGCCGGAATCATAAATCCGGTAACCGGTAGACGCTACGTTAAGTCCTGGAGAATTGACCAGTTGCTTCCCTTTGCGGAAAAAACCTACCGGGCCATCGAAGATAAATTCGGTATCAGAATATACCACCAGCGCAATATTTTACGCAGCCTTTTTAACAGCCGGGAAGAGAACGACTGGCTGCTGCGTACCGCTGAACCCGGTTATGAATCCTACCTGCTGGATACTGCCCATTTGGGTAAATATGCGGAACACACCGTACCCGCTTTTTCTTACGGCGAAGTGAGCCAGGCCGCTCAGGTGAACCTTCCCCTCTTGATCGAGACCTATCGAAAATACCTGGTAGAGAACGAGCGGATCATCACTGACCATTTCGACTACGGTGCTATTGAATTCGAAGCGGAGCAAGTCCGCTACCAACAACTTTGTGCCAAAACCATTATTTTCTGCGAGGGCCATAAAGCCATCCACAATCCTTTTTTCAACTATTTGCCCTTTCGGGGTGCCAAGGGAGAAGTGCTGATCATTCGTATTGCAGATGTCGATTTTGAAAAAATTCTCAAACACCGCGTATTTATTGCCCCCCTCGGGAATCAGCTTTATTGGGTGGGCTCTAGTTACGTCTGGCAATATCAGGACGAACATCCGACAGCCCAGGGCAAAGCCTTTTTGTTGGATCGGCTGGCCGATATCCTACAGGTCCCTTTTGAAGTCGTTGAACACCGATCAGCCATCCGTCCCACGGTAAAAGACCGACGTCCTTTTCTCGGTCGCCATACCGAATGGCCTCAGCTGGCCATATTCAATGGGCTGGGCACCAAAGGGACCTCTTTAGGCCCTTTTTGGGCGAAAGCCTTACAGGAACACTTATGCCAGGGCAATACGCTTGACCCGGCAGTAGATATTCAACGTTTTGTTTCCGAATAGTAAGGAATCCCTCTTTCTAGCGCAGCTTCTAAGGCCCTCTAACAATATCCCTAATGGGCCAGGCGTTCGCACTTAGAGGGCAATCCTACAGAATACTTGGGGCTTTTTTTAAAAAATTGTACCTTAAGTCTGTGCAAAAAGAAAGCTTTTTGCATCTACCTAACAGCACCCATACTGTATCATTATAATCAAACGGTGAACATGATCAATAATACTGCCGCAGCCTGGACCTTTTCCCTGCTATTTCTCCTGAGCTTTATCGGTCCATTACCTTTATCAGGGCAATCAAACGAAAGCCAAACCATGAATACAACCGCCTACCCTGAAGCCTGGAAAAATATAGACTCTCTGGTCCGGGACGGTTTGTTTCAATCTGCCCTGGAAGCTGTCAATCGTCTACAAAAAAGGGCAGCCGCCGAAAACGAACAGCCCGACGCCGTCAAAGCCATTGTTTTCCAAAATAGTCTACAGGCCAACTTAAGTGAAACGCCTTATGAGCAGATGGTAGACAACATCAACGGCTATCTGGATGCCGTAACGGGGGTGGAGCAAAGCTTGTTACAGTTCATGTTGGCCGAAACTTACCAGGCCTACCTTTCCGAAAACTACTGGCGATTACAAGACCAAACGGCGCTGGAGGCCGGATCAGCGGAAGATTGGCGCCAGCAGTCCCCCGCTCAATTACAGGAGCAGATCATAGATTTGTACCTGAAAGCTCTGGCAACGGAAGCCCTAAAAACAACCGCAGCCGATAATTATGCCCTGCTCTGGCAAAATGAAAACGCCTCTGCCAACCTACGCCCTACCCTATTTGATGTATTAGCCCATCAGGTTATCAACTACCTGAAAGATGCCCGCTCTTATCTGACTACTCCCGCAGAAAAATTTCGTCTGCCCGACTCGGTCTATTTTGCCGAGCTTGATATTTTCCTCCAACAAGACTTCAGTGCCGACGACCATAGCCCCTTAAAAGCCAAAGCACTGCAATTATTCCAGGACTTACTGCGCTTTCGCCAGGCAGCAGAAGACTTCCCGGCACTGATTGACCTGGACCGACACCGACTACAGTTCGTCTGGCAAAGATCGAATATCAAAGATGCCGATACCCGGTATCTAGCGGCACTCCATCGGCTGATTGAGCAGTACGGATACCAAAGCGGCATGGGGCAGATCTACCTGGAAAAGGTCAATCGATACTATGCGATTGGACAGGAGTATTCACCAGAACGGGGAGAAGAAGCCGATCGCTGGAAGCTACAGGAGACCATTGAACTCTGTCAGGACCTGATCGCAGCCCTTCCCAAATCAAAGGCCGCAGAAAGTGCCCGACAAGTCATTGCCGCTATTGAGGCCCCTTATCTGGAATTAAATTCAGAAACCGTACTCCTCCCTCAGCAAGCAGGACTGGCCAAAATCAGCTATAAAAACCTGGAACAAGCCTTTCTAAAGGTAGTCGAACTCGACTTTGAAACCCAACAAAAACTGGCTCGCCAGTACAACCGTAATACAGAAAAAATCGTCGCCGACCTACCTGCTGTTGTACAGTGGCAAAATCCGCTTCCCAATTCGGAAGACCACCACCAGCACAGTATAGAAACAAAAATCCCAGACCTAAAACCAGGACAATACGCACTAGTCTTCTCCAACCAGGCCAATTTTGATACTACCCAAAACAGCGCCCTACTGGAATACTATCCATTTAGCGTCTCTTCGATCTCCTATTTGTGGCGAAATGATACGCAGGGAAAAACCAACTTTGTCATGACGGATCGCGAAAGCGGCCAGCCCCTGGTTGGTGTGGAAGCGACCCTCTATTCGGTCAACTACGATTATCAGCGCCAGCAAACTTCTTATAAGGAGCTGAAGACACTTCGCTCGGACGAAAAAGGCTTCATAAAAACCGATGTATCCGACCGCTCCTTTATGGCTAAATTTAAATACAAGGGGGATAGCTTGTATTTTGATGAATCCTTTTATAATGGTCGTCAATACGAGCGAGATGAAAGCTATTACAGAACTGCTCTTTTTCTGGATCGCGCCATCTATCGCCCCGGCCAAACGGTCTACTTTAAAGGCATTACCACCCAACATAATTACAAAGAACCCACCGACATTAACCTACTACAGGAAGAAAAAGTGGAAATCATTTTCCGGGATGCCAATTATCAGGAAATCATCAAGCAGACCTTTTCTACCAACGAATATGGGACCTTTAACGGAAGTTTTGTTATTCCCGATGGTATGCTGACCGGTACGGTTACGCTCTATGCTGACCGAGGAGGCAGTGCACGCTTTCGGGTGGAAGAGTACAAAAGACCAAAGTTTAAAGTAGGCCTGGAGGACTTGTCCGGCGATTATACGCTGGGGGAAGAAATCACTATAGAAGGATCAGCAGAAGCCTATGCCGGAAGTGTGATCGACGATGCGGAGGTCGTTTATCGGGTGACCCGACAAGACCTTAGACCTTTTCCCTGGTACCGATCATCGTACGGTTATTACTCCTTTCCAGCCTACGGACAAGAGATTGAAATTGCTAATGGAACGACCATGACGGATAGTCTCGGCCGTTTTAGCATCGATTTCACGGCCCTACCCAATCCCGATATTCCCGCCGAACAAAGACCACGGTTTCAGTATCAGGTACAAATTGATGTGGTCGATATTACCGGTGAAACCCAAAGTGCCAGCCGGTCATTTACCCTCGCCTACACCGGATTGGTCGCCCGTCTGGAATTACCGGATCAAATGGACAAAAGTAAGGATACCATCCCCTGGAAGATTATCACCGAGAACCATAATGGTACTGCACTCGCAGCCAGTGGCACCATAGCCATTTACCAACTGACTTATCCGACCCAAGTCTTCAAAGAGCGTTATTGGGATCGCCCCACGGAAGCCTATTCCGATCCGGAAGCATTTCGCCAGGACTTTCCTGACTACGCACTAGATGGGGAAAACCAGTGGCAGAACTGGCCCAAAGCACTCGTCCGGGAGTACAAGTTCTCTACGGCCGAGGCCAATACTTTTGACTTTTTGGCGGAAGCCTACGAGGTCGGACATTATATTGTAGAACTAAAAACCCAGGACCAGGCAGGTAATTCCGTTGATTACAATCAGACTTTCCAGATCATTGATACGGAAACACAACGTATCCCGGAAAATGTATTGTTCTGGCAGCACAGTCCCTCTAATCCTTTCAGTCCGGGGGAGCCATTCCAGATGCCCATCGCAAGTAATGAGGCATTGAATATTTTACTAGAAATAGAGCGGAAAGGAGAAATTATCCGTCAGGAATGGATACAATTAGCCGATTGGGCCAATATTGAGAAAACCATTGAAGAAACCGACCGGGGTAACCTTCAGGTACAATTCAGCTATATTTACCATAACCGGGCCCATACCGAAATGGTTAATATACTCGTGCCCTACAGTAACAAAGAATTACATTTTGAATACAGTACCTTTCGGAACAAACTCCGCCCCGGACAGGAGGAGGAATGGACCATCAAGATCAGTGGGGAGAAAAAGGAAGAAGTAGCCGCAGAGATGGTGGCGACCCTTTACGACGCCTCCCTCGATCAATTCGTTCCCCACCAATGGCAAGTCAATTATTTCAATTCCAATTATCGACTGCGTTATCCCTGGCGTCCCCGCTTATTTAGTCAGACGGGTAACCAGATCAATTCCAATAATAGCTACTACAGTTCTGAGCTATTCATTTATCCCTATCTCAATCTTTATATGGGAGAGAATGCCATGCGTTATGGCCAGGCACCCAGCTCCTATAGTATGTTAGAAAGTCGCTCGGCGGGAGTTGAAGTCGCAGAATATTCAGCAAAAATGGTAGCCGCTTCCCCGCCCCCGCCGCAAGCAGAATCAGCCGATACGGCTGTGGCCGAAGAAGCAGAAGCCGTGGACTCTGATAGTGGGGAGGAAACTCCAGCTCCCGTACAAGTCCGCACCAATCTGGACGAAACCGTTTTCTTCCAGCCTGAGCTTCGCACCGACAACGAGGGTAACGTGTACATCAAATTCACGATGAACGAATCGCTAACCAGCTGGAAGTTTCTGGGGTTTGCCCATACTCAGGATCTCAAAACGGGGATTACCGAACGGAAGATCGTCACCCAGAAAGAACTGATGGTACTTCCCAACCCACCGCGCTTTGTGCGGGAGGGCGACCAGTTTGAATTTTCCGCTAAGGTGAGTAACCTGACCGATCAATTGCTGAGCGGAGAAGCCACTCTACAGTTTTTCGATCCGCTTACGCAAAAAGAAGTGACGGATTTAGTCTTAACCGAAACTTCTGCACAATCCTTTTCGGCAAAAGCCGGGCAATCCGACCGGCTGGGCTGGGAAATAAAGATCCCCTTTGGTAAATTAAATGCGCTGAGTTACCGGATTATCGCACGCAGCGAAAACTTCTCAGACGGAGAAGAAAACAGTCTGCCCGTGGTGACTAATCGAGTACTCGTAACGGAGACCATGCCGATTTCGCTGCGTAGTAAAGAAAAAAAGAGCCTGAGCTTTTCGGCCATGCAGCAGTCCATGCAATCCAGTACCGCACAGGGGCATTTATTCCAAATGGATTTCACCAGTAATCCGGTATGGTTAGCGGTAAAATCGCTGCCTTACCTGATGGAATACCCCTACGATTGCTCTGAACAAATTTTTAATCGCTTTTATGCCAATCGCATTGCCCGGTCCATCCTGGATAGCCATCCAAAGATTAGTAGTGTATTTGCCAGCTGGAAAGATACCGATGCCCTGGAGAGTGAACTGGAAAAGCGGGCAGCTTTAAAAACCGCGCTACTTCAGGAGACCCCCTGGGTGATGGCGGCCCAAAGTGAAGCCGAACAACGCGAACGTATTGCTCTACTTTTTGACCTGGAGCGCCTCAGTAAAGCCCAGGCAAAGACCCTTGGCAAATTGATACAAGCTCAAAATAGTGAGGGCTCTTTCTCCTGGTTTGAGGGGGGGAATGGGAATTGGTACATTACTAACTACATCCTGGCCGGTTTTGGGCACCTCGATGCCCTCGGTATGACCGACACCGAATCTGAAAAATCAATTAATGTACTGGTGACCAAAGCCCTCAACTATGCAGACGAAGTATTTGTACAACATTACAATAATTTACAGGATCAGGCAGAGGCCGGAAAGCTAAACTTAAAAGATAATCATCTCTCCCCGGCCGTTGTGCATTACTTGTACGCCAAAAGCTTTTTCACCGATATGGAGACCGAAGCGGCTGAACAAGCTGCCCTCCGGTATTACCTCGATCAAGCCCAAAGGTACTGGCTGCAGACCAATCTATTCCAGCAGGGACAAATTGGTTTGATTGCCCAGCGGATGAAGATGCCAGAGCTTTCGCAAAAAATTCTGGCCTCCCTAAAAGAACGGGCCATTCAATCGGGAGAACTGGGGATGTATTGGAAATACCAAAATGGCTATTTCTGGTACCAATCACCCATTGAAACCCATACCATCATGATCGAATTCTTTTCGGAGATGGAAGAAACAGCACTACTGGATGAGCTAAAAATATGGCTACTTAAAAATAAGCAGACCCAGGCCTGGCCCACCACCAAAAACACGGCGGAAGCCATTTGGGCCTTATTGAGTACTGCAGATGGGAGCTCCCTCTTGATGGAGGAAGAGCTCATTGACGTAAAATTTCCGGATTTGGGCAGATCGGATTACAAAGATAAAGTAGAAGCCGCCCAAAGATCAGCAGAAGCCGGAACCGGACAGTTCGAGCTGGCCTGGCAAGGAGCAGCGATTAAAAAAGAACTGGCCTCCATTAAAGTCAAAAACCCGAATCGGCAAATAGCCTGGGGTGCTGCCTACTGGCAATACTTTGAAGATCTGGATAAAGTACAGGTCTTTCAGGAAACACCTTTGACCCTGAAAAAACAGCTTTATTTAACCAAAAATACCGCTGAGGGGCCAAAGCTCAGTCCCATTGGCCCCAACACCGATCTGCATCCCGGCGACCTGATTACCGTGCGTATTGAATTAGCCGTCGACCGGGATATGGATTTCGTTCACATGAAAGATATGCGCGCCAGCGGTCTCGAACCGATTAATGTATTAAGCCAATACAAGTGGCAGGGCGGCCTGGGGTATTACGAATCTACCAAAGACTTGGCCACCCATTTTTTCTTTGATGACTTGCCAAAGGGCGAATACGTCTTTGAATATCCCTTACGTGTACAGCTCAACGGTGATTTCTCCAATGGCATCTGCACGATTCAGTCGATGTACGCCCCCGAATTTACCAGTCATTCGGCAGGCACCAGGGTGAAGATTGTCGAAAAATAGAGCTCGTCGTCAAAAAATGACAGGAAATAGTCGATAAATTATGGCATCCATCCGGTAAAATGCCGTAATTATGAGAGAGTTGAACAAAAAACCAAACGTTTTGAAAAAGAAAGTTTTTGATTACGCAGCTAAATCGATAAAAGAAAGTTTCATGGGAGACAATAAGAAAAACGATAAGTCCAAGCACGCGGATACCGTTATCCGCAATCACGTAATCTGGTCGATGGGGGCCAGCTTCATCGTACCTATTCCAATTGCGGATGTCTTTGCCGTCAGTGCCTTGCAATTAGATATGATCCGGCAATTGTGCCGGGTATACGACAGGGATTTTTCAGAGAGTTCAGGCAAGGCCATCATCACCTCCTTAACCAGCTCCATCATGGCCCGGGCGGGCGCTCGCAGTCTAATCAAATTGATACCGGGTATTGGTACGGTCATCGGCGGCGTGGCGGTTTCTGTATTTAACGGAGCCAGCACTTATGCCCTGGGACAAGTCTTCAAACGTCATTTTGACAGTGGCGGTACCATTCTGGATTTCGATCCGGAGCGTCTGAAGAAAATGTACAACGAGCAATTTGAAAAAGGGAAAAAAGTCGCCGAGCAGTTACGCAAGGATAAAAAGGCGCAAAAGCAAGCGGAAGCCTTTAAAACCGACAGTACCGAAGCTGCTACCGAAGCCGATGCGCACAAATTAGCAGAAGCCGCCCAAAAAGCGGCCCGTGCCGAAGCCATGGAAGCCAAGAAGAAGCGAGATAAAGAAATTCTTGATCGATTGAAGGAAGCGGCCGATCTCAAAGACCGCGGCGTACTTTCTGATGAGGAATTCGAGGACTTAAAGCAACGCCTGCTCAGCAAATTTGATGAGTAAGGCGGAAGTTAATTCTTGAGAAAGAAAACCATCTGGAGCAGTTGTTTCAGGTGGTTTTTTTATGGGCCTTTACTTTAATCCTTCCGGGCAAACTGGCCTTTCCCAAATTTATTTTTAAATTAGTCTTTAAAATAAAAATAACTCAAGCTAAAGATGATGAATAATAAAAACCGTCGTTCCTTTCTGAAACGTACCGCCATGGCCGCTTCCGGCTTACTTATTGGTAGTCGAAGCCAGGCTAAATCAAAAGCCGAAAGACACAACCATCAGCGCCCCGCTTCGGGTGGTCTGTACATGGGCGACTTTACGGCACCAAAATTAGAAACGGTGCGTATTGCTTTGATCGGAGTGGGAGCCCGGGGTTCCGGCCACGCCCGCCAACTAGCCACCGTCGAAGGTACCGAAATCGTCGCCATCAGTGATCTTTATCAGGACCTGGCTAAAAAAGCCGCTAAAAGCTGTGTTGAAATTGGGGCCGGTGGCCGTCATAAAGACATCGCCCTGTATCACGGAGGCGAAGAGGAATGGCGCAAAATGCTGAAAGAAGTACAACCGGATGCCGTCGTCATCAGTACGAATTGGGAAAACCACGCCCCCATGGCCATCGCAGCTATGGAACACGGTGCCCACGCCTTCGTAGAAGTACCCATCGCCGTAACGCTGGATGAGATGTGGGCGATTGTCGACACCTCCGAGCGTACCCAAAAGCACTGTATGATGATGGAAAATGTCAACTATGGCCGCGATGAACTACTCTACCTTAATATGTGTCGCCAGGGAGCCATAGGAGAGCTACTCCACGCCGAAGCGGCCTACATCCACGAGCTGCGCTTCCAGATGGAAGAGGTAAAAAGGGGAACTGGTTCCTGGCGTACCTACCATTATGCGGATCGCAACGGCAACCTCTACCCTACTCATGGCCTCGGGCCCGTTGCCCAGTATATGAACCTCGGTCGTGGAGAGGATAACTTTGAAAGTATGGTCTCCTACTCTACTCCCGCACGGGGCCGTCAGCTATACGCCCAGAAGAATTACCCCAAGAATCACCAGTGGAATCAACTGGATTATAAGGGTGGAGACATGAATACCTCCATCATAAAAACCCATATGGGCCGTACCATCATGGTACAGTGGGATGAAACCAGTCCTCGACCTTATTCTCGCCACAACCTCATCCAGGGAACCAAAGGTACTTTGGCGGGTTTCCCCACACGTATTGCTCTTGAAGGCGGTGTGGAGGGTGCCACCGATAGTCATCACCGCTGGGCACAGGGCGAGCAATTGGAAAAAGTTTATGCGCAATACGATCATCCGCTTTATCGCCGCCTGGGTGCAGTAGCCGAAAAAATGGGTGGCCACGGTGGTATGGATTTCATGATGCGCTACCGCATGGTGGAATGCCTGCGCAAGGGCCAGCCGCTGGATCAAAACGTTTATGAAGGGTGCTTCTGGTCGGCCGTGGGACCACTGAGTGAGCGCTCCGTCGCACAGGGCGGCACCCCACAAATGTTTCCCGATTTCACCCGTGGTAACTGGAACAGCACAGCGCCGCTGGCGGTCGTGGAATGATCAATAAAGGGGAGACTTTGTGATGGGATTATACGATCTATACATCTCCAAGTCTCCCCATCTCCTCCAGTATATTCTCCCGTGCTTTTTCCTCGTATCGTTCCCGAAAGATTTCGGTTTGATACAGATATTCTTTAGCCAGTAATCGTTCTAGTACTTGCTTTCGTCCCGGATAATAAACCTCATCCGGGTAATTACGATACTCTTTTCTAATATTTTGGGCGTAAGCCCAGTAGGCTTCCCGCTCCGCACCCAGAATTTGCAAATCAAAATCCAGGAAATAACATAAATCGAGCGTTGCATTTTGAGGTGGGAGATGCTGCTCGGTCGCTACAATCATAGCCCCTATCTCTGATTGGTCCGCTGCGGAGAGCGTGGTGTGCTGAAAATCTTGCTGCGCATAGGCTGCGCTGGCCCTTTCGTTATCCTTTCGATCCACTTCGTAGATCACATCATGGTAAAATATAGCCCAAAGCAGCAAGGAAGGTTTGTGCAAATGTACTCTATAATGTTCCCACTGAACCAAAAGCGATCTGAGGTGGTCTAAATTATGATAGTACCGTTGGGTCTTATCGTAATGCTTCAATAAGTAGTAGAAACATTGTTCTGCTCTTCCGGTGTCTAAAAAACGATCAACCAACCAATATTTCCTTAAATCTAAATTTTTCATAAAAATTGGGCTTATAACTCGCAAATACCATGTTAAAATTTGGGAGTAGACAACAAAAGTCACCTCTGAAAACGTTTATTTTTTGTATATTACGGCGTAAAGCAAAAGAGCTTTATGGTTTAAGCATTACCATTCTTTAACCAAACCCGATTTGCCTAATGACTAGAAGCATGAAACGTAGGCTCATTAGAGCTAAAATCAAGCTTAATCAAACCATTCAACAAATACTTGAAATTAACCGCAAAAGGCAAAAGTTACCTTATGTACAAAACGCCGCTCAAAAAAGAACGGATATGGAACAGGAACTAAAAGTACTAAACAAAATTGCGGAACATCAAGCAAAACTGGTACAACACTACGAAAATCAAGTGGGCCAGTCCGTAAATCGTTGAAGCACTATTTTGTAACCAGAAAACATAAAAACCTGTTAACCGGGAAGTCGATAACCGTCGGCATCCCGGTTTTTTTTGTCCTATTTTTATATTTTTCGATTTCACAAAATCATCTTAGTACTATGCATATAAGAATATTACTCCTTTTCAGCGCACTTATCTTCGTTATTAGTGGGCATGCACAATCCGCCTTACACCAAAAAATCGATCAGCAAGCCGATTTGATTGAAAATAAAGTCGTCGATTGGCGACACAACATCCATCAAAACCCCGAATTGAGTAATCGCGAGTTCCAAACCGCGGAAAAAGTAGCCCGACACCTGAAGTCGCTGGGTATAAAAGTAAAAACGGGCGTGGCCCATACCGGGGTGGTCGGCTATTTAGAAACCGGGAAACCGGGTCCCGTTATCGCCTTGCGCGCGGATATGGATGCCCTGCCCGTTACCGAGCGGGTAGACATCCCCTGGGCCTCCCAGGCCAAGGGAGAATACCTGGGTGAAGAGGTGGGCGTCATGCACGCCTGTGGGCACGATACCCACGTTGCTATGTTGATGGGAGCTGCCGAGATTCTGGCGGGCATGAAAAATGAACTGTCCGGAACTATCGTCTTTTTGTTCCAACCCGCCGAAGAAGGTGCGCCTCCCGGAGAAGAGGGCGGTGCAAAAATGATGGTAGCCGAAGGGGTGCTCGAAAACCCCAAAGTAGACGTGGCTTTTGGCCTGCACATCAATTCCCAGACACCCGTCGGTCATATCGCTTACAAACCCGGTGGTGCCCTGGCTGCCGCCGATATCTTCAATATTAAGGTCCTCGGTAAGCAATCACACGGCTCCCAACCCTGGGGAGGTATTGATCCCATTACCATCGGGGCTCAAATTGTGCAAGGACTCAACAACATCGTCGCGCGTCAGACCGAATTAACTAAAGAGGCGGCCGTTATCTCCGTTGGGAAATTTGACGCCGGCGTCCGTAATAATATCATTCCGGAATCCGCTCAGTTAACCGGTACAATCCGTACTTTGGATACCGACATGCAGGATAAGATTCACGAAAAAATCAAACTAACGGCTGAAAGCATCGCCATGAGCGCCGGTGGTAAGGCGGAAGTAGAAATCATACGAGGAGTGCCGGTCACCTACAATAATCCGGAACTTACGGCTCAAATGATCGGTACCATCGAACAGGCCGCCGGAAAAGAAAATGTACACCTGGTTAATGCCGTAACGGGAGCGGAAGATTTTGCTTTTTATGCCAACGAAGTACCCTCCTTGTTTTTATTCCTGGGAGGGATGCCGCCCAATGCCGAAAACCCAGCTCCACACCACACGCCTGACTTTTACGTCGACGATGCGGGAATGAAACTGGGTGTTCGTACCCTCTGTTATCTGACGATCGATTATATGAATAAGTAAATCACCGCATTTTTCGCCAGGCTTTCCGGTACCCTTTTTTGAGTTTCCGGAAGGTACGCTGGTTGAGTCCTCCTTTTGGTTCCAGTAACCGGAAGGAGGATTTGTATTTCCGCTCCGGCAAGAAGGCGTATATTCTGTAGGCCAGTTTTGCTCCCAGTTCCTGCATCTCTTCCTTGGATTGGAAATGACTTAACTGACGGATGGATTCTACTACGGCTTCCCGGTCCTCCCCTTCTGTACAGTACCGAAGTACAAAATACTTCATTAAGGCTGGTTCGGCAGATTCTAAGACGTAGTTTGAGAATGGTATCATTTGATAGCCAAATTTCTCTCGAATCTCAAAGCGAATATAATCCGCCCATAGTGCTGCGTAATCTTGCTCCAGTGCTTCCCAGTCTCCTGCCTGGTATAATTTCGACAAATTGGCTTTTTGCTGATTGAAGTCCAGCGCTAATTCGTAGTAGTGAATTTTTCCACTCAAATCTTCAATGGGCAACATACAGGGCTCGACATCATATTGCAGTTTTTCGGCCCTCCGCAGTGCCGACACTACGGCGCCATAATCCGCTCTTTCAATCGCATCTTCGGCATCCAGTAGCTGTAGCGTATAAGCACGGTACTCTTTCCGACAGGCCCCTCCAAACCAGTTATATTCCAAATCCTGAATGGACCTTTCGGCATTTTCAGTCAGCGGTATCTCTTGATAACTTCTTCTCAGGCGCCAAAGGGAGCGGTAGGCATTCTTTTGGGCGGAAGCCCCTAATATTGCATCCCCTTGTATTTGCTCTAACAGCATACCCTCCAGCGCCAGCCGACGTCCGTTCTCGATCAGCGACTGCTTTTCCAAAGTCGCGGAAGTATACTGCCCCCCGGGAGAAAGCTGAGCAGACTGCTGCGCGGCCTGATCAAAATCCGTCATCGCCTGGGGAAAATGATTTTTTCGCAAAGCCGTTTTACCGCGCTCGTACACGGCTACGAATCTCAATTCTGCCTCCATAGCATCGACTTGACGACGCTGCCTGCGATCGAGCTCAAAGCGACGACGCTGCTGCAAAACCCCAGTAAGGTCAACCGTCTCCTCCTCCATCCGCTGAATCAAGGATCGCTGCTGTGCTTTTATTAGGTATTCCCAAACCGCATTTTGCTCGCTATACATACGAGCAGGTAGCACGGCGGCGTTTCGCCCCATATATAGGAAGCGGTGCCAATCGTATAAGGCCGCCAGGGCCCGCTGATATTGTCCCTCTTCTCCCGAGCGTTTAGCTTTCTCCAGAGATTGATCACCCAGGCGCTGCAATAGGCGGATCAGCTCTCTTTCGGTATGCTGGCCAATCAGGCGGTGCAATTCCAGATATCCGTCCATCAGCTGGTAGGCATATTGGTATTGTTCTTCTTGGCTGACTACGCTCATTTGCTGGCTGGCTTCCGCCAAAAAGTATTCCCAGCGGGCTACCTCCAACCATTGCCGCTCCTCCCGAATGGAAGCGCGAGCCAGTATAAAGGGAGCATCAACAAAAAGACTTTCCAGCCTTTGGATGGTTGCTTCAGCACCCGACCAGTCCCCTACCGATTTATGCTCCTGTAAGCGCTCACGCTGCGCTTCGTACAAAGTTTGGTATAATTCCCGATGACGATAACCGGCCGGCCCGGCGGGTAAGAGATTCGTTTGCGTTAATTCCACGGCTCCGGCCAGGGCCAATTGCGCGCCTTCCAGATCGTTCATTTGTAATTGCCGTAAAGAGCGCTGTATACGAATTTCATATTCGTCTGCCAGGAAAGCCTGGCGATCCTGCCGAAGATTTCGAATGATGCGTCTATCCAAATCTTCCGAGAACCTTTGGGCGAATTGTAATAAAGCTTCGTACCCCGCCAGAGTCGCTCGCCAATCCTGAGTAAGGGCCAACGCTCTTCTGCGCTCTTTCAATTCGTCCCGTACCATTTCTCGCCGGTATTGCCGTAGTTGGTTTTCGCGGGCCGGACGCTGGGCATCAGAAAGATAGGCGGTATAATCATAAGCCGTTTCGACTTGCTTTAATTGACGGTTAAAGGAGCCGCCCCGGGAATTTAACACCTCCTCAATAGCTTCGTCTACGGCCGCTAATCGAGCTGCCTCAATAAAAGGGCTTTGCGACTGTCCCAGATGTTCTTCGTTTATCTGAGTGGCTTGGTTGAGTAGCTGCATATAGGATTCAAAATCTACCTGCATATCTACCAGTCGGTGGACTTCTGTTTCGTGAATAATCCCCTCTAATTCGGTATATTTCTGTTTGTGAGCCGCGCCTAAATCGCCTTCCTCTATCAGTGTTTTCAATTCCGCTAATTCACTAAGTTGGCGCGAATAGGTCCAGTCCGCAGAACGCAGATGACGTAGCTTTCGCTGGAAAGCTTCCCGATAGATAAGCCTTCTGGTCGTTTGGATTTTTTGATGCCAGTCAGGCAACCCGGCGGAACGACATAAACTGGTGGCCGCCGCTAACCTGTCCCGGGCCATCTCTAAAGTGCTCGCCGATTGGGCTTCCGCCAAAAGTCGGGTCAGACGAACAGTATTCTCCTTATCATCAAGGCGCTCAATCGCCAGGCCTTGGGAGGATTCCAGACGTCGACCGTTTTCAAATTTCCGAATGGAATCCTGGGCCTGAGTGTTGAGGGAACTCAGTAATAAAAGCATCCAAAAGAGTAGAAGTTCCTGTCTCATAAGCAATAGGTTTATTTACTTATAAAGATACCCGCTGAGACAAAAAAGACTACTAAGAGGAACTTAAAGCTCGTTAAGATACAAGTAGCAAAAGTTAAAATATAAATTAGCTGTTAAAATATGTGAAGGTACCGCCACCGGTACTTATCAGTCGGCTATTCGTTTGGGGTACGGCCTACATACCGGTAGGTAGCGTAGTAGACATCATCTTCCTCCCCGTCCAGATCCCAATCGATCACCCCGGCCCATTCGGCCTGACCTTTGTCAATAATGACTTTGTACTGGGAGGTATTATTAGGCTCAATCAGCATGAGGGTATCCCCAAAAGTTCGCCACAGGCCACGATCTTCACCAAGCAGGTTATTGTTATTACTTCTGCGGGTTGTGCGAAAAGTACTGTCGGCCGCAAAAAAAGTACGAAAAGGCTTGACGGAGTAATCCCGCTCCCAGGTTTCTTCTGATACTTCAAAGACAAAACTGCTATCCTGGCCCTGGTAGGTATTTACGTCTATTTTCAAATATTTAGCCTCCCAGGTCCCTTGTAATGCTTGCGTAAGATCTTGTCTGGGCTGAGCTTCGGTTTTATCATTTACTTCTTGTTTACAGGAAAAGCTAAAAGCAAGTAAGAGTAGTGCTAATATGGTGATTCTCATTTTTCGGTCAAAAATAGGAACTGTTCTTAACAATCGGAAGGATTCTGCCCAGCAAGAACGAACGAATATTTAAGTTAAATGTCGGCCACTGGCATAAGTATTATCAAGAAAGCGTGAACACAAATGCTAAAACCAAGTTGTGATCAATAGTTGTATTAGTAAACCTAAATTTAATTAACTATGCGAATTTTTTACGCATTGATTCTGAGCTTAATGTTTGGATTCCCTGCTTATTCCCAAAACACCGTAGTTGACATTATTGTCAATAGCGACGATCACACCACTTTAGAAACTGCCGTAACCGAAGCCGGACTGGTCGCAACTTTACAAGGCGCCGGTCCTTTTACCGTTTTTGCACCAACCGATGCTGCATTTGCCGCCTTGCCCGATGGCACCCTCGACGCGCTCTTGCAAGACTCGGCGGCCTTGGCCGACATTTTACTGTACCACGTTCTTGATTCAGAAGTAGCATCTTCGGCCGTAATTAATGGCTTTATTGCTGCTCCATTAAACACTGCAAATACCTTAAAATTCACCAGAACGAGTGCCAACGATGATATTTTTGTCAACCAGGCGATGATTACCGTAAGGGACATTCCCGCTGACAATGGTGTCGTTCACGTTATCGACGCTGTGGTATTACCCGGTGAGACGGTAGTCGATGTGGCCATCGATAATGGTTTCACTACTCTGACTACGGCCGTCGTAGCTGCAGAGTTACTGCCCGCACTGACTGATCCCGCTGGTACTTACACCGTATTTGCACCAACCGATGCTGCCTTCGCTGCACTACCCGCTGGCACACTGGATGTCTTACTACAGGATCCAACTGGTGACCTGGCGAATATCTTGTTGTACCACGTACTGGGAGCACAGGTTCCTTCTTCAGCCGTCAATAACGGAGATATCGTTACGCCACTGAATGATGCCAATACTTTGAAACTCACCAAAAGAAGTGCCGATGATGCCATCTTCGTGAATCAGGCTCAAGTTACCGGTGCTGATGTAGACGGTGGTAATGGTACCGTACACATCATTGATGCTGTCGTACTACCAGGAGAAACGGTAGTCGATGTGGCCATCGATAATGGTTTCACTACCCTGACTACGGCCGTC
>Ga0102940_1000019_pt1 | contig 99847 bp, 74 predicted proteins | sample SalPonR2_C_D1_MG_FD_78215 | JGI IMG/M metagenome (GOLD analysis project Ga0102940, IMG submission 78215) | Salt pond soil microbial communities from South San Francisco under conditions of wetland restoration - Salt Pond MetaG R2_C_D1_MG | ecosystem: Environmental > Aquatic > Marine > Intertidal... | reverse complement strand
TTTTGGGCTAGTTCGAGGCGCAAAAATCGCGGATAGCCTAGCTATCCAAGGCTTTTTGCAACGAAGAAATCGCCCCAAAAAGACGCAGATTATTGCTTGATTTAATTGGGCAACCTACTTACATACTGGCTTTTTCTTTATTCTTGTACTAGACCAACCACCAGTGCAGCAAAGCGGCCAAACCAATACCTAGATAATTACCCACGGCATAGCCCAGTAGTCCAAGTGCCATACCCGTTAATACCAATTCCCGGTTTTTAATTACGGTAGCGACCTGCCCGATGAAGGCTGGTCCGTATAAAGCGGCCGTGGAGGCAATCAGGAAAGTATCCCGGTCCACTTTAAACAATACCGAAAAAAACAGGTGTAGGAGAATGGTCGATGCCAAAGCAAGCGCCGTAAATTGCAGGATTACCTGTCCTTCACTAAGCATGGTAGAAAAATCAGCCTGTAATCCCAGCGCTACGCAAAATACCAATAAAAAATACTCGCCCAAGTCATAAGTATACTGCCAGCGCTGTACAAAGGGAAAAAAAGAACAGGCAATTCCCAGGCTGGTTAATAGCAACATAATGAAGGCAACGATCTCCAGGGAACCAAAGATCAAATAGGTCAACCCCAGAGATACGACCAGTACACCGATACTCAGTAGTAGCGCCCCTGCCCAATCATACCATAATTGTTTTTGACGCAGATCATAAGTTTCGACCTCTTCTGGCTCTTTTCCAGATGGGGCAATAAGCTCCCGACTTGTGGATCTAAATGGCCGCATAAATAGCCCCAGAATATTGGGAAGTACGGAAGTCAGCAGAATGAGGTAAATCCCTCCGGAAAAAATATCCGCAGCGTTCAGCAGAATGATATAGTTCTGTGGTGCCTGGGTAGCCAGACCGATGGCTTGCATATTTGGCGTACCTCCGGTGTAGATTCCCACCAGCATCCCCCCTACTTTCCAGGCTTCCGGAAGTTGTCTCTGGAAAAGCCAGGTGGCACCGATACAGCAGATTAAACCGGCAATAATACACAAAATGAAAGCGCGTAATCCCTTTTTCATGTAGGTACCGGCCGTTCTAAAACGCGTGCTAAATAACAGTAAAGGAATAGCTAATAAAATACTCAACTCCGTAGCCTGTTGAGCCAATTCGTCATTCACCGGCAGGCTGGTAAAATTGCGCAGGGAAATTCCGACCAGATAACAAAGTACAATGGCACTCAACCACTTGCTCAGCCGACTGCTATTTTGGTACCACAGGGCCAGCACCGGGAATACCAGAATGAGTAATAAATGGGCAAGGGTGCTTATACTCATTGGCTCAGGCGCTTTATTCTTAGTCGTTGGTCGAAGTCGACCAACAAAAGACAATTTCCCTGTTCATTATTTTCCAGGATCCAGTTAGCAATCGGGTTCACCAGAACCTGCTCGATAGCGCGCTGTAAGGGTCGGGCTCCAAAACGCTCATCAAAACCTATCCGGCTTACGTGCTCTACAACTTTATCAGAAAATCGAACCTGGATATTTTTTTTAATAAAACCATCCCTTTCTTTAAGCGCTTCCAGTTCTTTTAAAGTGATTTGTCTAATTTCTTCTGGGCCGAGACTGTTAAAAATAACCATGCCATCGATCCGATTAACGAATTCCGGTCGAAATTTTTTCCGAATCGCAGACTGGTAATTAGTCTGCTGATTACTGGTCTTTCCCAAACCAATTGGTTTTTGATTGGTAGCCCCCAGATTGGAGGTCATGATAATGATGGTATTCTTAAAGTTGGTCTCACGCCCAAAAGCATCTACCAGTAAGCCCTCGTCTAAGACCGTTAGTAAGGCATCAAAAATAGAGGCATCCGCTTTTTCAATTTCATCCAGCAATAAAACCGAAAACGGGCGCTCCCGGATTTCTTTGATCAGGGTCCCCGTCTCTTTCCCGGCACCGATCAGGCGGGCAATTTGCCCCGGATGGCGAAATTCACTCATGTCAACCCGGATCAAAGGGGTTTTTTTCTGGCCCTTCCCGAAAAAATAATCCGCGAGGGTCTTGGCGCTTGCGGTCTTTCCTACTCCAGTAGGCCCGGCAAAGATAAGGGTGGCAATGGGGCGGTCCGGCGCATTTAAGCCGGCCTTAAAAACCTTCACCAGATTGGTCATGGTCTCTACCGCACTCCTCTGACCAATAATCCTTTGTTCAAAAAAGGCCTTGAGGGCCGCTTCATCCAGATGCTGATCATCCCTTAAAAAAAGTTCGGGCATTCCGGTCTCTTCGACAAAGGTTTCTATCACTTTTTCTTTATTCACCCGTGTCCCTTGTGCCAGTTGTACCTTGCTGATGCACTTACTGAGGAACCTAATTCCCTTACCCGGAAAATGCTCGTAGGGATAATATTGATTCAATAACTGATAAGCGGTACGTACAGCAGCATCCTCTACCTCTACCCGCATATTCTTTTTTGCATAAGCGACAAATTGCGCGTGAATCGCATGTATATTCTGTTCGCTGAGCTGTTGCAAATTAATGATCTGAAAAGATTCGATAAAGCTCGGCAACAATCGCCGCATACTTTCCAATTCTTGGGGGGTAGCCTCACTGATAATTTGTAATTTCCCCTGCTGTAAATAAGGGCGAAAAAAAGCGGCTACGCTATCTTCAGGACCAGCCCCGCCAATCTCCAGCAATTTAATCAGAGAAACGACCCAGAGTATACCCTTTGCCGACTCTAGCTCCTGTACGATTTTTTCAGCCGTCTCTTCCCACTCACCCAGATACTTTGTACTGGCCGTAATCCGCTGTGGCAGAATGCGCCAGAAGGTCAGATCATAACTCCAGGAGCGCGTCCGGCTGATCGCTCTCTTTATGGCCTGTTGCAAAACGGCCGACTTACCACTACCCGGCGCTCCGACAATGATAAGATTGGAGCGGGTTTGAATCATTTTCTCTACGACTTCATCGACTTCTTTTTCTCGCTCCCAGGCCGCATCTGGCCCCTTTGTCAGCGCTTTTTGTACTGCCTTCGGAAAAGGATAGCGATCTGCCAGGCGATTTAGGGTCTCAAAATCTTTGCGGTAAGCGGTATTCTCCCATTCAAATTCATCGTCATCTTTTACGCGCAGCAGAATGAAATCCAGGAGCGGCTTACTGTAACGCATCAATTGATAGATGCGCTCTGGCTGCATATGATTAAGATAAGCATTGGCCTGATGGACAGCCAGCGGTTCGAGGTGTTTGGATTCATAATAGGGAAACCCTCCACCAAACAGGGGTAAGTAACATTCGTAATACCCATAAATAGTCTCTCCATAAACTGCGGGAACCGGGACATTTAAGCTATATGGCAGGGGATAAACCCCTGAATTATTCCGAAAAGCCGGACGGTAAGCCACGTTCAGGATCTTTATACGGGCTTTGCGTAAGCGAACATCCGGATAATCGCGATACTTACGATACTCTCGCTTCAAATGGTTTAAAATCTTTAGTTTGAGGCGATCCAAATCAGGCGCCATAGCCTCATACTCGGTACCGACCAGTTTCCCGAGGTATTTGTCTTCATCCAGCTTAAAGTAAACGAGCGGGTATTTGATTTTTTCCATTTTGGATCGGCTTAGACTTTATTCTACGTAGAGCACTAATCCTTTCAGATAACTGCCCTCGGGGTGAAACAAACGCACTGGATGGTCTGCCGGTTGTCCAAGGTGGTGCATAATCCGGACTTGCCGTCCTGCTTCCAGGGCAGCCGCTACGATGGTATCCTGAAATAACTGCCGGCCTACTACCTGCGAGCAGGAGAAAGTAAACAAGACCCCACCCGATTTGATCAGGCTGAGGGCTTTGGCATTCAACCGTTTATATCCCTGTATGGCATTGTGTCGCTTTTTCATACTTTTGGCGAAAGCCGGTGGATCCACAATCATTAACTCGTAATCCGTATCTGCCAATTTGAAAAAAGACATTACATCATCCGTAAAACTCCGGTGCTGCTCCCCAAACCCGTTTAAACGCACGTTTTCTTCGGTTAAGGACATAGCCGTTGCGGAGGCATCTACCGAATCGACCCGCCGGGCGCCCGCCTGCAAGGCGTAAATACTGAAACCCCCGGTATAACAAAAAGTGTTCAGTACCTTCTTACCTTTGGCGTATTGAGCCAGCAGTTTGCGGTTGTCCCGCTGATCCAAAAAGAAACCCGTTTTTTGGCCGGCTACCCAATCTATCTTAAATAAGTGGCCGTATTCCTTTACGGTATCGTTCCCTGACTCACCCAGTAAAAAACCGTCTTCAAGTCCAGCGGCAAATCCGCCGGGCAAAGTGTCTTTACTTTTTTGATAAATTGTTTTTATCCGGTCTCCCAGTACTTCGCGCAGGGCCGTTGCGATCTCCTCCAAAGCCCGGTACATACCGATACTGTGACATTGAACGACCGCCGTACTTCCGTATACATCAATAATCAGCCCCGGCAAGCCATCCCCTTCCGCGTGGATCAGACGAAAACAGTTGGTCTCCGATAAGGATAAAATACCGACAGCTTCCCGATACACCACAGCCTCACGAAACCTTTTTTGCCAGAAAGCTCCATCAATCAATTCCTCCTCAAAGGTCAGCAGCCGCACCATAATACTACCCTTCTGAAAATGACCGGCCGCCAAAAACTGCTCTTTATTATTATAAACCGCTACGGTATCTCCATCTTCCGGTGCCCCGATCTGCGTTTTTATAGCACCGGAAAAAACCCAGGGGTGTCGACGCCTGATGGAAGCATCCCGTTTAGATTTGAGTATGATTTTTTTCATAGGCGGTAAATATAAGGAATATTGATGAAGCTACTTTTAATACTCTGTAATTTAAGTTAATGTGTATTTTGAAACCTCAGATTTTTGTTCAAGATAAGGCGCGGCGGAGCCTCGTTACTTCAGAAAGGGCCCCTTGAATTCCCTTTCTTCGTCTAGCTACAAAGGTGAGTACGCAACGCAATAATGGACAAAAAGATGACTTTCAAAATACTTAGAAATTTAGATTACAGAGTATTTAAGAGCAGCGGCAATATTTATTTTGCGAAAGCCGACTGAAATACACGCCATTATGACACCTCACCTTTGCCAATTAAGCCATATTGACATCAACAAAGCCTACGACCTGTAAATTAGGCCACTTTCTTGCCTACATTGATCCAATTGGCGCAGGTATTGTTTAGTATGGACATATAGCTAATGAAAACACTTTCACTTATGGATACATCCGATCAAATAGACGCACAAGATATTATTGAGACCATGGATGATGCTTCTCTACAAATCGTAGAACCCGTGATCCCCAATCGTCTTACCATTCTTCCACTGACGCAACGTCCAATATTCCCGGGTATGGCTATTCCCCTTACCTTTACCGGGAACCAGCGGATCAAAGCGGTTAAGAATGCTTTTGAAAAGGAAGATGGGTATATAGGTTTAGCGCTCACCAAAGAATATAACGAAGAAGACTACAGCCAGTCCGAGTTTTACGAAGTGGGAACCGTTTACGAAATCATCCGGCTGGTCCCGGTTTCTCCCGGAACGATTCAGGTACTGGGCAAGCCCGTTGCCCGCTTTACCAAAAATAAAACCCTACTCATCGAACCACAACTAAGGTGGGAAGTCAAGATACATCAGGATCCCAAGGATAAACCAGGCCAAGACCTGAAAGCTTACATGCTGGCAATTAGTTCGGAGATCAAGGAGCTGCTCAAATTGAACCCCTTATTTAAGGAGCAGGTCAATATGGTCGTTAACGAACTCAACCAGGAAATTCCGGGCAGGAGTATGGACGTGATCAGTAACTTACTCTCTAGTGATGCCGAAGAGTTACAAGAATTACTCGAAACCTTCGACCTGCATAAACGGGCAGAACACCTGCTCAAACTAATCAAAGAAGAACTCGAAATTGCCAAAATTCAACAACGGATCAGTAAGCAAATCGAGGAGAAAGTCAATAAACAGCAAAAGGAATACTTTCTGCGAGAGCAATTGAAGGCCATCAAGCGGGAGCTGGGCATGGAAAAAGAAGAAGGCGAATCCGAAATTGAGAAAATTGAGAAAAAATTGGCCGAAAAAGACCTCTCGGAGGAAGCCCTCAAAGTGGTTAAACTGGAAATAGAAAAACTTAAGACCCTCAATGCCCAATCTCCAGACTTTAATGTCACCCGTAATTATTTAGAGACCATCGCCGATCTGCCCTGGGGGATTCATACCGAAGACAACAATGATATCAAGTCTGCCCGTAAAATGCTGGATGAAGACCACTACGGCCTGGATGAAGTCAAGGAGAGAATCCTGGAGTTTCTCAGCACCCTGATTAAGCGGGGCAAGGTATCGGGTTCTATCGTATGTCTGGTGGGCCCACCGGGGGTAGGTAAAACCTCCGTCGGAAAGTCGATTGCCAATGCGCTGAATCGCCCTTTCTTTCGCTTTTCGGTGGGAGGTATGCGCGACGAAGCGGAGATTAAGGGACACCGAAGAACTTACATCGGAGCCATGCCCGGTAAGATCATACAGGCCCTGCGACGGGTGGAAGCCTCTAATCCGGTGATCATGCTGGATGAGATTGACAAAATCGGAACGGGATTTCGGGGAGACCCAGCCTCTGCTTTGCTAGAGGTTTTAGACCCCGAACAGAACGACTCCTTTCTAGATCATTATCTGGATATTCCTTTTGATCTGTCCAATGTTTTGTTTGTAACTACCGCTAATCAACTGGACACCATCCCCGGACCGCTACTCGACCGCATGGAAGTGATCCGTCTGGCCGGTTATGTTAAGGCTGAAAAAATTGAAATTGCCAAACAGTATCTCATCCCCAAACAACTGGAAGAGCACGGTTTCGAAAGCGACGAAATCCAATTTACCGAAGCGGCCATCGCTCTGATGATCGAAGACTATGCCCGGGAAGCCGGCGTACGTAATCTCGAGAAACAAATCCGAAAGGTAATCCGCAAAGTAGCCCTCAAACAGGCGGAGGCAGATAACTTCGACTTTCAGGTAGAAGCCGATCACATCAGGGATTATCTTGGTAAACCCAATTTCCGAAAAGAAAAACTCTATAATCAGGATATACCGGGTGTAGCCTTAGGTCTTGCCTATACCTCTATGGGTGGGACTACGCTTTACGTAGAGGCAAATGGACTACCTAAAAAAGAAGGTGGCTTCAAATACACCGGGCAACTGGGCGACGTAATGAAAGAATCTGCCCAAATCGCCCATAGTTTTGTTCAATCCCAACTGGCAGAAGAAGAAAATGATTATTTTGACAAACATCGCGTACACCTGCACGTGCCAGCTGGGGCAACCCCCAAAGACGGCCCATCAGCAGGTATCACGATGGCCCTGGCGCTGTACTCTCTTGCCACCGACAGAGCGGTACGAGAAGACATAGGCATGACGGGTGAACTTACCCTTACGGGAAAAGTCCTACCCATCGGCGGCGTAAAAGAAAAAACACTGGGGGCCAAACGAGTGGGAATTGATAAGCTCATCTTCCCCGAGGATAATCGCCCCGATTGGGAGGAACTACCCGACCATGTCAAGGAAGGTATCGAAGTACATTTTGCCGATTACTTTGCGGATGTACTGAAAATCGCCCTGAAATAAGGGTCCCGGCCAGGCGTAGGTTCCTCACTTCCAAAAAAATCACCCGATTTTATACGAACAAACGTTCGTTTCATGTATATTTATTTAGAAGTTGTATCCTAAACCAAAGCCTTTGCCATGAGAATAAAACCAAAAAAACAGATCTACAGTAACTACACCGCCGAAGATTTTAAGGTTTGGAATATCCTGTATACCCGCCAAATGGAATACCTCCGGGGAAGAGTTTCCGAAGAGTTTTTGGAAGCACTGGACACCGTTGGCTTTAATGCGGATGAAATCCCCAATTTTAAAAAGGTGAATGAAGTGCTGGCTCAAACTACGGGCTGGAAGCTACATACCGTGGAGAACCTGGCCCCTGCCCGGGAATTTTTTCAACACCTTTCCCGCAAAGAATTTACGGCGACTTGCTGGCTGCGCTCCATGGAAGAGCTGGATTACCTGGAAGAGCCCGATATGTTTCACGATGTTTTCGCCCACACGCCCTTGTTGAGTAACGAAGACTATACCGACTTCTTTCACAAATTCGGTCAACTGGCCCTGCGTTGCGTGGAGCACGAAGACATCATCACCAAACTACAACGTTTATACTGGTTCACCATTGAGTTTGGTTTAATCCGCAATGATGACGGCTTAAAAATTTACGGTGCGGGCATTATCTCTTCAAAAGATGAAACCCTGCATTCCCTAAGTGAGCGCTCGATAAAATTTGACTACGACATTGATGAAATTTTTGAGCACGACTTCCGCATCGATACCATACAGGAATCCTATTATGTCATTGATTCCTTCAAACAGTTGACCGATTCTCTTTCGGAAGTGGAAGAAAAAGTAGAAGCTATGTTGGGCGAACCCTTACTGGCCGATTAATCTTTAGACTTTTTTAACCTTAACATATCTCTGGCCAATTACTTAACATAGGTTAAGGTTCTACTAAGTACCGTAGAAACCCGGCAGGCTGATGGGGGAGATCGTATTTTGAGTGCATCTGGTTAGTATGAAAATGCCTTCATTTTTGTTCACCAAACCATCACAACCATGAGGACGATTCTTTCTTTCGTGTTGCTTTCCGTACTGCTGAGTTCCTGCTCGCTTGATTACCGCATTGACCGTAAAGAAGACCGCTTGATCGGCCGCTGGGCCTTTGATCGGGCGTTCTTCAAAGACAATGGCGCTCTCTTTCGAGATAATATTTATAACGAGTACGCCGGTGATATTATTGAATTTTATCCCAATTTCGAGGCCAGCTACGACGATGCCAGCGAGCGTTTTACTTACTGGGGTGAATGGGAGGTGTTTGCCCAGCGCGGCGGTGGCCGGAACGACGATACTGAGTTTTTCCTGGATATGTATTTTTACGATGACCGGGGCTTTGAAAGCTTTTCTTACATCGGTGAGGTACGTCGCCTGAGTCGCAATGTGCTCCGTATTGAAGCCTATGACCGATTCGGGGAATACACCTTTCGTTTAGAACGTATTTATTAGGAGGGCTTTCGCCAAAAGAATACTTATCTTAGTGGTGAAAAGCTTTACCTATGCGATATTACTTCTTACTTGGATTACTTTTCTTACTGGGGGCCTGTCGGCAAAATGAACCAAATGCAGACTTGCTTGAGCAAGCTACCCAGGCAATGATCAACCACCAGGGGACCGCACCATTTGATTTGGCCATGGCTTATTCCGATATCAAAGAGAATGGGGCCTACATTATCCAAAAGAAGGTTTATTTCACCCAACACCCTTCTAATGATTTGGCGGGCTACAAAGCGGCCCTCACTTCTCCCAACTCCCAGGCACTGCTCCAAACGGATCATCCCGCGGCGGGTTACCTGCCCAAATCCGGCTGGGTACCCGACGGAGATACCATTTTGGCGGCCGCCTATACCCTACCTTTCATAGAAGTAGAACTGGGCTATTACCTCAAAGAAACCATCCGGACTTCAGTGCCTGACCTTCCTAGTCTACAAGCACTGGTGGCCAGCGTTTATCCCGTCATCGAATTACCGGACATTGGCTTTGACAGCATCCAGCAGGTCAAACTGACGAGCTTCATTGCACACAACGCAGCGGCCAAGCAGTTCATCACCGGCACCGCTACGCCCCTTAACCAGGCACCAGACCTAAACACCCTGACTTGCCAAATGTATAAAGATGGGCAACTTCTAGGGGAAGCCAAAGGGGCCGATGCACTCGGCAACCAATGGGAGGCTTTGCGTTTTCTGATTAATCAAAGAGTAGAAATGGGGGAAGAGATTCGCCCAAATGATGTTCTCATTACCGGTTCACTGGGTCGCTTGTACCCTTTTGCAACGGGTAGCTACCGGGCTACCTACGGGCCGCTGGGGGAATTGACTTTTGTGATTCAATAATGCAAGGCGAAGCTCCTGCTTCGACATAAAACGGTTCCTAAAGAAAAATATCTATGATCACCAATGCACCAAAGATCAAACTCGCCATGCCGTTGGTTGTAAAAAAAGCAATATTCACCTTACTGAGGTCCTGCGGTTTGACCAGGGTATGCTGATAAAAAAGCAGGGCGATGAATATACCGGTGGCTACCCAGAGAATAGCCGAAAAGACCAAATATTCTTGTTGTAAGAGGACCGCTGCCGCGATGATTAAGCCAGCGCAAAGAATATGCAAAAAGGTCGACAACCGCAGCGCATTCCGTCGTCCTAACTTCACAGGCACCGAATGTAAATCCAGGGATTTATCGAATTCATCATCCTGTAAAGCGTAGATAATATCAAAGCCTGACACCCACAACAAGACTGCTCCGGAATACAATACCGGAATCAGGGCAAATGCTCCACTGACCGCCAGGTAGGCCCCAATGGGTGCCAGGGATAGCCCCAGGCCCAGTATAAAATGACATAAAAAAGTAAAGCGCTTGGTATAGCTGTAGCCCAGTATGACCAATAGTGCCACTGGAGAGAGGTAAAAACAAAGCGGGTTGATAAACCAGGTAGTCAGTATAAACAGGGCACTAGAGCCAATCACAAAGATCAGGGCAGAGCGCGGTGTAATCACCCCGGCGGGAATCTCCCGAATTTTCGTCCTTGGATTCTGCCCATCGATGTCCCGATCCAGATAACGATTAAAAGCCATCGCGGCACTACGGGCGAAGACCATGCACAGCAAAACCAAAATAAAAAGCGGCCAACTCAATTGCCTGCCGTAGTGAAGCGTCGCTAAAAAGAAGCCCAGTAAAGCAAAAGGCAGGGCGAAAACAGTATGGCTGAATTTGATGAGGGACAGATAATTCTTCATCCGTTGTGTTTATGGTTTTACCAAAAGTAACAAATAAAAAAAGAGCCGACAGAAAAGTTTAATTTCTACCGACTCTTTTTTAGTTGTTGAATTGCTGTATTCCGAATGACCGAATTATTTATTCCACCATTCATAAACCCAGAACTCGACAATTACTTACTAGTTCACCTGTACGTTTTGTCCGCCAGCTGGCTTTTCAACCTGGCCATCCAGGTAGATAAAGGATTCCGGCGGATTGGTGTTGGCAGTGATCGTTACCTTTTGGCTACGCTGTCCTACCTTGTTCTTCGTATTGAACTCTACGACGATATCAGAAGATTCACCTGGTTGAATCGGCTGTCTTGGCCATTTAGGCACGGTACAACCACAAGAACCTCTGGCGTTGCTCAGAATCAGGGGCTCGTCACCTGTGTTAGTAAAAGTATAAGTGTGAGATACTTTCTCTCCTTCAATTGCTGTACCGAAGTTGAAGCGATCTTCTTCAAAAGTCATAGTCGTCGTCGGACCCGTTGGCGTAGCCGGAGACTGTACCGCAGACTGAATGTTGTTGTTAGGTGCTGTGGACGTGATTGATTCACGGGCTTCCTGACGAACATCGTTATTGCCTTTCTGGCAAGAAGCGACCATCAATACCGCAGCAAAAGCGAAAATTAGTGTTTTGATTTGCATGGTTACAATTTTAGTTTGTTTGATTAACATTGTTTTCTTTGATCGGGTTTGAATCAAGTGCTTTTTTCTTAACCCGCAGCAAAGTTAAAAAAAGGCCGCTTTATTAAAATGAACGAGTCCCTAATAATTGTTAATGACTTGTTATAAGTGAAGTTGTTTAAAAACTCCTCACTGAGCCCTTGGCAACACACAGCGCGTCAGCGAGGCTTTTTGACGCAGTGGAAGCCCAAAAGGGTCTGAAATAAGGTATAGATAATATTGAACACTTACTTTAATTCAATAAAGCAACTTTGCATGCCCGCCAAACTATTTTAATGCGGCTTTAAATGCTTCCAGCGAACGGGCATTAAGACAGGCAGCCGCCGTAAGCCCTCCTTTACGAGCGGAGGCCACCCCATACTTGATATCGTGTATACCCGGCGTACTGTGTGCATCCGGATTGATGGAAATCAGGACATCTTTCTCCAGCGCGTAAGGAATCCAACTCCAATCTAGGTCCAGGCGGTAGGGATTGGCGTTGAGTTCAATAGCTACTCCATTGGCAGCACAGGCATCAATAATCAACTGATGATCGATGGGATACCCCTTACGGGAAAGCAGCAAGCGCCCCGTTGGATGACCGAGGATATGGGTGTAAGGGTTTTCAATAGCCTTCAACAGGCGCTGATTGGCTTTGGCTTCATCCATACGCAAATTGCTGTGTACGGAGGCAATCACCACTTCGAATTGTGCCAGTAAATCGTCTTCGTAGTCCAAAGAGCCATCGGATAATATATCACTCTCTATCCCTTTCAAAATGGTGAAATCTGTCCACTGCTGATTCAGTTCCTCCACTTCCTTAAATTGTTGAAGCACACGCGCTGCACTCAGACCATTGGCATAAAAAGCGGACTTGGAGTGATCGGTAATCACCAGATATTCGTAACCCTGCGCTCGGGTGTACTCCGCCATTTCGGCCAGACTCTGCAAGCCATCACTATAAGTCGAATGGCTATGCACCACGCCTTTAATATCCTCTACTTCTAATAAGTCTGGTAAATCCTGATGACGGGCTAATTCCAGTGCCCAAGTGTTTTCTCGCAGTTCTGGCGCGATGTAGGGCAAACCGAGTCCCTCGAATACCGCTTCCTCATCGGGGGCTGCCGGCACCTCTTCCAAATTCAGCGCTTGCAAAAAAGCCTCCGAAGTACTCCATTTGAACTGAGCGGTTCCCCATTTTTCCAGTGTGGTCAAAAATATATGGACCGGGAAATCACGTTCGCTTTTCGCTCGGTATATATTGTCCGCTACGGGCTCCCAGTCTGTAAATAGCCCAGCTAATTTTGCTTCTATATCTTCCGAGGGGCCCACCAATAATTCTACTGCGTTTGAGGTATTGACCGCACGACGCAAGGCACCAGTAGTAGCGACCTTAAGTTTGGGTATTTTTTGTTTAATCACACTAATGAGCTGCTCGGCTTCCGCCAAAAGGGTCGCGTAGTGAAACTGATCCCTGGTCTTTTGATAATATTCCAGTTTTTGGCGCAGATCCTCCTGGGTCTTAGCCCCAAAACCCTTCAGTTCGATCAGTCGATTTTCATTGACGGCGTAAAGCAGCTCTCCAATCGATTCCACGCCCAGATCTTCCCAAATCACCTTGATCTTTTTGGGCCCAAAGCCCTTGATTTTCAACATTTCCTGTACACCTTCCGGGGTTTGGCTTTTATAGCGTTCCAGGGTAGTCATTGTACCTCCCTCCAATAATTCATTGATTTTCCCCAGAATGGCCTTACCAATCCCCTTAATCGAGGCGATATCTTCCGTATTCATTTCGGCAAGCGGCTCCGGTAATCGCCGAATCGTCCGGTAAGCATTCTGATAGGAACGGATTTTAAAGCTGTTTTCCCCGTGTAGTTCCATTAAATCCCCCAGCAATTGAAAGGATTTCGCGATATCTTTATTAGTCATTGATGATCAGTTAAATTTTCGATTTGGGTACGGTAGCTGACGAAATTACTTCGGCCAAAGTAGTGATTTTATCAAACTCTTAGCTACATTAGTTGGTATAAAAACTGTAGTTTTGCCTCTAGTTCCCTGTACACAAAAAAAATAATTATGAAGCGTTATCTATTTATTTTGGCGGCACTCCCGCTACTGACCTGGAGTTGTGAAGAACAATTGACTATCTCCCAGCGTAACCGGCAAGAGATTATGGAATACCTGGATGAAAATAACCTGGACGCCATCGAAGATCAAACGGGACTATTCTACATTATCGAGGAAGAGGGTTCTGGTGATTCTCCCGTGGGTAATGCCAATGTGGAGGTCCGTTATAAGGGTTACTTTATCGACGGCACCATTTTTGATCAAACCCCCGGAGAAAACACGCGTGAATTTAACCTGCAGCAAGTCATTACGGGATGGCGCATAGGTATTCCCAAAATGAAAAAGGGCGGAAAAGCGATGCTAATTGTTCCCTCCAACCTGGGCTATGGCTTCTACGGCTCCAATGGTGTTCCGCCCAACGCGGTACTCATTTTTGAAATAGAGTTGGTCAATTTCGTCAATTAACCATACGGATTTACGGCCATAAAAAAACGTGGGCTACCTGAATACTAGGTGCCCACGTTTTTTTATTTAGGCCTGCGCCTTCGGTGTATTAAAAGACATTGGCGGCATTTGAGGATTGTCATTCCCACTAATGGGTCCAAACTGGGCCTCGTATTTTTGAACATTGTCGTTAAGGGCCTTTAATAAGCGCTTGGCGTGGGTAGGCGTCAGAATCACCCGTGATTTTACTTTGGCCTTAGGTACATTGGGTAAAATACGTACAAAATCAAGAATGAACTCGCTGTGTGAATGAGAGATAATCGCTAGGTTAGAATAGGTGCCCTCGGCGATATCTTCCGGTAATTCTATGTTTAGCTTATTTTGCTTGGGTTGATCTGCCATTTATTTTGATTTTTTTGTCGTTGATTTTTTCTTCTTGGTTGTTTTCTTCTTGCCTTTTTTCGCTTTCGCAAAAGCATTAGGTATTTCTGCCTCGATATACTTTTTGATATCTTCCAGACTCAATTCTGCTGCCTGCTCGGGGGTCATGCGCTTATCATCAATCTTCGGCAATTTTACGCTTTTTCGCTTAAAGCGAATGAAGGGCCCCCAGCGTCCGTTTTCCAATGCGATATTGTCTTCCTCCCACCGCTTGATATAGCGGTTGGCTTCTTTTTCTTCCTTGGCTTTCACCAATTCGAAAATTTCGTCTTCAGTGAGATTATCAAAATCGTAGCGCTTAGGTACATTCGCAAAAAGGCCATTCCACTTCAGATAAGGACCAAAGCGTCCTTTACCCTTGGTAATGGGCTTCTCCTTATAGTGGGCAATCGGCGCTTCTTCTTTTAATTTTTCGTCAATCAGTTCTGTGGCGCGCTCCTTACTCAATTCAATGGGATCTTCTCCCTTGGGAATAGAAACGAATTTATCCCCAAAGCGTACGTAAGGTCCATAGCGACCAATCCCGATGGATACTTCCTCCCCTTTGTACTCCCCAATATCACGGGGCAGTTCGAAGAGTTTCATGGCTTCCTCAAAGGTAATGGTGTTAATGGACTGCCCGTGCCGCAGATTGGCGTATTTCGGTTTTTCATCGGGCAGTAATTCGTCCGGAGCACCGATCTGTGCCACGGGACCATTACGGGTCATCCGGGTAAGTACGGTACGTCCGGTTTCCGGATCTGTGCCCAGGATGCGATCGTTGGTGGGACGATCCGCCTTATCAATGGTTTCTGCTACCACTTCGTGAAAAGGAAAGTAGAAATCCTTCAGCATGGTCTGCCACTTGATCTTTCCTTCGGCGATGTCGTCGAATATTTCTTCCATCTCGGCGGTAAAGCCGTAATCCATCACATCGTCAAAGTGATCTTCCAGGAAATCGGAAACAATCATACCCATATCGGTAGGAAAAAGGCGATTCTTGACCGCACCAGTGTTTTCCTGATCCTTTTTGCTGCTGACTTTGTCGCTAGCCAGGGTATGTACCATATAGTCCCGGGGAGTACCTTCGCGACTTTCTTTGACCACGTACCCCCGCTTGGGTTCCATAATTTTACTAATGGTTGGTGCATAGGTCGAAGGACGCCCAATACCCAGTTCCTCCATTTGCTTAACCAGCGAGGCTTCACTGTAGCGCGAAGGTGGACGGGTAAAACGCTCCGTGGCGGTCATATTCTTAAGATTGAGCTCCTGCCCTACCTTTAGGGGAGGTAAGATACCCTTTGCTTCTTCTTCGTCATCATCGTCTTTTGACTCCAGGTAAACCTTCAGGAAACCATCGAATTTCAGTACTTCACCGTCGGCCTTCAAAAAGGTGTCCGGCACGGTAGAAATACCAATTTTGGCGGTTGTCTTTTCGAGTATTGCCTCTGCCATTTGGGAAGCAACGGCTCGCTTCCAGATCAGCTCATAGAGCCGCTGTTCGTCGCGGTGCCCACTGACCGATTGCCGCTCAAAATAGGTCGGCCGGATCGCTTCGTGCGCTTCCTGTGCATTAGAGGATTTCCCCTTGTAGCGCCTTTGCTTATGATATTTATCGCCATACTCTTTTTTGACCACGTCCTCAATGGCCTTTAGGGCCGTTTCACTTAGATTCACCGAATCGGTACGCATATAAGTGATCATCCCCGCTTCGTAAAGCTTTTGGGCTACACTCATGGTCCTTTTTACCGCAAAACCCAGTTTTCGGCTGGCTTCCTGCTGCAAAGTAGAAGTAGTAAAAGGAGCGGTGGGTCGGCGTTTTAAGGGTTTGACCTGAATATCTTCTATGGTGTAGGTAGCCCCCACACATTTATTAAGAAAATCTAACGCCGATTTCTCAGAACTAAAGCGACTGGAGAGATCGGCTTTTAATTCCACCCAGGTCCCCTGTTCATTTCTTACTTTAAAAATGGCATTGATGCGGAAGAAAGACTCAATTTTAAAATCGTTGATTTCTTTTTCGCGTTCTACCACCAGTTTTACGGCTACCGATTGCACCCGTCCCGCGGAGAGTTTTCCGCGTACTTTTTTCCATAGCACTTCGGATAGTTCGTAACCTACCAGTCGATCCAGGATACGCCGGGCCTGCTGGGCATCCACCAGGTTTAAGTCGACGGTGCGGGGTTTGGTAATAGCGTTTTTGATAGCCGGTTTGGTAATTTCCCGAAAGACGATGCGTTTGGTTTCTTTAGGGTCGAGGCCTAAAACCTCGCAAAGGTGCCAGGAGATGGCTTCTCCTTCCCGGTCCTCATCCGTTGCTAACCATACCTCATCTACTTTTTTAACCAGCTTCTTTAATTCAGCAACTAATTTAGATTTATCGGGAGAGACGACGTATTTCGGTTCGAAATCATTTTCAATATCGACTGCATTATTGCTCTTATCCAGGTCGCGGACGTGGCCATAACTCGACTTCACGGTAAAATCTTTACCCAGGTATTTTTCGATGGTTTTCGCTTTGGCCGGCGACTCCACAATTAGCAGATTTTTTGGCATAGGAGTTTATTTATGTCGTAATTAATTAACTTTCAAGCACTTTAATACTGTATTTATACAGCATCCAGGTTCAGAAGTTCATAGCAGGGTATAAAAAACTGTTTTTCTGAATAAAAAGCAAATTTAAAGGCAATGGTCAGTGCTTGCAAACTTTTTTCCAGAAGGGCAAAAGTAGCCATTTTTTTTTACCATCGGGGCGAAAAGAAAGATAAGCCCGGATAAATGACCTCCCCTTCTGTATTTCTTCCTCCAGTCGACGGAATCGTTTATATTTGTATTTTTACAAAAAATGGTGCTAAAGGGAAGCCCATTTTCTATCCATGTTGCGTACCAGTCGGCAGGCAGACGGGCCTAAGGGCACGCATTTGGTTTATTCCAGAACTTCCCCCCATATTCAAAACAACACCATATACCCCTTACCAAGACAAAATTAAAATCCTTTTACACCCAAAAATAAACGTGGGGGCAGATTCCTCCTCAGAAAAAATAATAAATGAAACCAATATATGTAGCGGCCACGGGCCAGCACGTCGGAAAAACCACCTCCACCCTTGGCCTCGTCGCCAATCTCGTCAATCGGGGCTTTAAAACGGGTTATTGTAAGCCCGTCGGTCAAAAGCACATCAACTTTGGCGGCATGATCGCCGATAAAGACGCCGTACTTTTTTCAAAAGTCATCGGCTTTGACATTGCCCCGGATATCCATAGCCCGGTCATCATCGGTAAGGGAGTCACCAAAAAGTTCCTCTCTGATCCCGATCAATTCGATTTTGAGGACCGAATCCGTTTTGCCGAAAGGCACTTCAAAGCCAATAATGATATCGTCGTCTACGAAGGTACGGGACACCCCGGTGTAGGTAGCGTAGCGGATCTATCCAATGCACACGTCGCTAAGATGCTAAATGCCGGCGTAATCATGGTAGTCGAAGGAGGAATTGGCCGGACCATTGATAAATTAACCATGTGCCTGGCCATGTTTCGGGAGAAGAAAGTTCCGATCCTGGGTATTATCGTTAATAAGGTGAAACCTCACAAAATGGAGGAAATTGAGTTCTACCTGTCCAAAAAGTTCCGGCAGTGGGATATCCCTTTATTAGGGGTACTCCCCTACGATCAGACCCTTTCTTTCCCCATTATGGCCACCGTCTGCCAGGCGGTAAATGGAAAAGTGATCCTCAACGAAGAGCATATGAACAACCGGGTAGAAGATATTGTGGCCGGCTCGCTGGTTGACCCGGAAGAATTCACCTCTTTTCAGAATATCCTGCTGGTGGCCAGTATCAAAAGGCTGAATGATGCGATTGCCAAAGTCGAACACATCGCCAAGATCAAAAATCTGGATCACTCTCCCCTTTCCGGAGTGATTGTGACCGGCGACGGACGACACGCCAAATGGTACGATGAGGCCGACCTGGACAGTCCTTACTTCAAAGAGCACAACATCCCGATTATCACCACCAAGCTGGATACTTACGGCTCGGTAGTCAAAGTAAGTCGGATTGAAGTAAAAATTAACACTCGTACTCCCTGGAAATCCAAACGAGCTATTGAATTAATCGACGAACATATTAACTTTGAGCTTTTATTAGACCGCCTGGGTAATTTACCGGGTTAATACACCATATATATACAGTATGCTGACTGCCATTTCGCCGATCGACGGACGCTACGCTTCCAGGACCAAAGAACTGAAGGATTATTTCTCAGAATATGCCCTAATCAAGTACCGGGTATTTATTGAGGTACAATACTTCATTGCCCTGTGTGAGTTGCCTTTACCACAGCTGGCTTCGGTGGATCAGGAGCAACTGGATGGCCTACTGCGCGTAGCCAACCGATTTGACGAAGCAGAGGCCGAGAAAATTAAGGTCATTGAGCGTACGACCAATCACGATGTCAAGGCGGTGGAATATTACCTAAAAGAAAAGTTTGACGAATTGGGTCTGAGTGCGTATAAAGAATTTGTCCACTTTGGTCTGACCAGCCAGGACATTAATAATACCGCTACGCCATTACTACTAAAACACGCTACCGATAATGTATATCTTCCTGCTTTTCAGTTAGTCCGCAACCGGCTGGCAGAATTAGCAGAAGGCTGGAAAACCATTCCCATGCTGGCGCGTACGCACGGACAACCCGCTTCGCCCACCACCCTGGGCAAAGAGCTACTGGTCTTTGTGGAGCGCCTGGATGTGCAAATGGCCCAGCTAAGAACGATTCCCTTCAAGGCTAAATTTGGTGGGGCTACCGGAAACCTCAACGCACACTATGTCGCCTACCCGGATCAGGACTGGATGGCTTTCGCCAAAAATTTCGTGACCGAGTATTTGGAGATGGAGCGGTCCTACCCAACTACCCAAATCGAGCACTATGATAATCTGGCTGCCCTTTTTCAGGCCATGAAAAGAATCAACACCATACTCATTGATCTGGCGCGCGACCTTTGGACCTATATCTCAATGGATTACTTTAAGCAAAAGGTGATCGCCGGAGAAGTGGGCTCCTCCGCTATGCCACATAAGGTGAATCCCATCGACTTTGAAAATGCCGAAGGGAATATGGGTATTGCCAATGCCCTACTGGGACATCTGGCGGATAAATTGCCCATCTCCCGCCTGCAGAGAGACCTCACCGACAGTACGGTTTTGCGCAATATCGGCGTTCCTATGGCCCACACTTTGATCGCCTTTAAAGCCATCCATAAAGGACTGGACAAATTATTACTCAACGAAGCTAAACTTAATACGGATCTGGAAGCCAACTGGATGGTCGTAGCCGAAGCCATTCAAAACATTCTGCGCCGGGAAGGTTTTGACCAGCCCTACGAGGCCTTAAAAGCACTGACCCGGGGTAAAGCACAAGTCAGCCAGCAGGATATTCATCATTTTATCGACGATTTAGCCATCGAAGAAAAGGTCAGGCAAGAGCTAAAACAAATTACGCCCCAAAATTACATTGGCCGGCCCTAAGTCTTTTCCTAACAGACTGCATCCAAGACGGGTGCTAAAAGGCCATCATTTGCGAACAATCAAAGTTTACAAGTACCCTAATTGACTATTCTCAGAGAGAACTTCTTTATTCTTCAGGCAGCTATTCCAGTCTTTCACTCGTTACTATTCTGTATAGAAAGGATATAATTCAAAAGATAATAAGGATCGAAAAATAAAAAACAACATATATTTCGCTTAGGTTTGCGCAGAATATATTTTTTTTCTACATTGAGTTCTGAAGATAATTAAGTTAAAGAACGATCCATGTAGCCCTGACTTTGAAAGCGATTATACATAGATTATCCAATATCATTAAGCCAATTTATACCAACTAAACTGTTCTAGGCCTTATTCTCAATCAATTGCCAAATAGCTATTGCTTTGAAAAGGAAGGCCCTGATTAGTATACAACAGTGTGTAAAAGCATTGTAAAACGAGGATGAAAAGACCTCGTTGCGTATTAATTTTCACTAAATTTATTTAAACTAAGCATGAGTTTATGAAACGACATTTGTTACTTCCAATTTTAATTCTTCTGATGAGTGCTACCGTGGGCTTTGCGCAGCAAACGCTTACCGGTACGATCACCTCTGCTTCAGAAGGCGAGCCACTTATTGGCGCCAGTATCCTGATTAAGGGTACCAGTACAGGTACGGTTACAGATCTGGATGGTTCATTCTCCATTAATGTAAGCGGAGATGACGTTCTGGTCGTATCGTACACAGGTTTTGAAACCCAAGAAGTACCCGTTAACAACCAAACCAGTATCGATATTGCACTCTCTGAGTCCAGTGAGACATTGTCTGAGGTGGTCGTTACAGGTTATTCTTCCGAGCGTAAAGCCGATATCGTCGGTTCGGTAGGAGTAGTTAACACTGAGGATGCCCTGACCACGCCTTCTGCCAACGTTGCCCAGCAACTGCAGGGACGTGCGGCCGGTGTAACGGTATCCGGTGACGGTGCACCTGGTGAGGGTGCTAAAGTACGTATTCGCGGATTTACCTCTTTTGGTAACTCTAGCCCGCTGTACGTTATCGACGGAGTACCTACCAAGGATCCGGGAACGATTAACCCCGCCGATATTTCCTCTATGCAGGTATTAAAGGATGCAACTGCGGCTTCTATCTATGGTGCGCGTGCTGCCCAGGGGGTAATCATTATCACGACTAAGGGTGGTAAAGCCGGTAAGGTGAATATCTCTTACGATGGTTTCTACGGTGCTACACAAGTACCCGAAAGGAGCTTTCTGGATGTAATCAACACCGAGCAGTACCTGGATTACCTGCAGCGCTCACAAGCTTCCAGCTTTATCCATCCGGTATTTGGACAGATGAATAATGCCTCTATTCCTGATCGCATTGTAACTAGTCCGGGTTTCAAGGGTGGTGTTTCCGCTAATGATCCACGGGCTAACCTGGCTTTGTATGACATTTCTAACTTCAGCCAACCCTATCAAATCATGGAGACCAGTCCGGGTACGAATTGGTTTGATGAAATCACCCAGACGGGACCGATTCAACAGCACCAATTAAATGTATCGGGTGGTACGGAAACGGCTACTTATTCTGCCAGCTTTAACTTCTTTGATCAGGAGGGTGCGATTAAGTTTACCGATTATCGTCGCTATTCCGTGCGTTTGAACACTTCTTTCAAGCCAACCAACTGGTTGAAAATCGGAGAAAACTTACAAATTATCAACGAAAGAAATCGTGGTAACCGTACACGCGGTGAAGGTGGTGCCTGGGGTTGGGCGTACCGTTATGTACCCTATATTCCAGTTAATGACCTGGGCGGAGGCTTCGGTGGTAACGCCGTGGGTGAATCAGGTAACGCAAGTAACCCCGTAGCTTTCCTTTCACGGGATGCCGATGATGTCAGTCGCAACTGGCGTTTATTTGGTAATACTTTTGCCGAAGTTGAGCCTATTGAAGGACTTACCGTTCGGTCTTCTTTTGGTGTTGATTTTGGTAACTTCTACAATGAAGCCTATACCTACAAGACCTATGAGAACTCGGAAAACACTGGTATTACTGCTTACGGAACTAATAATAATAATAACCTAAGCTGGACTTGGACAAATACCGCGACGTATTCCACGACCATCAATGATAACCACAGCCTAAAGTTCCTGGCTGGTACAGAAGCTATTAAATTTCAGGGTTACGGTTTTGGGGTGTCTACCAACACCTTCGATTTCGAAGATCCTAACTTCATCAACCTGAATACGGATCAGTTCCCTACGCCGAATGCTTACGCTTACGCTCCAACGGAGGAAAGATTATTCTCTGTATTTGGTCGGATAGATTACCAATTGAACAATAAGTACATCTTTAACGCAACCGTACGCCGCGACGGAACGTCTAAAATTGCAGAAGCGGTACGCTTTGGTACTTTCCCTGCCTTTGGTGTTGGTTGGCGTCTGTCTGAAGAGCCATTCCTACAAGGTGTGGATTGGTTAGATGACTTAAAGCTACGTGGTGGCTGGGGTCAGATGGGTAGTATCGATAATGTAAGTGCGAACAACCAGTTTACTACCTTTTCAGGTAATGTCGGTTCTTCTTTCTACGATATTGGTCGCGCACAAACGACGGCTAACGTGGGTTACCGCCCTGCTCGTATTGGTAGTTTGACCACCCTTTGGGAAGTTTCAGAAACCACTAACTTTGGTATTGATGCATCTATGCTGAATGGTAAGTGGAACCTGGCTTTGGATATCTACCAAAACAACACCAACGATTTATTAGTAAATCGTATCCCAACGGGTGCAGAGCCGGTATTACAGCAACCAGCGATTAACCTGGGGCAAATGGTGAACAGAGGTATCGATATCGCGTTAGGTCATAGAAACAACGTTGGCGACTTCCGTTACGATGTGAATTTGATCTTCTCTCGTTATACTAATGAGGTAACCAATATTGATGGTAATCCTGAGACTTTCTTCTCTACGGGTGGTAACCGGATTAGTGATATCATCAGAACGCAGGCCGGTCAGCCGATTTCTTCTTTCTGGGGTTATGAGATTGATCCTAACGATCGTTTCTTTGATACACAGGCGGAAATTGATGCTTTGGAAATGGACGGTGCTGTATTAGGTAGCTGGAAATACGTTGATCAAAATGGTGACGGAGTCATTAATAATGAAGACCAAACTTTCTTGGGCAGCCCACACCCTGATTTCATAGCCAGTATGAATATTGATCTGGCTTACAAGAACTTTGATTTTAACCTGTTCTTGGTTTGGAATCAAGGTAACCAGTTATTTAACAACGTGGCTTACTTCACCGATATGCGTGTATTCGTGGGTGCGGTTTCTGATCGTGTGGTTAATCAAGACTGGAGACCAGGTGCGGATAATAGTAACGCTACGCACCCGCGTTTGGCTCCCGGTGCAGAAAATGGTTATACACCATTTACCACTAGTACTTCCAACTCTTTCTACATTGAGGATGGTTCATTCTTGAGAGGTAGAACGGCTCAATTGGGTTACAACTTTAGCCCAGATCTTCTACAAAGAGCAGGTATTAGCAAAGCAAGAATTTACGTACAGGCCCAAAACTTTTTCACGATCACCAACTACTCCGGTTCTGACCCTGACATCAATATTCAGGGTAATGACTTGGGCATGGGTATCGATCAGGGACGTTTCCCTTCTCTGGCACAGTACCTGTTTGGTGTCCAATTCTCTTTATAAAAACAGTAAAATTTTATAAATTAATTCGTTATGAAAAAATATCTTATTTTAACAGCTAGCATGATCACGCTCCTCTTAGTGAGTATTTCGTGTAGCGATGACTTCCTCGATGTCGATCCGCCCGGAGCCTACTCCGAGCCTTCTTTACAGAATGTCACCGGTGTAGAGGGAATGTTAATTGGTACTTACTCTGCCCTTGATGGGTCCTGGTTTGAAAGCTGGGGTAACGCTAACTTCAACCAGCAAGGTGGTGCTTCCAACTGGGTCTTTGGATCTGTACGTTCTGATGATGCCTATAAAGGTACCGAACCTAACGATGGGGTAGATATCAACCCGATTGAAAGAGCGGAAGTACAGCCCAACAATCCGGTTTTAAATAGCAAATGGAGAGGTTCTTATGATGCTATCGGTCAGGCCAATACGACTATTCGTAACGCCAGACTGCTTACCGATGCTTCCGATGCTCAGAAAACCAGAATTGAGGCGGAAGCCAGAGCTTTGCGCGCGCATTTCCACTTCGAAGTGGTTAAAGTATTTGGTCGTGCTCCATACGTAGATGAAACCATCGGTATCGAGACGCCTTACGGTGCGGTGCAAAATCCACCAGTGGGTGAGCCATTCATTTGGTCAGACATCGAAAATGATCTGGAGTACGCTTATGCTAATTTACCCGGTACTATGCCAGATCCCGGTCGTATCAATAAGTACGCTGCGGGAGCACTGCTGGCAAAAGTCTATATGTTCCAGGCAAAATGGTCAGAGGCCGAACCGATTCTAGATGACATCATCAACAACGGTACCACCGCTGCCGGTGCTCCTCTGGAATTAATGGCTAGCTTCTCCGATAACTTCCGGGCGGACCGCGAGCAGGGTAATACGGAATCTATGTTTGCCTACGAAGCGTCTTACGGAGATGGTTCCATTAGTAATGGTAACTACGAGAATACCCTGAACCAGCCTCACGGTTCGAATGCCCGTACGGCTTGTTGTGGTTTCCACCAGCCCTCACAAAACCTGGCTAACAGCTTTAAAGTCGGAATGGATGGTTTACCACTACCCGATTCTTTTAACGATACGGACATCGCTAACGATGAAGGTATAGCCGCTTCCGATCCACATACACCCGAGCAAGGGCCATTGGATCCACGGATCGACTGGACCATTGGTCGTCGCGGTATTCCTTATCTAGACTGGGGTATTAACCCAGGTAGTGGTTCTACCGGTTGGGTACGTAATGTTCCTAACGGTGGTCCTTATAACCCCGTAAAAGCAGTGCCCTGGTTTGCAGAGTTTGACGCTCAGCTGGCCGGTGTAATCGACTGGGGTTTCACCTCTTCGGCTAAGAACGTTCAGATCATCCGTTTTGCGGACGTACTCCTGCTGGGTGCAGAAGTAAAAGCAGAACTGGGTAAATTGGGCGAGGCAGTAGACTTAGTTAATCGTGTACGTGCCAGAGCAGCTAATCCAGCTGGCTTTGTGGTAGATGGCTCTGGTAATCCAGCTGCTAATTATCAAATCAGCTTATACGATGCCTTTGGTTCTCAAGCCGAGGCCCTGACGGCGGTCCGCTTCGAGCGTAAGCTAGAGCTGGCTTTGGAAGGACACCGCTTCTTCGATCTGGTACGCTGGCATGAGAACGCTTCTAGTAGTGCACTACCATTTGATATCATTTCATTTATGAATGATTACTACGCTACGGAAAGTACCAAGCGTCCACACCTGGCGGGTTCTAACTTCGAAGAACGTAATTTTTACCTGCCCATTCCACAACAGGTAATTGCCAATAGTACTGTGGATGGTATTGAAAATATCACTCAGAATCCAGGCTACTAATCATTAATTAGCCCCTATTTCTGAGAAAACGAAGAGACTGTCATTTACTGGCAGTCTCTTCTTGTTTTTACAAGGGGTTTTGGGTAATTTCGGAGCTAAATTTGTTGATTGAATGGGCGTGATATGGGGAAAAATATGGCCCTCCCTGCGCCCCCTTCAAAGGGGGACCACTACATCCTGCCAATTTGAAGTTTCCCCATCAAAACCATTCCAACTACACATAACCATTACCAATGAAAAAGAGCTTATTTTTTGTATCCCTAACGCTTGTCCTGTGGAGCTGTCAGCAAAAAGAACAGCCCTTATTCAAATTGCTCTCCCCTAATCGCACCGGAGTGGAATTCAATAATACCATCATTGAAGATGAAAATTATAATATCCTCGATGTTTATTACCTCTATAATGGTGGCGGGATCTCGATTGGTGATTTCGACCAAAACGGGCTACCCGATTTATTCTTCACCGGCAATATGGTCGAGAATAAACTCTATCTGAACCAGGGAAATTTCAAATTTGAAGATATCAGTGAGACGGCTGGCATCGGTGCCCTTGGCAAGTGGAGCTACGGCTCTTCGGTAGTTGACATCAACGGGGATGGGCTACCCGATATTTACGTCTGCTCTTCTATTTCCGCCAATCCCAAGGAAAGAGAAAATATGCTCTTCATCAATCAGGGACTAAATGCCCAGGGGATTCCTACTTTCCGGGATGAAGCCGGAGCCTACGGTCTTGATCTAGACAACCACAATACCCACGCCTCCTTCTTTGATTATGATCAGGATGGCGACTTGGATGTGTACGTACTGGCCAACTTACGTATCGAAGGCATTCCTACTACTTACCAAAAGAAAGTGACCGACGGCTCCTCCCCTAATAATGATCACCTGTACCGTAATAACGGAGATGGCACCTTTACGGAAGTAACCCTGGAAGCGGGTATCAAAACCGAAGGCTTTGGCCTTGGGGTAGCCACCGCCGATATCAATAAAGACGGTGCGGTGGATATCTACGTCAGTAACGACTTTCTGACCAACGATCTACTCTACCTCAATCAGAACGGACAATTTACCGAGCAAATTGACGAGGCCATGAAACACCAATCGCGATTTGCCATGGGTAACGATGCGGCTGATATCAATAACGACGGAGAACTGGACATCATCACCCTGGATATGCAGCCAGAAACCAACCTACGGAAGAAAACGGTCATGATCCCCAATGGTTACGTGGTCTACATCAACGACTATCGCTACGGCTACACCCACCAGTACGTTCGTAATATGCTACAGATCAACCAGGGAAATATGAAATTCAGTGAAATCGGACAGTTAGCCGGCGTACACCAGACGGAGTGGAGCTGGTCTCCCCTTTTCGCCGACGTGGATAACGATGGGTATAAAGACCTACTCGTTACGAATGGTTATCCCAAAGATATCACCGATCTGGATTTTGTTAATTTCCGAATGGAGTCCGGCGCCTACACACCAAAGGAACGCTTACTGGAACAGATTCCATCGGTGAAAATCCCGAACTATGTTTTTAAAAATAATGGTGATTTGACCTTTGAAGATCATTCTGATCAGTGGGGCTTCACCCAACCCTCCTTTTCTAACGGCGCCGCTTACGCCGATCTCGACAACGACGGCGACCTGGATTACGTGGTCAATAACATCAATGATCCAGCCTTTATTTACGAAAACACCTTAAATGACGGCGCTAAAGTGGGAAATAACTACCTGCGTCTAAACCTAAAGGGTACGGAAGAAAACCCTTCTGCCCTGGGAGCCCGGATCACCCTGGAATACGACGGTGGTAAAATGCAGTACCAGGAACAAAGCATTTACCGGGGATACGTCTCTACTGTCGAAGATATTATCCATTTTGGGTTGGGTCAGGCCCAAAAAGCCGATCGGATTGAAGTGATTTGGCCCAATGGTCAACGCAGCATTGTGGAAGAAGTATCCGCTAATCAGGTTCTTCAATTGGACATCAGCGATGCCCAGTCCTTTGAAGCAGAAGCTAATCAGGCTACTGATAAGAGTAGCTTCTTAACCGAAGTTACCCAGGAACGAAAACTTAGCTTTCAGCATCCCGAAAATGATTTCATCGATTATAATTACCAGGGAGGCTTACCGCATAAATTTTCTCAGTACGGCCCTTCGCTGAGTGCCGGTGATATTAATGGAGATGGCCTGGACGATTTATTCATCGGGGGTGCCAAGAACTACCAGCCGAGCCATTTCCTGCAAAACCCCAACGGAACCTTCCAGCTTATTGAGGGTAAGCAAGATCCAGACAAACAAGAAGAAGACATGGGTAGCCTGCTCTTCGATGCCGATGGCGACGGGGATAATGATCTCTACGTGGTCAGTGGTAGCTTTGAGCAATTTGAAGGCAGCCCTTACTTCCGCGATCGCCTCTATTTTAATGACGGTCAGGGGAATTTCACAGTAGACTCTACCGCCCTACCCGATCTGAGGAGTAGCGGTAGCTGTGTGCGCGGAGCCGATTTTGATGGCGATGGAGACCTTGACCTTTTTGTCGGAGGCCGGGTACGGATGGGCTCCTACCCCTTCCCGCCCAAAAGCTATATCCTGCGTAATGAGGGCGGCACTTTCACGGATGCCACTGCCGATCTGGCTCCCTTTTTATCCGATCTGGGTATGGTCACCGATGCCATTTGGAGCGACTACGACTTGGATAATGACCTCGACCTGTTGGTCGTTGGCGAGTGGATGCCCATTACTATACTACAGAATAACGATGGTGATTTTACGAAAGTAGAAGCGCCCGGACTCAATAAAACCGGCTTCTGGAATAGCATTATCTCGGGCGACTTCGATAAAGATGGTGATCCGGACTACGTAATTGGCAATCTGGGTACCAATAACTTTTACTGTGCTACGCCCGAAACGCCGGTATCGATCGTTGCCAAGGACTTTGATAACAACGGGGATGTGGATGCTATCATGTCTTGTTACTTCAAAGCGGAAGATGGCAGCATGCAGCCTTTCCCGATTCCGGCCTGGAAACAGCTGGGAGGCTTAAGTCCGATTTTCCGAAATCGCTTCGATTCTTACGAAGCTTACGGACAGACCACCATCAACGAATTGCTGACACCAGAAGAACAAGAAGGTGCGCTGAAAATCGAAGCCGATCATCTACACAGCAGCTACGTAGAAAACCTGGGGGATGGCAGCTTTAAGGTTCACCTCCTCCCCCTGCCCGCACAGATAGCTCCGGTAAATGGCCTGGTGGCCACGGATATCAACGGCGACACCGAACTGGATATCGTCCTGGTCGGTAACGATTACGGCAATGAAGTGAATATGGGCCAATACGATGCCCTAATTGGTCTTGCCCTGCTAGGCGATGGTCAGGGTCATTTTGAGGCGCTGTCCGCTGCAGAAGCGGGCTTCCTGGTGGATGGCGATGCCAAAGCAATGGTACAAATCGCCGGCGCCAATGGTAGCGAAATACTACTGGCTTCTCAAAACCGGGGGCCGCTAAAGGCCTACACGCCGGGACTGGACAAGAAAGTAGTTAAGACGCAGCCAAGCGATTGTAAAGCCATTTTGCATTACGCCGATGGCCGTAAAGAATACCGTGATATCCCTTACGGATCGGGCTTTCTCTCGCAGAGTAGCCGGAACTTATTCCTGGCGCCGGAGGTAGAAAAGTTGGAAATTATTGATTTTGCGGGTGTTTCGCGGGAGGTGGAGTTAGAGTAGGTAGGGGTGATTAGTTCTAAACACCGTTCTTGGCAGGATTTAAAAGTCCCCCTTTGAAGGGGATTGAGGGGGGTGTTAGCCAAGTTAGCAAGAAAAACACGGAGGTAATCCTCCGTATAACATCCAAAAACCAGGTGAGCTAACATTCTGGAATTAAAACAATTTAACCTTGAAGCGATTCATTGCTTATACCATATTTGCCTTACTTGTCTGTTACGTATTCGCCTGTCGGCAAAACAATACGGAGCTTACTGATATTCAAAACACGTCGGCCGAGGACCTAGCACGGACCTACTGCGGCAGCTGTCATGCCTATCCGGAGCCGGGCTTGCTCAATCAGGAAAAGTGGCAATCGGTACTTCCCCACATGGCCGTACGCATGGGTATTCCAACGGAAGAAGTGAAACCTTATGCGCAGGTGAAACAAAACGAGGCGCGTCGACTTCAAGTTGCGGGGGTATTTCCCGATCAACCCATTCTGGCCGAGGCGGCCTGGGATAAGATCAAGGATTTCTACTTAAACACTGCCCCCGAACGATTGGAGACTACCCGACCTCCCCTGCTCAAAAATAACAGCCCCTTTGAAAGCCGGATTCCCGAACTGAAGGTCAACAACGCTCCATTTATTTCCATGGTCCAATTCGATTCGGCTGGTCAATTATTTCTAGCCGATTGGAACGGTCGTTTTTTTAAGGTGGATGAGCAATTTGATATTATTAAAAGTACGCAATTTCCGATGCCCATCGTAGATTATGCCTACAATCAGGAGGGTAAATTAATGATGCTGAGTATCGGTGACCTCTATCCCAACGATGGTCTTTACGGAGCGGTTGGGCAATTGGATCCAGACAATTTTAGCCAGCCCCGACTGCTGTTTTCAAATCTACCCCGCCCCGTGGATATGGAGATGGGAGATTTTGACGGGGACGGTCTGGAGGATATCGTGATCTGCAACTTTGGCAATAATCTAGGTCATTTATCCTGGTACCGCAATGTGGGTAGCAGCTACATCGAACAGAAAATTAAAGCAATGCCTGGTGCCAGCCGGGTCATCGTCCGTGACCTGGATAAGGATCAGGATCTCGACCTGGCCGTACTTTTCGCCCAGGGTGACGAAGGAGTCAGTTTTTTTTATAATGAAGGTGGGGAATTTCGGGAAGAACGCGTATTGCGTTTCCCACCGGTCTACGGAAGTAACGACCTGGAGCTCATCGACTTTGATCAGGACGGCGATCTGGACATCGTAACCAGTAACGGCGATAACGGGGATCACAGTATCATTCTAAAACCCTACCATGGGGTACGGGTATTTCTCAATGAAAAGAACCAATTTGAGGAAGCCTATTTTCATCCCCTTTTTGGGGCTTCCAAGGTACGCGCCCGGGACTTTGACCAGGACGGCGACACAGACCTGATCGCGGTTTCTTTTTTTCCGGACCAGAAGAACGGATTAGCCCAAAGCCTCTTGTATTTAGAAAACCAGGGTAATTGGAATTTTAGCCCCAGCCATTTCCCCCAAGCCGATAAGGGGCGGTGGATGGTGATGGATGTCGGGGATATCGATCAGGATGGAGATACGGACGTAGTGCTCGGCTCATTTACCCTCTCCAATCAAGGTATTTCTGAGAAATTGCTGGCAGAATGGCGGAAAAGCCAAAATCATCTGCTCTTTTTGGAAAATAAAACGAACTAATGAGATTAATGGATAAACTACTCGAAAATTACTTATTGATTCTAGTCTTTTTGATTGCATCATCAGGGGTGGTTGCCTGCGTAGCCGAAAAAGAACCCGCTGGCAAAGCCCTTGCCACTCAGTATTGTCAAAGCTGTCATCTTCTACCCGCACCCAGCACTCTGACCAAAAACATCTGGGAAGCTAATGTCCTGCCTTTAATGGCCGCCAGAATGGGACAACAAGCGGGTGAATACGCCGAAAAAGAGCTCCTAAAAGAGCTCGGAATGCTTCCGGAGACCAGTATGATGAGCCCCGAGGAATGGCTACAGATTTGTCGCTACTACATCGATCAGGCCCCCATCGTACCTATGCCTTCCGATGAACTAATGCCTATTAGCCCAGCTCTCCCCGGTTTCGCCGCAAAAAATATTTCCTTTCCCAACGAAGTCCCCTTCACCAGCCTTATCGAATGGGATAATAATACTCAACGAGTACTTTATGGAAATTCCTCTAATAAAAGCCTGAATACCTACGATTTAAAAGAAAATGAAAAGCAAAGTCTGAGCCTGGCTGGTGCCCCCTCCTTTATACAAAAAACGACAGAAGGCCTCTACTGCCTAAGCATGGGCAAAGTAATGCCCCACCACGAGAAGATTGGAAATCTCAGCTACTTACCTCTTCTACCCGATAGCAGCCTGGGTCCACCACAAGTATTAATTGATAGCCTGCCCCGACCCGTACACGCCAGCTTTGCCGATCTGAATGGCGACGGGAAAGAAGACATGGTACTCGCTAATTTTGGCCACTACCAGGGGGAATTAGTTTGGTACAGTGATGTGCAATCTAAGGAGCGGAAAAAACAAATACTCAAACCACTTCCCGGAGCCATCAAGACCATTATTGATGACTTAAATGGAGATGGTTTACCAGATATACTGGCCCTAATGACCCAGGGCGATGAGCAATTCCTGCTATTCCTTAATGAAGGTCAGGGTAAATTCCGGGAGCAGGTGTTAATGCGGTTTCCACCCAGTAATGGATCTACCTATTTTGAATGGGTAGATTTCGATCAGGACGGACGCAAGGATATCCTCTACGTAAATGGCGATAACGGAGACTATAGTCCGATTATAAAAAATTATCACGGCATCCGGCTGTTCCGTAACCGGGGAAATCTAAACTTTACAGAAGACTTCTTTTTAGAACAACACGGTATTACCAAAGCGGTCGCCGAAGATTTTGATCTGGATGGTGATCTAGATCTGGCCGCCATTTCTTACTTCCCGGATTATCAAAATCGCCCTGAAGAGAGTTTTGTATACTACGAAAATACGGGGAAAATGGAATTCAAGGCCGCCACCTTTGAGCAAACGCCCAGCGGTAAATGGCTGACGATGCACGCAGCGGATATTGATGCCGATGGTGATCAGGATATCCTCCTGGGCTCCGCGATGTTTATGACTAAGGAGGTCCCAGCCGATATTAGCAGAAATTGGCGGCAGCAAAATACCAGTTTGATGGTCCTGGAGAATATCTTTCAGTAGTGCTTTTCAGGTAGGCAGGGGGATGGCTTACCTCACCAGCGTAAAATCGCCCTTCAGCATGCGCGTTTTGCCATCGTCGAGACGGACACGGGCGACGTACAAATAGATACCTGTGGGGGCGAACCCACCACTTGTACTACTATCCCAGCCGGCCTTGCCTTCCAAGGGACTTAAGTTCTCAGCTTCATAGACTTGATTCCCCCAGCGATCATAGATTTGCAAGGATTCAACGGCTACCAGTTCCTGGCCACCGTAGATAGAAAAAACATCATTAACCCCGTCGCCGTTCGGCGAAAAGGCATTGGGAGCAAAAACCTCGTAATAATCCAGTTCCAGGTATACCAGGCTATCACAGTTGTACTGCGAAGTATAGGCCAGGGTATAGCCACCCGGCTGATCAAAGCTATAGCCCGGAGCGGTCCAGCTTTCAGACTTAAATATTTTCTGTTGTAGGGTATCCATTTGTTGATTATCCACAGCAACCTGGAGCTCGACAATACTATCGCACTGATAAATGGTCTTTAGCGTGTCGACGTAGACACCTGAAGTAGTGATTTCCCCGCCGTTAAAAGGAAAAGATTCTCCCCCACAAATATTGATTTGTGGTTTGCTGAAGGTAAAAGGAACCTCAAAGTAAAAGGGCTGTGTCAAGCTACAAGTGGATGGTCCGCGTAAACGCACCTGATAGAACCCTTCCTCCCCCACTTGACTGAGCTCGGAAGCCGTTTCGCCAAGAAGCGCTACGCCATCGCGATACCATTGGTAAGACAAGCTATCCTCATTGGGTACGGACAATATTGCCTCTCCCGTGCAGGGATTTCCCGAACTAAGAATAGAATAGTAATCGAAGGATGCTTCCTCAGCCAAAACGAGGTTATCCAAAAAATAATATAGTGGATGTTGAGACTGGGCAGGACTACAATCGGGTCCGATAACCAGAGCTTCAATATCCCGACTAGGGGTAAATTCCACTACCGCTTTCGTCCAGCTATTGTTACCCGACACCCTCACTTTTGCCAATTCCACCCAGCCCAAATCATTCGTTGGGCAGCCAAAACCAGCATCCGTTTCATTAAAGGGCAAATCACTACAGGCCGGCGCACCAAAAAATGCAATCTGTGTGGGTGGTGAATTCCTAGAAAAAGCAAAGCCCACGTAAAACTCAATCCGGTAGCGCTCTCCGACCCGCAGTGGCGCCAACAGACAAACCCCGGCGTATTCCTTCCAATTGGGTTGAAAAGACCTACCATCGGTCGTCACCCGACCATTTCGAAAGCCCAAACAGGCTTCGCCGTCTGGAAAAGGCTGGGGCGCCGGGTAATCTTCCCAGCCTACCCATCCGCAGGTATTGATGTAATCAGTGGTAGGTATCGAGGCCTGAACCCAACCCCCAGAACAGTACATCTGGGAATTATTTCCCGGACAGCAATCGTTGTTTTCAAAGGAGGGGTTAGGAATAATCGAAGTAGGCCTGGGGGGGGGACAGTCACAATCCGGATCATTGAGGTCAATCAGACCATCTCCGTCATCGTCTATTGCATTATCGCACAGCTCAATCTCCTGGATAAGCGTTTCGGCGATACGGGCGGTCATAGAAGACCAGGCGACTATCGTCACAAAGCCCAGTAATAGTCCTCCCTTAATAATGATTTTTTGCATGTTATTCGCCGCACTGTCATTGATCACCATATATTTAATGTAAAGTACTTATTTTTGTTGTAATCTTTACTGGTCAAAATCTGAATTGACAAAATATTTACAGCCCCTAAACACGCGATGTCTTTATTCTTTTGATTTGTCTCATTTTGAAAAACAGACATATGATGCGTCGTAATATCTTCTTACTCAGCTTACTATTCTTTAGCTTTAATGCCTGCCAGCAAATGACCAAACACTTTACCATTGACTTGCATGACAACTGGCGCTTTTCTTCACCGGATACGCTATCCTGGATGCCCGCCAAAATTCCTGGCACTGTTCACACAGACCTGATGGCCAACGGAATCATTGAAGATCCTTTCTATCGGACCAATGAAAAAGATCAGCAATGGATCGACAAACGCGATTGGACCTACCAGACCACCTTCGAGATGAGCAATAAACAACTTAACCAGCAGCATTTAGAGCTGATCTTTGAAGGATTAGATACTTACGCCAGGGTTTTCCTTAACGATGAGCCAATTCTGGAGGCGGATAATTTCTTCCGCTCTTGGCGGGTACCGGTAAAATCATTATTGCAGCCAGGTACAAACACCCTGCGCATTGAATTTGCTTCTCCTACAATGACAGGTCTGGAAGGACTGGCGGACTGGGGCTACGCGCTACCCGCCTCTAATGATCAGTCCGAAAATGGAGCAATGGGCGATCAAAAAGTTAGTATTTTTACGCGTAAACCGGGTTATCACTACGGCTGGGACTGGGGGCCGCGCCTAGTTACCTCCGGGATTTGGGCACCTATCCGCCTGCGGGGCTGGAATGACCTGATCATCCGCGATGTCTATTATGATCAGAAAAAGATAGATGACCAGCAGGCCATCGTTGAGGTAAAAGTATCCATCAAAAGTAATCAGTTAATGGAAGTAGATCTGGAGCTTAGCTTTGGTCCAGATCTCCGCTTTCAGAAAACCGCAGAGCTGCAAAAAGGCCTAAATACGCTAATTATCCCCCTGACCATAGACCAACCTATTCTTTGGTGGACACATGATCTGGGGGATCCATTCCTTTATTCGAGTACCCTGGAAATTAAACGGGGAGATCAGCTAGTGGATCAACGGACAGATCAAATTGGACTGCGCAAAATCGAATTGATTCAGGAGCCGGATGAAGCGGGCAGAAGTTTCTACTTTAAGCTCAATGGTGTCCCCATTTTTGCCAAAGGGGCCAATTACATCCCACAGGATATTTTCATTCCCCGGGTGGACGATACCCAGTACAAAAGCATGTTGGCTTCTGCCAAAGCCGCAAATATGAATATGCTACGCGTCTGGGGAGGTGGCTTCTATGAAAAAGATATTTTTTATACTCTTTGTGATCAACAGGGCATTCTGGTATGGCAGGACTTTATGTTTGCCTGCAGCATGTACCCCGGCAATGAAGCTTTTCTGGAAAACGTTCAAAAGGAAGCCGAAGAGCAGGTCATACGTCTGCGTAATCACGCCAGCCTTGCCCTCTGGTGTGGCAATAACGAGATTGATATCGCCTGGGCTCAGTATGATCCAAATGGGGGCTGGGGCTGGAAGCAGCGCTACGATGAGCAACAACGGGCAGAGATTTGGCAGGCTTACGATACCATCTTCCATCATATTTTAGCGAAAGCCGTAAGCGATCACGCTAAAAGCACTAATTATTGGCCTTCTTCGCCTCAGGCCGGACCCCAACAACACGCCGGTAATGACACCCCTTCCGGGGATATTCACTACTGGGGCGTCTGGCACGGATTGCATCCCTTTGAAGATTTCCAAAAGTATATCGGTCGTTTCATGAGCGAATACGGTTTCCAGTCCTTTCCGGAATTTGCTACCGTCAAGCAATTTACCCTTCCCGAAGATTGGGATATCGAATCCGAAGTCATGGCGGCTCACCAGCGGAGCGGTATCGGTAATCTGCGTATCAAACAGTACATGGAGCAATACTACCGGGTACCCGACAATTTTGAAGACATGCTCTACGTCGGACAGGTGTTACAAGCCGAAGGAATGCGTATGGGTTTCGAAGCCCACCGCCGCGCTATGCCCTACTGCATGGGGTCTCTATACTGGCAGATCAACGACTGCTGGCCGGTTGCTTCCTGGTCGAGTATGGATTATTACCAAAACTGGAAGGCGCTGCACTACGCCACGAAAAAAGCTTTCGAACCTATCCTGGTCTCTCCTTTTACCCAGGATGACAGCCTGCTCATTACTCTGATCTCTGATAAAACCACTCCGATCGACGGGCAACTAGCCCTTGAGATTATTGATTTTGCAGGGCAGGTGCTTTGGCAGCAGAAAGTAACAACCACCGTACAGCCATTGAATGCTCATATTGCCTTTCGGGAAAAAATCTCCGCCCTACTGCCCGCGGATAAGCAAAACACCAGTCTACTGAAAGTACAATTGCTGGATCCAAGCGGCCTGATCTTATCCGAAAACAGCCTTTACTTTACTAAAACTAAGAACTTACAACTACCGGAGGTTAAAGTAGATTATACACTTAGAAAAGAAGACGAGCATTGGTCTATCGAATTGCGGGGCGAAAAGTTCGCCAAAAATCTCCACCTGAACTTTGATCGGGTCCCCGGTCACTTCTCTGATAATTATTTCGATCTGTATCCGATGACCGTAAAAACCGTCAAATTTTATCCGGAGCAGAAGACAGATCTGGAAGGGACCGAACTCAAGTTCAGATCAATCAGAGATACCTGGTAGGCTTGTGAATTGGTTAGTAATAGTTCAACAATCTAACAATTGAAGAAGAAAAGGCTTTCTGCTCAAAAGAACAGAAAGCCTTTCTTGAATAAATATAGCAACACTCAAATAATCAGCCAGTAGCCAGGAAGTGATCATCTACCTTGGTAGACAAAAGGATTTTATCCAGATCTTCTCCTGGTAAAGCGATAATTTCTTCTCTTATCGGATCCCAGTCCACCCGGCGACCCGCTTTCCAGGATACCCCGGCCATATGGGCAGTCATGGCTTCTTCGAAACCTTCGTCGATGCCACAACTAACGGGCGTACCGTTGCGGATAGCACCTAGCCATTCCCGCATGTGTAGCATAGCGGAATCTACCCGACGACCATCGCGGTAGGTCCATAACAAACCCTTATCCGCAAAATATTTCGCCGTAGCGGAGGTCACGCCGTCTACCTGATCCGACATAGGGTTATAGGCGTAAATGGGGGTACTGGCATTCATTTTTCCACTATCCAGCATATCTTTATAACGAGTGGAATTGCGATCGGCCCAAATCGTCAGGGTATTACCGAGCTCCATAGTACCGTCGTGTCCCATGAAAAGCGTACCTCGATTGTAGGAATTCCCTAAGGTGGCACTGTACATAAAGGTCATTCCTTTCTCCAGGCCTTTTTCCCGACTGGAGCCGGTAGAAAATTGGGGATATTCCATACAGACGTTAAATACGTCCGGTACTTCCCGCCCGTCGTTATGGGTATAAATCCCTCCGGTTGCAGTAATGGATTGGGGCATCCCCATACTCAGTACGCAGTTTACCCGATCGTAATCGTGGCTCATCAGGTCACCGGATAAGCCGGAACCATAAGCCCACCATTTCCGCCAACGGAAGAAATGCTCTTTATTGAAGGGCACTTTGGGTGCATTCCCCAGGAATTGATCCCAATTAATCGTTTTCGGGCTCGCTTTTTCGTGGATGTGATACTGCCAGGCTCCCGTATCGCTGTTGCGATTGGTATTGGTCTGTACCAGGTTTATGTGTCCTAACAGACCGCGTTTAATTACATCCTGCGCCGTAATAAAGCTGAGGGTTTGGCGGTGCTGGTGTCCTACCTGAAAGACCCCTTTGGAATTGCGGGCGGCCTCGCGCAGGGCGTAGGTCTCCTCAATATTATGAGTCATCGGTTTTTCTACGTACACGTGTTTATTCGCTTCCAAAGCAGCGATGGCGATGGGAGCGTGCCAGTGGTCTGGCGTTGCAATGATCACCGCATCGATATCCGGGCTGGCAATCATCTCTTCGTGGTTACGGTAGACCTTACAATCTGGAAAGTCGGCCGCAGCTTCTTCAGTCCGCAGAGAAAACGGATCACAAACCCCGGTCAGCTTAACGTTGAGGTTCTCCTGCTCCAGGAAAGACTGCAGGCGAGGCTGGCCTTGTTGCTTTTTAGCATCTTCCAGCCAGCTCTGGGTAGCGAAACCCAGTACGCGTACCAGGTGAGATCCCCGGCCACCAAAACCAATGATCCCCACGCGGATGGGATCACCACTCATGTCACCTACCGGCTCGGGACGGGTAGCGTTGATATTCAGATATTCCAGGATTTCTCTTCGGGAGTTCTCGCGCTTACGCGCTTCGGTCATTGCTCCCCATAGCACCCCGCCAGCTAAAGGAAGGCCGATTAAGCCCTTCAGCGCATCGCGCCTGGAATTTTTTTGTGGTTCCTTTTTTTGCTTGTCTTCCATAATTCCTGGTTATTTAGTAGCCAAGGTGGCTGGTTTTGAAAAATTAAAGAATTGTCGGAGGCCAAAATAGCGGCTGGTCGGAAAGTTCCAAAGTACCAGTAAGGCGGCCATCTCGATCAGGTTCTTATTAATGATAAAGTAATTACCCTCGCTGGGAGCCATTGCGGAAGTATAGCCAGGGATAGAGGGGTGAGCTAGATAAAAAAGCGTCAGTAAGGCAATACCCGCCAGAATACCTACCTTCTCGAAAATCCCCAACATAAGCGTTAGACCTACAATTAACAGAAGGGCAATAGTAGCAAAGTTGATCAAGCCGATCATTGCATCCGAGCTAAGCCAGGTGAAAAAGCCTTCCAGAAAACTCTCCGAACTCATCAGGTACCGCTTGGCAGTCCAGCCTGGCGTCAATAATTTAAGCAGGCCCTCGTACAAAAAGTGCCAACCAATGAGCACCCGCATAAGTACCAGGACAAACTGTTGTGATTTCGTGTATTTCATATTTTAAGCATTATTTAATGAGTGAGATGCCGGGGTATTTCCCTCCAAATTCCGCATTTAACTCAAAATAAATAATGACAAATAACACCAAACAGGGAAACATATATCAGTCAGTAGCCGTTCTCCAGAAGGATATAAGGGGAATTTGCCACTAAAAAGGATAAATCCTTGCCAATACTTAATCGAATTCCATTAGTTTTCCTATTTTAAATGTGAAGTTGTTTAAAAACTCCTCACTGAGCCCTTGGCTACACATTGAAAGCCAATATGGCAGCTCTTTTTTCCCTTCGTCCGCCTGAGGCGGATGGCTACGAGAAAAAAGTAGCCTTGTCTTGACTTCCAAGCCGTTACCAATCATCTCACCAGGAATTCTTAAACAACTTCTGTGACTGGGTAAGCAGATGGATATTTCTTCCCACCATACTTCTTTTTACATCTTCTAAACTTTATGGCCGCGCAAAACCGCATATTACAATCCTGGATTAAGGTCATTGGCCGTATTCTGGTCCTTGTAGCGCTGCTCGCTATATCTCAAGAGGCAGTAAGGCTCTACCTTACCTCCTTACTAAAAGCTCAATTACAGGAACCGCTGCCGGCGGGATACAAATTAGATTTTCAGCACACACAGCTCGACTGGCGTCAGCAGTCGCTTCAAATCAGACAGCTATCCCTAAAATCTGAGGCAAAATCACCCGCAGCCCGAAATCGAATGGAACTAATGCTTCCCAGTATACGCCTGGACTTACAATCGATTTACCTGAGCGTAAAAAGCAGAAGGCTATTCATTGACAATATACAGATTGAAAGCCCACGTATTAAACTGGAGCAAACGAAAGGACAAACCTCCAACTTTACGCAATCCTCGCTACAGGCACTGGACAGCCTAAGCCAATACCTCAGTCTTTTAAGAATTCAGAAACTAAGGGTCAACCGGGCTCAATTAGAACATATTCAATGGCAGGATTCGGTGGCTCAAAGCCTACAGTTTAAGGAGATCAATCTACTGATGTCGGGTTTCTCCATTGATTCCACCCTGCAAAGACATTCCTTTTTGAACGCAGATGAAGTAAAGCTGGAGATTTTAGGGCAAAGCCTGGTGCTTCCGCAAAAAGACCATCAATTAGACTTTGACACCCTTTGGTTATCGACCAGGGAGAAACAAATTCGATTTTCGGGCTTAAGCATAAATCCACTAACCGTTGATCAACCGCAAGGTGATCAGATCCGCTTGCAGAGTCCTCGCTTTATACTGGAAGAGGTAGATTTTGAATCTGCCTATCTTACGCAAACACTCGATATTGGCCGTCTGAGAGTCCAAACGCCCAGTGTACATTTTTTGCAGGAGAAAGAGCCGGAGGCTACTTCCAAAGGATTAAAACCATTAAAAGAAGCACTCGGTCAGCTCAGCAGTCGCTTGCAAATTGACCTCATTGAAATTCAGGGCGCAAATATTGATCTAAACCTGAAAGAATCGAAGGTAGCCGAGGTACGCTTTGACCTGGACTCTATTTTAATTAAGGACTTTGTGGCCGATAGCAGTACTACTTTTAGCGATATTGATCATCTCCCCTTTCAGGATGTTCAACTTCACCTAAGTAATATCCGCCAATACATCAATCCTGAAATCGGACAATTGCTCATTCAAAAAGCAGTCCTTAATTCCAGCGAACAACGCATAACGGTGCAGGGCTTGCAAATAGGTGATCCACAATTGCAGGAACAAGCGCTTTATCAGCATATCCCCTTTACCCGGTTTGATGGCATTGATATTTTTGATGTACTATTGAGAAAAAAAGCGACCGTCCGCCAGATTAGCTGTCTGAACCCAGTCACCAGAGTCCAAGCAAATAAAAAGGTTCGGCAAACGAGCCCGGATCGTAATTTTTACGCAACCCTCGGCGATTTTTTTCAGGATTTTTTCCTGGATAAAATCACCAGTCAAACCCTTTTGGTTCGCCAGGGACAAATCTATATGGCAGATCAACTGCAGGTGAAATCATATACCTACCGCGGGCGGGGTATTCAATTGGATCAGGAAGCTGATTCCTGGAGTAGGATTGTTCCTTCCTTTGAACTAAAGGCCAGAGATTACCTTTTCCAACCGGAGACCGGACAACAACTTAAGGGAGATTCTCTCCTCATCAACGGACAGGAGGCGCAGCTGTACGGCCTATCCTTTTCTCAAAAAGACAGTACCCATCATCTTCAGCTCCTCACCTCCCTGATTGATGTACAGGGCCTCATAATAGACAGCCTTTTCGCAGGGAACCTTTATGCCGATAGCCTACAAATAAACGACCCCCATCTACAATATCAGGTTCAGAAAAGCAGGCAGGCGGGGGAGCTATCGCTACCGGTACATATTCCTTTGGCTATTATCAATCGAGGCAGGCTCGAATACCAAACCCCACAGACCGACCGCCTGCAGATACAGCGGTTTGACGGGGTATTATCCCTTCAGGACAGCCTCCTGCTAAAATTTAGCCGCTTTGAAAAACTAACCTTTTCTCCAGACCGGGGAAGTCATCGGATAGACATCCGGAAGGGCCGACAATTAAATGAACATTTTTCTTTTGAGTTCAATGACCTGAGGCTAACTCCGCTCAAGGGCAAGACAGCGCAGGATAGCGCTCTGCACATACCTAATCTCAGGGTTTTCAACTGGGACCGGGAAGCCTGGCAACAAGACCGTATCCTAGAATTTCAAAAGGTGATTGCAGACCGGCCCCGCACTACCTTACATTTTCCCGACACTTCATTATTTCGTCCGGGGAAAGGAGGAGACCTTCCCCTACAATTGGACACTTTGCTCCTGTTTAATGCACAGCTGGGTATTGAAACCCGTAACACGCAATTTTCCTGGCGTTTTCCCTCGATTACCGTAGCACTTTATGACCTTCAGCTACCCGCAAAGCAAAGCTTTTCCAATTCCATTGGCTCCATGCTTTTGGGGGTTGATCAGGGCCTGGAACTCAATCACAGTGATTTTAGCTTGCGTACCGCTCCAATATTTTACAATAGTGAATTAAAAAGTATACAAACCGATAGTCTACTGTACCAATCCAATAAACCGGATGGGCTCATCCGGGCAAAGGTTTCCCATATCGATCTCGGCGGGATTAATCCCGATCAAATTTCACAAGAGGATAACTGGGAACTGGAGGGCCTGGCCATTGACACCGCCGACTTACACTTTCAAAAGGGAAAGCCCGCCTCGTCCCGGTCCTTTTTTACCGAAAGGTGGCCGCAAATAAAAATCCAGGAATTGAATCTAAAGCACATCAATGCTCAGTTGGAACTCGATCCATCGATCCGGGTAGAAGCCCTGAGCTTATCCGGAAGGGATGTAAAGCTGGACGCTAACTGGCAAAAAGGGGACTTGGCGCAGGCCTGGCGATCTTTATCGGCCTCCGTCGATAAAGTGAGTTTTTCACCCGACCCAAAACAGCATTATCAGCTCACATTCGGGATCGATTACCAATCCGAGGATCGCCGATTAGCCCTGCTGACCCCGGAGCTAAGCCGAAATTTATCCCTGTCGGCTTTTACCCGGCAATTGGATTACCGTACCGACTATTGGCAATTACAGGCGGAAGCACTCGTTGCCTCGGATTTCCATCCCACTCAACTTTTTCGGGATAGCTTTCACTTCCCCAAAATCAGTTTACATCAATTAAAAGCCCACGACTTTAACGATGAAACGATACCCTTAAAGCCCGCTTATAAGCCTATGCTTCCTGATCAGATCAAAGCACTATCCGTACCCTTCCTGATCGACACCCTGGAAATGACGGGGGATATTACTTACAGCGCCATTGCACCACTGACGGGAGATTCCAGCTGGATTAGCTTTAATGACATTGATGGGCGGGTTTATCACCTAAGCAATATTCCCCGGCATTTTGAGCAAGACATGCGATTGGCAGCTACTGCCCGGCTGTATGATCAGGCCCCACTAGAAGTGGAGATGCAATTCCAACTGGATCGTTCACCGACCCGTTTCGAGCTATCGGGATCGCTCCAGGATTTGGACTTACAGCGACTCAATCCCATTTTGCGCGGACAGGCGGCTCTGGCCGTTACCAGGGGCGAAAGCTCCAAATTACTGTTCAACCTGGCTGCTAATGATTCGGTAGCAGTGGGTGAATTATTGTTTCGCTATAAAAAATTACGGGTACAACTACTGGATAAGGAAGACTTGTCCAGCCGGAGCTCTTTCCTTAGCTTTTGGACAAACCGCCTGATTCAATCGCGCAACCCCAACTGGCTACGCCGTCGTAAGGGCATCATCTTTTTCCGGCGGGATCAGCAGAAAGCAATTGCTCATTACTGGGCCCACAGTATACTCAGTGGGGTGGTCAGTAGTATTGGCGTAAAAAATACACGCCGACGGCTGCGCAAAGCAGATTTAGATGTGAGCTCCTTTAGCTATGAGACTTTGCTCAAAGAGCAATTGAAGCGCCCCCGGGGAAATGATAATCAGGAATAATCAGGTCGCATGACAAAAGTTCCAGGCCCGGACTTCTGACCAGTACTCCTTACGACGAGGCAAGGCAAAGCCCACGTGGCCACCGCTACGGGGCGTTTCTAAAAACAGGTGCTTATGGTCTTTGGCAAGGCTTGCAGGGGCCGATCGCTTATCTAGTACCGGATCATTTTCCGCATTGACAATTAAAGTTGGGATGGTTGTACCGCTCATAAAATTTTTGGCGGAAGCCTCATAATAAAAAGCCGCTGCATCGGGCAGCCCATTGAGGGGTGCGGAATAACGAGTATCGAATTCGAACCAATTCTTAATATCATCCAGTCCTTCCGTATCCAGTCGGTCGGGAAACTGAGCGGCCTTTAATCGGATCTTGGCTTTAAGGTTATTCAGGAAGTAATTGTGATAAAAGCGGTTCTTATTACTCTCTACCACTTCGGTGCAAGCCTTGAGATCACAGGGAGTGGAAAAGGCTATCGCGTGGCTAATGGGCTCAGGTAGTGCTTTGCCTCGTGTACCTACGTACTTCAGCGTGATATTCCCTCCCATACTGAAGCCGATAAGCACAATCCGCTTGTAGTTTTTTTGGGCTAAAACGTGATCAATTACCTGGCTGATATCTTCGGTATCGCCGTGATAATACAGTTTAAAATTGCGATTAAGCTCCCCACTACAGGAGCGACAATTCCAGGCCAGTACGTCCCAGTGTTGCTTATGAAAAAAGCGCGCCATGCCTTTTACGTAAGTACGGTCCGAACTCCCTTCCAGACCGTGGGAAAGGATCACCAGATCACGGCTACCACTATCAATCCAATCCAGATCCAGAAAATCACCATCGGGTAATTCCAGCCTTTCCCTTTCGTAATAGATATCTTTCACCCGTCGAAAGGTGGTAGGAATAATGGTCTGCAGGTGACCATTGTATTGATACCAGGGCGAACCGGGATAAGTACTTTTAGTAATTAAGGGCATGTATGATTACTTCTCAAGCGTCAGGAATTCAAATGAGGCACGTTCAGGTAACAAAGTGGCTGCCTTCTGGTTTTCGGCAATCAGATAATATTGCAGTCCTTCCTGTACCGGAATACGGACTTGCCAACGAGACACACCCGAGGTGGCCTCATCCGTAGTACTGGCCTGCATAGCCTGGCGAATGAAACGGCGGCCCTGCTCATAGCGATAACACAACCAAAGCTGTTCTCCATTTTCCATCCGGGCAGAAATAATGGCTTCCGCCCCCTCTAGCCGGGCTTCGGTCTCACTGATGGTCGGCGCTTTCGCCCGTAATAACGGATGATCTTTTAGGTATAGATTGCGATCATTCATCAAATCAAAAACCCCAATAATCTGTTCCTGACCAGCCATTTGTGTCTCCGTAAGACTAGCCGAGAACTGAGCATTGCTGTATAACTTTTGGGAATCAGCCTCTACTTCAGCGCTTATAAAGTCGTACAGCTCCGTAGCCCTCTGATACAGCGCACTATCCTGTCCCTGTTCTTTAAGCAGGGTACGCATATGGGCCAGGTACACCTTTCGGTAAAGGTCTTTGCGCAGCAGAAAGGTCAACAGGGGGCGTTGAGCGTTGTTATCTTTAAAATGCAGGAACATACTGGTTTCCTTTAATTCCTGATCATTAAAACGCCTTTTCAGATCGGGCAATCGGAATCCGCCAAAAGCCAGATTCAAATCCCAGATAATCGGGTGGAAAACCCCATCGAGATCCTGGTACAGGTAGTAGTTATGGCAAAAAGCCCCCAAATAGCTATCCAAATTGACGGTATAATTATCGAAAGCCAGCATCCACAGAGTTTGATCAACGTTCAGATGCGATTCGATTTGATCAAAATCGTGGTGTAAGACGTCGATTAACTTTACCAGTGCTGCCCAACCGTAATCAGACTTCAACTCGTAGTATGGCTCATAACAGGTAGTGTCTTTGCCCAGGAAGGTCAAAGACGAGCGATTACCTTCCGGGCAGCCCGGCTTTTTCTCGACCAGATAATTGGGGTCACATTTGAAAAGCACCCCATCGTGATCGCCAAAATAATGGTCCAAAAAGGCATTATCTACCGATTCCACCAGCGTATATAGTCCCAAATATTCCTCATTGACGTAAACCCGAGCGTAAACTGCGCGGGAAGCGGGCATGTACTGCCGGGCGATATCGTAAGCCAGAGTTTCCCGGATAAAACTAGGATCGCGAAAGCCATTTGCCAATTTTAGTGATTTGTGCTTACTGGGCATTTTACTATCCTTGTCAGTATAATTGAGTTTAATATTGAGTGGTAGTTTGACCTTACCGGATTTTATGACCGCATTATAGGAGCTGTTTCCCTTAAAACGAACCCCGGCCCCTTCGTACAGGACGCCATCTACGAGTACATCCGCAGGAATGCGATCTCCTTCTGCTTTAGATTTCATGACTTGTAATGGAGTCCGCCAGTCTTCAACCGGAAAATTGACCTTGATCTCGTGTACTATTTCGGCCTTGAATACTTCCTGAGCGGTTAAGAAGGACCCCAGGAAAAAACAGTTGATTAAAAGTAGACTCCATTTTTTCATAATATCCGAGTTTATCTATTTGCTCAAAGGCTCCCAGCCTACTATTTATTCAGCTCTGTTAAAGAAAAACGGAATTGCTCATGGGTATACCGGGTGGGCGCGTAGGCAATAGTCTTGGCATTTTCGGCAACGAGGTAGAAGTGAATGGTATCTGCATCCGCAGCGGGTGGAATAATGACCCCGTAAATATTATCTCCGGCTGCCTCGTCGTAATGATTACCATCATCTTCCATTTGCATCGATTGATAAGGCTGGTCTTCATCAAACCGGTAGTGAATCGTTACGCTGGAAGTAAACTCCGAGACGGGAACTTGTATTTGAAATTTCTCGATGCGATCCCGCGAGTACCGCTTTCTTTGCTTCACCACTGGCTCCCCTATTTCGGCGGGTACATAAAGTAAAGGTTCGGCCTTTTTCAAATATCGCGCCCGATTATTCATAAAGGTTAGCAGGCCCGGAATACGAGTAAGGTTTCCGATGGTAGCCACCAGACTTTTATCGAAATCAACCGCATTGTAATAATGGTTTTTATCAGCTATTAGTGATTCCTTAATGAGCTCCTGCAGAGCTTTTGCCTTTAGCTCAAATTCGCCGCTCAGGAACTCTTCGTAGAGAATGGTACGCAGGTGAGAAAGGTAGCGCTTGCGATTATATTCATCAGCCAGCAGCTGACTCACGAGTGGTTTGGTGCGTTCATTTTGGTGCAAAAGTATATCCAGTTTTTCCATTTGATCGACGCTTAAATCCGAACCTTTCCCAATGTTCTTTACGCTTCCAAAGGCAAAATTTGTATTCCACATGATTGGGGCAAAGCGACCATCGGCCTGCTGATATAGAAAATAGTTAGGTGCCTCCTTGCCCAGGTAACTGGATAAGTTGGCAATCACGTTATTATAAGCCAGCATCCACAGGGTATTATCGATATCCAGTATTTCGTTACGGAGTGCGGTTTGGTCTGAATTAAGCGCAGCTACCAATTGTACCAATGGCTCATAACTCTTTCCACGGACCAGCTGAAAATTTCGTCGATAACATTCCGGATCGGGCTCCGAAAGTAGATTGCCAAAGGCAGCATCCAGGCAATAGTCGCCCTCCAGCGCTTCCGTAAGCGGGTCGCTGTAAAACAGATGCCCCTGCGATTCTCCAAAGGAATGCTGCAAAAAGGAGCTGTCGATCGGTTCTACATTTACGAACAAACCATAATATTCCTCATTGACCTCCACCTTGGCAAAATTGGCACGCGGAGCTGGCATATATTTGCGGGCCATCTCGTAGGCTAACACTTCACGGACCATACTGGGATCACGCAGCGACTCGGATAGTAAAACAGCGCGGTTTCCCTGGTAGGTTTGCCCCTCTTTTTTATAATCCAGTCGGACAAAAAGACTGTTTTTTTGTTGATCCGGCTCAAAGAATCTACTTTTCTTGATCCGAACCCCTACCCCATCCAGGGTAGTACCATTGATGGTCAGGCTAGCCTCCAGTAGTTCATCGCCATTATACCGCAAGGAATCGAGTGCCATTTGCCAGTTTTCTTCCTTAAATTCGATGGAAATATCCTGAATGGCATCCAGTTGGTAAAAATCGTCTTCCTGAGCAGGCAGGCTTACCAGCCAGAAGAAATTCAGAAAGATAAGCCCCAGAAGATTTAGAAATTTCATGTGCATGATGATTGCTTATTACGGAAGTGTATAAACCACCTCACTAGAAGAATATAGTTTTTGGTCGTCGTCATTCAGACAACATTCATATTGCAATTATACTAAATTAAATCCATTACCTGCGAGCGGTTTTTCCAATAATACCGGGTAAATGGAGCAGAAAAAAAGAAAAGGTCAGGCGTACGCTAAAACAGGTTACTTAAACTAAAAGCAACATTAAAGAACATGATAGCCATCAAAGCCAGGGCCAGGATGCGCAAAACGTTCCCATTTTCCTTGCGGAACTGTTCTGCCTTTTTTGCTCTTTCTCCCTGACCGAAAGATACCATTCCCCGGGCAAATAAATACACATATACACCCAGTGCCAATAAAAGAAGCTCAACAACTAAACCTAAGCTTTGCATACTATTCGTTTATTTCTTCAAAAAATCCGGTTTTGCGGTTTTTCACTACTTTATTCCAGTGAAACCAGCGACCATTCATAGCCACGTATACACCGGCCGGTAGCGTTTGGGCGAAAGCCAGTGCACTGCCCATATTAAAGAATCCATCGGAAGAAGTACCAAAAGCATAAGGAATCATCGCTCCGGTTAGTACGATGGTTTTATCGGTAATCTCCGCTTTCGCTAAAAAAGCCGCCGTTTCGGTGATGGAGTCGGTACCGTGTGTGATGACGATTTTCTGTGCCATGTTTCGCTGGCAGTTGTGGAGGATGATCGTCCGGTCTGCCTCCGTCATTTCCAGACTATCGACCATCATCAGGGTCTTTACGTCAAAATCCAGGGTACAACGTCCCCGATCCAGCATCTTCTTCAGGTGTGTATCTTTAAAGTATAACTTTCCCGTAATGTAATTGTATTCCTTGTCAAAAGTCCCCCCCGTAACAAATATCTGAATCATAGATTGTTTTGCATCTTATTGTCTAATGCCAGTACAAAATTACAAAATAAAACTGCCTTACACGAAGATTCGCGTAAGGCAGTTTTGCGCAACATAGCCGTAAAAGAAAATTATTCGATAGAGAATAGATCATCCGCTACGCCACTGTTGACTTCGACAGATTGCACCTTCATTTCAATGGGGAAAGGCATGGGGCCTCCGCTGGTTTTCTGAACCATGGGAAACAGGATCCCCGCCTGTTCCTGATAATCCATAAAATCTACCGTTGTGGTGACGGTCTGCCCCTGGGCCTGCTCGGTCGATACCGTGCGCACTTTCAGTCCCGTATCGGTCGCATAGTAATTCAGCTGCGTACCACCGCTAGCGGTCTTCAGTTGTACCACGTAAACCTGCTGGCCGTTCAGCTCTTCGATCCCCTTCAGTTCCATCTCTGCATTGGCATCGTAAAAGAGTTCAGGGAAAATAGCCGCCTGGGTCTTCATACCCGTTGCCGCTTCCCCTTCAATCTTCTGAGATTGGCCCATCATTTTCATGGAGCCTTCCGTACCATTAAAGGTGACATCTTGCACGACATTGCCCATCATCGACACCTCTACTTTCATTTTAGCGGGTGCTTTTTTCACCATTTTAGTCGTCATGGTCTGTCCCTGGATTGAGGCCTCCATCTCAATGGTTACATCCTTTACGGCAGCTAGATCATCTTTGCCACCGATGGCAGTCAGATACTTATCAATAACGCCCTGTGCCGTGATATCTCCGGCACTAACTGCTGCTTTTACGGGTTGGCCGTAGATATCCAGCAGTTCCACATCACCAAAGCGCTGCAACTGTTCCATCACATCATCCTGATTACCTACCACAAAGATGTAGGCACCTTCGGGACGAATATATTTTTGGGCGGCGGCCTGTACTTCTTTTGGCGTAACCGCTTGCAGTCGTGTCAGGTAGCTTTCATAATGATCTTTCGCCAGCTTATAACGGATAATATTCAACGAGTAATTGGCAATAGACTGCGGAGATTCCGTTCCGCGAGCAAAAGCGCCAGCTAGTCGATTCTTGGATTCCTGAAGTATTTCTTCATCCACCATTTCGTTACGAATCCGATCCATCTCCTTTAAAATTTCGGTAATGGAGCTATCCGTTACCTCATTACGAACCGAAGCCGAAGCCGTAAAGTAGCCTACTTCCTGATCGGGAGAAAGCTGAGAATAGGCACCGTAGGTATAGCCTTTGTCCTCACGCAGGTTACGAAACAGGCGACCACGGGTACCGCTCCCCAGAATAGCATTCATTAGGCGAGCAGCCATTCGATCCTGATTAGATGTCTTCATGTAGACCGGGTAAGTCACATTGATGACCGACTGCACCGCTCCCGGTTTGTTGACCAGCACTACTTTCGTTTTTTCAGGCACCTTAGGATTAGTAAAAGCAGGCTTTTTCACTGCACCCTCCTTCCACTCTCCAAAGTATTGATTCGCTACATCTTTAGCTCGGTCGACCGAGATATCTCCGACAATCACCAGATAAGAAATGTTAGGTTTGAAGTAGGTATTGTAATAGCTACGTACATCCTCCAGAGAAATATTATCAATGGTTTTTGCCGTTTCAAACTCTCCGTAGGGATGATCAGCACCGTAGCGCAGGACGTCTGCTACTCTACCGGCAATGGCATTAGGATCTTCCTGAGCAGCTGCCAGGCCCGACTTGGTCTGTTCTTTGATTTTAGTAAATTCTTCTTCGGGGAAGCTAGGCATCAGCACTATTTCTTGCATGATTTCCAGTAAAGCATCCGCATGTTTGGTCAGGCTGGAGCCAAAAACACCCCCAGAACTGGCACCAAGGTTGGCACCTATAAAATCTACCGCTTCGTCAATTTCAGCCTTGCTACGCTTAATGGTACCGCTTCTCAATAATTGGCCGGCGATGGAGGCCGCTCCGGTCTTTTCCCCTTCCACCACCGGAGGGACGTTTACGGCTAGCTGAAAGCTCACCCTGGGTAAGCGGTCATTCTCAACGACGATAACAGTCAGGCCATTATCTAAGGTAAAGGTGGTTGATTCGCCCAGTTCAATCTTCGGTGCCGGGCCACCCTCGGGTGCGGTCTTTCGAAAATCCTCCTGAGCCGTCAGGCTAAAAGAGAAACCCAAGGCACAAATTAGTATATATAGTAACTTATTCATCTATCTAAATTTAAATTTTACGCGTTTTGAAGGGAAAAATTACTGTCCGGAAGCGGGTAGCCAGGAAATCACCAGGCGATTTTCTTTATTAAGATATTTCTTGGCTACTCTTTGAATATCCTCTCGGGTAACGGCCAGGTAACGATCAATCTCTGTATTGATCAGGTTGGCATCCCCCTGGAAGCCCTCGTAAGTAGCCAGCGCAGAAGCAATACCCGCATTGGAAGCAAAATTAAATACAAAGCTACTTTCCTGCTGGTTGCGGATTTTCTGAAAATCCCGCTCAGAAATCAACTCCGTCTTAATCTTTTCAATTTCGGTATCAAAGGCAGCTTCCATGTCTTCCAGGGAAGCACCCATATTGGCAATTCCGAATAGGACATTCATGCCTGCCGACTCCTGAGCCAACTGAATCGATTGTGCCACCAGAGCCACTTTTTTATCATCCACTAATGATTTATAAATTCTGGAAGACTGGCCTGTCGCCAGGATAGTATTCAGCATTTCCATAGCGTAATAATCATCCGAATATTGTTCGGGCGCGGGGTAAGCCATAATTAAGGCAGGGAGTTGTACCTGATCGTAAACCGTGTCCCGCATCTCTGATGTCAGCCTTTGTACCTTCACTTCCGGGCGGAAGACGGGATCTTCGGGCGAAGGAATGGTAGCAAAGTACTTATCCACCAGCTTTTTGGTCTCTTCAATATCGATATCACCAACGATGGATAGTACGGCGTTGTCAGGACGGTAAAATTCAGCGTAAAAATCTGTGAAATCCGATTCTTTAGCAGCATTAATATCTTCCATCGTACCGATGGGAGTGGTTTGATAAGGCGTGCCTTTAAAAAAGCGCTTAACGGTTTCCTCCAGCAGGGTACCGTAAGGCTGATTATCGGTATTCTGGCGCCGTTCTTCTTTCACCACCTCCCTCTGGGTTTCGACGCCTTCGATATCCACTTTGGCGTGTAGCATTCTTTCTGATTCCAACCAAAGGCCTAACTCGAGCTGGTTGGAAGGAAGATTCTCAAAATAAAGGGTGTAATCAAAGGTGGTTCCAGCGTTATTATTTCCACCAACACCCGCCAGGTACTTATCGAATTCTCCGCGATCAATATTTTCCGATCCTTCGAACATCAGGTGTTCAAAAAAGTGAGCAAAACCCGAACGACCCGGCTTCTCATTTTTTGAACCGACATGATAAAATACATTGATCGTAACAACCGGTGCGGAATTGTTCTGGTGAAGCAGAACAGTTAAGCCGTTGTCCAGCTCAAACTTTTCAAACTCCAGAGGTTTCATTTGAGCGTTCAGGGTGGACAGCAGAAAAGAGCCCACCAATAGTGATAAGAGCAAACGTTTCATCATAAGACGATTTTTTGGTTAAATTTTGCTCCTAAATATCTACTAATCCTGATTAAAATAAAACCTTATTCTATTAAAGTACCGTTAAAAACGAAAAACGGCACGTTTTTACTAGACGACTTTATCCGCACAGGAGGAACTCGCAAAAGCATCGGGCTTCATCTTAAATTGAAAGCCCATACCGATGATGTAGCCCATCGCTTCCTTGAGGGCCACGTTGGATCTAAAGTGCGGATCCGTATTGATGTCGGCGTGGACTTCCAGGGCCACATCGTGCTCATCCAGCAGATCGCAAAGCGCATAAGCGACTTCGATGGACTTGCTCACCTCTTTGATCATGCGTTCCCGCAAGCCCATTGGCTGCGTGGAGCGATCATTACTGATAAACATAAAACCGCCTTTTTTCTCTCTCAAGAAAACAATAACGGTGGCAAATTCGGTAATTTTTCCGCGTACCTGAGAGTCTGTACCGATACATACTTTCATCTTGTTGCCTTTAGCAATTTCACGAACCAGGGTCTCCCGAACCGCATCTTGGATGGGCAGCTCAATTGGCTGACCATTTAGTCTGCGCCATTTCATCTGTTTGATTTTTGAATAGTAAGGAATGAGTCAATAATAAATTATACATCTTTACTTGTACACTTTATTAATGCCCCATTCCTAAACATAATGTTATTTTAAGATTCTTAAAAATAACAAAGCTTTTCTTGTAATAAAGAAAAAAAGCAAGATTTAAATAAAGCTTAATCTGAAATTAACAAAGAAATAAACCCGTAGGGGAGACAGATAGTTCCCTGAAATGAAGATCTCTTAGCCGACTTGTCGGCAAAATTACCTATTGCGGCGAGCCTCTGAGCAAGGATAACGGCTAGAACACAGGGCTTACGGAATAACCTTCCCGTTTCAATAGAGCCAAGACCCCTTCCTTTCCCGCCAGATGGGCCGCCCCGACTGCGGCGAAGACGGTCCGTTCAGCACTAATTTCTACAATACGGTTAGCCATCGTGTGATTGCGCTTTTTAAGCAGTACATAGCGCCACTTCCCCAAACTGCGGTACGTAGATTGATACAACTGCCAGATATTTCCTTCGCGATACCAGTTTATGGTTTTCTTGATTTGTCGGCGGCTTTTAGAAATATTTTTCACCTGATGCAAAAAGGCGGCTAATTCCTCTTTGGGGTCCATATCTTGCATAAGCTGGGCCTGGCTTTCGACCGTTTCCAAACCGTAAATATTCTTCTCTTTTGCCTTGGCTTGATTCCACAGAAAGGCATCCAGTGCTTCCGACTGGCCCGCTTTTGGCATAAAAGCCTCGTCCAGGATGTTCATCATCAACATGGGCCTAAGACGAACCAACTGATTAATATCCATATTGGTGGCTCGCTTCAGTAGGGCTCTTATTTTTTCGTATTTCTTTTCACTAAGTACGGTAGGCAAATGATTATCTGGGGTAGCGAAGACGGCAGCGGCCAGGCTAGGATGTCGGGCAGCATCTTCCAGGGATAATTCGGCGGCAAAAGCCTGGCAGCTATCCAGTGCTTGTAGCACGGGCTCCAGATTTTCAAAAGCAAAGTCAGCTTTGACGTGAATAGTGCCGAAGACAAAGGAAGGGGGCCCTCCCTTAATCGCTATCCGCCACAATAAGCTGTTTTTTCTATTATTTTTCCCCATGCTTATACTTACAACTTCACCAAATAAAAAAGGCGAGACCAGCCGGTTTCGCCTTTTAAAGAGATTCGTTTTTTCTTATTATTCGTAGCGATAAGGAAGTACCTTGGCATCCTTTACCGTAGAGAGGGTCATCAGCGTTTTCAGTCGCTCAATTTCCTCAATTTGGGAAAGGGTTTTGAATAAAAGCTGCTCGTAAGTCGGAATATCTTTACACACAATCTTGATCAGAAAGTCTGCCTCACCAGTAATGATGTAACATTCCGTAATTTCTTCAATCTCCCGAATTTTATCCAAGAAATTATTCAAAGCATTCTCCTTCTGCCAGGCTAAAGACACCAGTACAAAAGTCTTCACATTCAAACCAATTGCCTGTGGATTTACCTGGGCGTGGTAGCTTTGAATAACTTCGTTTGACTCCAGCTTTTTTACGCGCTCTAAGGTAGGTGCTGGAGACAAACCGATTCGCTTAGAGAGGTCTAGATTCGTAATTTTACTATTGTCCTGCAAAATCTTAAGAATCTTGAGGTCGATTTTATCTAATTTGTCTGACATTCCTAATTGTTGGTTGGTTCTGTTGATAAAATGAGATGGCAATATAGACAGAAAACAAATAATTTGCAAAATAAGGTAAAAAAAACCTTTGTAAATTTTACATTAACTAAGAAGTTCAAAATATTACTTGCTTTTCAAGAGGCTATCTATGATTTAACCACCCTTCTTTCAAAACACAAACTTACACCAAAAAACGCTACAAATGCAAGTAGAAACAGAATAAAATTTTGAAAAAGTGTTCACATTGGTGCCTTTCAGAAAAAACACATCAAAAAAAATCACTTACCCATAGATAATTCTAAAAACAAAATGGAGACTACCGCTTTGGCAGCCTCCATTTTTATCTATCCCGGCTTAAGAAATTAAAAAGTAAGCCTGCCCTATGGAAAGATACCCAGGGTTAGATAATCGTTACTGATCTTGCGAATAGCGGTAACAAAAGCCGCGGTTCGCAGATCCTGGATTTCCGGCTTTTCTTCCATTATTCCTCTGATCTCCCGGTAAGCCCCAACCATAGTTTCTTCCAGTCCCGAACGTACCAGATCGATCTCATCGGCTCCTTTGATAATGCTTTTCTCCCGATCGGCAATGGGTTTACCCGTTTTTGATTCGATCAGTCCAACCAGGGAGTGATACTGATTTTGATCGAAGCGCTTTTGCAAGCGGCCAAAACGAATATGTGACAGGTTTTTCAACCACTCAAAGTAGGAGACCGTCACCCCGCCCGCATTTAGATAAAGGTCTGGAATGATCATCCTCCCCTTCTTCAGTAAAATTTCTTCGGCCGGGGCGGTAACCGGACCGTTGGCCGCTTCGGCAATAATCTTCGCCTTGATGTCATGTGCATTGCTGCTGGTAATTTGATTTTCCAGTGCAGCCGGAATCAGGATATCACATTCAAACTCCAGTCCTTTGTGGCGCTTATCCTGACCCAGCACTTCTACGCCGGGATAATTAAGAATAGTTTTGTGTTCCTCCCGGTGTTTCAGTAAGTCAAAAATATCAATGCCGTCGGCTTTATAGATCGCACCTTCGGCCTCAGCGACGCCCACCATTTTTGCCTTACCTTCCTCCTGTAAAATTTTGGCTGCGTAGGAACCTACGTTACCCAGACCCTGTACGACAAAAGTTTTATCGGCTACCCCTTTCTTTAAGCCCAGGCGCTCCATATCTACTTCTACTTCGCAAGCCTCCCGAATACCGTAAAACACCCCACGACCGGTTGCTTCTTCGCGACCCCGGATACCATTTTGGCCAACTGGTTTACCCGTTACACAGCCGGCGGCATTGATGTCCGTTTCGTTAAAGGTACGGTAGGTATCATAGATCCAGGCCATTTCCCGGGCTCCCGTACCATAGTCTGGTGCCGGTACATCTACCCCGGGACCGATCAGGTTACGTTTGATCAACTCCGACGTGTAGCGACGTGTGATCCGCTCCAACTCGTCTGGTTTATAATCGCGGGGAGTGATTTTCACCCCACCCTTAGCGCCGCCGAAGGGAACGTCTACGATGGCACATTTGTAGGTCATCAGGGTAGCCAGGGCCATTACCTCTTCCTGGTTTACGTGACTGCTGTAACGAATCCCTCCTTTGGTTGGTGAACGGTGGTGGCTGTGTTGTACCCGGTAAGCTTCGATGGTTTTCACAGAATCACCAATCTTTACCGGAAAATGCATCCGGTAGACGGCATTACAGACTTTAATTTGTCTTAAGAGCCCATCCGGTAATCCCGTATGGGGAGCAGCTTTCTCGAAGTAGTGCTGCACACTATCGTAAAAGCTGGAAATAGATTTTGGTTCAGACATCGTCGTTGTTAATTTGGTTTTCTAATTTGGTTAGTTTTCTATCTAAATACATTAAGAAGGCTACAATACCGACAAAAATGGCCACAATAACGGCCACTACTACGTAAATCTTTCCGGAACTGCGCATAAAATCGCCGCCGGATTGCGCATTCAATAATGTACTGGCACTCAGCAACAACAGGGCGGTAAAAAGTAACGGACGTATCATTAATTTGATGATTAGCGTTGCTCCTCTTCGACTCTATTGGCTAACTGCCATGTGCTCAAAAGTCGCAACTTTTTTTATTATTCCAAATATCTTAGTAGACTTAATTATTTCAAGGGTCCCAGGCTGGCTTTAATCTTCTTCCAGCACTCGCTGACGCAAACGCTCGGTCCGGTAAGACAAGCTTGCCATCCAATAGCCCAGTAGAGTCCAGCCAATAATAGCGGGATAGAACACCATGCGCATCGTATTGTCCAAATCTTCACCACCCAGTGCCGGATTACCTCCGGCTCCAGGATGCAGACTATCGGTCAGACGGGGGATGACGTAGATCAATGGAATTAAAGCCACAAAGGCAAAGATATTATACACCGCAGCGATCCGGGCGCGTTTTTCCGGGTCTTCAAAACTAGAGCGCAAAATGAAATAAGCCAGATAGATCAACAGGGCGATCGCGGTCATGTTTTGCTTTACATCCCAGCTCCAAAAGGCGCCCCAGGTATATTTTGCCCAGATGGCTCCGGTGATTAGCCCCAGGATGCCCAAAAGGGTGCCGATTTGGGTCGTTGCGGCGGCCCGACGATCCAGGTCCAGGTCCTGCTTGCGCAAAAAACGAATACTAAAGACCAGCGAGCCTATGTATAAAAACAACATGGCAAACCATAAGGCCACGTGAAAGTAGGTATTGCGAATCCCCTCTTCAAGAATATTCCGAAAGGGGAAAGTCATCCCCTTTTTACTATGCAGCTCTTCAATCGGTTGATTAACCCACAACTGTTGACCCATCGAGGGGTCGAGTGAATCCTGGGTAACCACCACCGCACTGGGACGAAGTGAATAGCCGTCGATCTCATTGTCCACCACTACCGTGAAATCCTGAACCCGTCGGGAGACCGGCAAGTATTCCGGAATCTGGAAGGAAGCCAATAGCTCCCGGTCGTTTAACACCTCGATCGATGAAGCTGCCAGCGCTTTTTCTTCATCCAGCTTTAGCCAGGCACGGAGGCTGTCTCCCGCTTTGGCGTAATGCGAGTTATAGCCCAATACCTTGACCTGTGCCGATTGCCCGGTCCGTAGACTGGCCGGTGTCACACTGAGAATTCCCGGTTTCAAAGGCACCATCATTCCCACTGTAAAAGCATAAACCAAAAGCAGTACGCCCAGTATTTTCCACCAACTTTTATAAATCATTCGAAATCCATTTATCCTTTTATCAAAGCCAAACTTGCAAAGCCGGGTTGACTGGCCAGGTGCCTAAGCTCTGCCTTTAACCTTTTTCCTTTAACCTTTGCCAAAAGCACACCTCCCTCTAATCTCTCCACAAAAAGGGATACAAAATTAACGCCATACTCAGTAATATCATATTAATAGCCACTAATATTAAAATATCATTTTGCAGGTTTTGCGCTTCTACTAATTCCATCGCTGCTCCCGACATTTTAATCAGGGTCATGATAATCGGAATGACTAATGGAAAACTTAAAATAGCCATCAAAGTTGAGTTATTATCCGCTTTTCCGGCAATAGCCGCGATAAAAGTAAAAGTCGTGGCAAAGCCCATACTACCCAAAAAGAGCGCTAACAAGAACAATCCACTATCCTGCACCGGATTTTCACTGATAAATCCAAAAGCCAGCCAGGTGAGCAAGCTCAATACCATCAGGAGTAAGGCATTATAAATGACTTTCGACAAAAAGACCGCAATCGGGTGCGCCAGACTATAGTAATACAACTGCTGCTGGCTATTTTCCTGCACAAAGCTTTTAACGATCGCGTTTACCGAAGCAAACAGAATAATAATCCAAAAGAGGATATTCCAGATGGCCGGCTCTACATCGATAAAGGCGGCGTAAACAATAAAGACCGTAGAGCAAACGTACAATAGTATGCCACTGATCGCATAGCCCATCCGGAATTCCAGAAGGAAGTCTTTTCGGAACAGAATAATGATTTGACGAAAAATATCCATAGATTGCAAAAATAATGCTCTAATTGTCTAGTACAAATGCGTCGATTGTTTCTTTTTATTTTCTTTTTGTTTCTGTCCACCTTTTTGCCCGCCGAGGCCCCGATTGGTTATCTTGAAACCCCTGCGGAGCCAGGTGACGGTATTTACCGACTGATGCGTCGTTACCAGTTGGATGAGTACTCCTGCAATTTTGAAAAATTCTACGCGCTGAACCAATTAAAGAGTAATGCGCCATTAAAAGCGGGAAAAATATATAAACTCCCCATTTTTGTCTACACCTTTAACGGAAGTACCATTCGCTCTACCATCGGGATCGATGACTGGGATCTGGCCCTTGGCATCCAGCGCTACAATGAAGATATGCTCCGCGATGGCCTGCGCCAAAAATCCTTTAAGGCAAACCGGCTGCTTTGGGTTCCATTTCACACCCTCAACTGTGGCAATCCCGATCTTGACATCCAGACCCCCGAACCCGTCAGTAGCGATGCCTATGACCAAATCAGCAATCCCGATGTGCGGACTTTTCCTATTTTTGGCGAAAGCCGGGCCTATACACCACTAAAATCCAATAAACTGCAAGGCCAAATTTTTTATATCGTTAGTGGCCACGGTGGCAAAGATAGTGGTGCCCTGGGTAAAAGAGGGGGGAATACCCTGTGCGAAGATGAGTACGCCTACGACGTGGCCCTCCGACTGTGCCGCAAGTTGATCGAGCACGGAGCCACTGCTTATATGATCATCCGGGACGAAGATGGCATTCGGGACGAAGCCTTTTTGCCCTGCGACGAAGATGAGACAGTTTGGGGTGGTGCGCCCGTTCTTCGTCCGCACAAAGGCAGATTATACCAGCGGTCGAATATTATCAATGACCTTTATAAAAAGAATAAGGATTTAGGCTTTAGCCAACAAAAGACGATTGTCATTCATGTAGATTCCCGCAGTAAAAACGAGCGGATTCACCTCTTTTTCTACCACCAAAAAGATAATGAAACCAGTCGGGAGCTCTCCAAAAAAATGCAACAATCCGTAAAAGCTAATTACGAAAAATACCGGGGAGAAGGTTATTATTCTGGCAAGCTGGCCACCAGAGATCTGCATATGCTCCGTGAGGTAGAAGCCCCAACGGTCTATATCGAACTGGCTAATATCCGCAACCCGGCGGACCAACAAAGAATAGTACTGGCCAGTAATCGGGCATTACTGGCCAGTTGGCTGTTTGAAGGTTTAACGAAGTGATGATCTAATCACTCCCTGTTTTTACTTCGCGATTACTAATCACTTTCAGTTCTACCCGCTGGTTTTTCAGTCTCCCCTCCGGCGTGTCGTTATCCGCGATGGGATCTCGCTTCCCATAGCCTTTATAGAAGACGCGATAAATGGGAATATCTCTTTTCAGTAAATAATCGGCAGTAGATTTGGCCCGGGCCCGGGAGATCCGATCACAATACTCGTCCGGCGGCAGGTTATTGGTATGTCCGCCCAGTTCTATACTCACGCCCGGCTTGTAAGTCAAGAACTTGTATAATTGCGCCATCACCGGATGGTATTCTTCCTCCAGGTCCGTACTATCCGGCGCGAATTTGATATTGGTCAGGGGAATTCGCTTATCCAATTCAATATTGGTAATGGATAGACCCGGAATCAGGGTCTCCGCCAGGGTATCCCGGTCACTCACCGTACAGCCGTTGGCATCCGTCACGGATACCTGGTGTACCCCGGTGCGCAGTTGGACTGCCTCCTGGGTGGTCTCCCCGTTATCCCATTTGAACTGATAGGGCTCTCCTCCCCCCTCCACTTCTACCATCGCGTAGCCATCGGCTTGATTAGCACCAGAGGAAGGGAATGTACGGGTAATCTCTACCAACAGAGGGGAAGGATCAGGTAGGGTAATTGAGGCACTACTGGTTTGACCAACGGCGTCCGTTACGGTTACACTGTACTCACCACCACTTAATCCGGTGGCAGATTTAGCATCCCCCCCGGTAGCAGACCAATCGTAACTAAAGGGGCCTTTTCCGCCTTCCAGCGCTACGGTCAAAACCCCGTCGGCATCGCCGGAGCAAGTGACTTGTTTTTCAATCTCCAGGGTGCTACTCAGCGGCAGCACGTTTTCATCCAGCTCAAAATTAACTTCTGCTGTACACCCAATCGAATCTCTAACCAGAACCATTAGTTCGCCTGGAGCCAGTTGCTCCGCGGAAGTTCCTTTCTCTCCACTTGACCATTCCACTTCATATGGGGCCGTCCCGCCCTCAATTTGAATCGTTGCTTTCCCGTCCTGCTGATTGGTACTGGCGGGTACTTTATCTACCACCGTAGCTTTTAAAGCCGGCGGTGCTTCTAACCTAATACGGGTCGCATAATCATTATTGAGTACATCGGTAATGGTAAGGTAATAAGTCCCGGCTGGTAGTTCCGTTCTGCGCTGCCCCTCCTGATCATCACTCCAACGCACCTGATAAGGCGATTTGCCACCAATGGGTTCAATACTAACGATGCCGGTAGAAACTCCACCACATTTCACTTCTTGTTCAATATTGATATTTGCCGATAATTCCAGGATATTTTCGGTGACTTCCACTCGTACGGTCGTTTTACAAGAATTGGCATCGGTCACGGTGATCGTGTACATACCTGCACTAAGTCCTTCCGCCGTGGCTTCCGAATTGCCGTTGTTCCAGGCATAAGTGTAGGGCGCCGTCCCGCCGGTCACATTAACCCTGGCGACGCCATCATTGCCATTAGCCGAGGCCGGCTGGGTGACTTGTCCTCCTGCCTTTAAGGCTTCCGGTTGCGGAATCGTAAAGCTTTTGACGTAAGTCTGTCCAACACCATCGGTTATGGTCACGCTATAGTCTCCAGCGAACTGATTTAAGCCCTGATTACCGGAGATCGTATTGGTTGACCAGGCAAATTGATAAGGTCCTTTCCCGCCTTTGGGCTCGATGGTAAAGGAAGCGGCCGGCTGCCCGAAACAATTAATTTCTTTTGAGTAATTCACCTCCGCATTTAATTCCAGGATATTTTCTTGAAGTACCGCCTCAGCCTGTGCTACACAGGCGGTTATATCGGTAACCGTAACACTTACCGGGCCCGGGGCTAATTGTCGGGCCGTATCGCGATCCGATTCATTACTCCAGTTGTAAATATAGGGGCCTTTTCCGCCTTCAATTCCTACAATAGCCACTCCATCTCTGGCACCTACCGAGGGCGGCGTAAGTATTTCAATACTAGCAGAAAAGGCTTCGGGTTGGGTAATCTCGATATCGGCCGCGGTTTGGTTACCCAGAACATCAGAAACGGTTACCGCATAAGTTCCCGCTCCCAGCTCAGACAGGGCCTCTGTGCTCGCCCCGTTACTCCACTCGTAGGTGTAGGGGCCTTTTCCGCCTGCGGTTTCTACCTGCAGGCTGACGGCTTCTTCTCCATAACATTTAATCTCTCCCGATTGCTGAATTTGAGCACTTAGGGCCCCAATAATCCGCTCCATCCGGACCTGGGCTACCGTCTGACATCCGTTCTTATCGGTCACCGTTACCTGATGATCCCCTTCGCTGAGCTGGACGGCCGTCTGGGTACGTTCCCCGTTATCCCACTGGTAAGTATAAGGGGCTAAGCCCTGGGTAACGGTTACTTCGGCCCGACCGTCGTTTTCGTTCAGGCCTGATTCTTTTTCGAGCATGGTGGCTTCCGCCAAAACCCGCGGATCCGTAATCTCTGCCGTGGCGATCTTCTCCGTACCCCGACTATCCGTTACCGTGACGATATAGGTTCCTTCTCCCAGTCCAGTGGGGTTTGGACCACTGGCTTTGTCTTCTGCCCACTGGTATTCGAAGGGCTCTACCCCGCCGGTTATCCGAACCGAAAGAGCGGCAGTATTTCCGGCTTGCTCACAGTCCAGTCCCTTTTCCAGCATGACATTTACCGTCATTGCCGTAGCGGATTCGATCAGGAACAATCCTTTATCATCGGTAGCCACCCAAATCGCACCATCCAGATCCGCTTCGATACTATTCGCGAACTGGCTGGTATAATACTGCGCGGGTCCATAAATGGTGTAGTCTTCCGATTCCAGATCAATCCGGGTGACGATTTCAGTCACAATCCAAAGGAAACCTTCGTTATCAAAGGTAAAATCAATGATGGGGCCATCCAGTGCTGCCTCCGGCAAATCAACCGGCGTCCAGACATCTTTTCGGTTCATATAGCCCAATAAGTCGTCGGCCAGTAACCAAATACGGTTATTCAGGTCGATATCGATTTTGGTGAAATTAAAATAGCGTTCCTCCAGATCCCACTTGTTTTCCTTCCCGAAGAAGATACCATCATTAGTGCCGATCCAGGTATTACCAAAGGGGTCTACAAAAATAGTATTGACCTGATCTGTTTTTAGCTTACTATTCTTAGAGGTATAACTATCCAGGAGGCTTAGCGTATTCTCATCCGCACGGAGGCGGAAAGCACCACTACTACGTGTACCTAACCATAATTCTTTTCGCGTTGCCCGATAATAAGCAGCCGTCAAGGGGTTATCTGCGCTTATGGTCACGCCTATTTCCCGCTCTAACTTTGCTTTATCCAGGAGTAAGGGGGCATTCCCTCCGGGAATAGCGTACAGGGCTATTTTACCCTCTCCGACGGGAACCTCTTGCCCCAGGGCCTGATCCAGCACCTCAAAGACACCTTCTTCATTTCCGACCCAGGTACGATTCTCTTCATCGACAAATATATTTTGGATGCTGGCCCGATCACTAACCGCATCGCAACGTACGACACGCATTTCTTTTTGAGCCCTTAAGCCAGTACTCCACAAAACCAGTAGCAGTATTAAGTAATTTCTCATCATGTTTCTTAAATCTTCTTTATAGACTATAAAGTGGTCTACACCCCTTCCTAAACTCCAAAAACGGCAACAAAATTATATCTTTCAGGTGATTATTACCGATTAATACCCCCGAAAATATACGAGCAATCTGACAACCTATACCCGTCTGCTCTGTTACTCGTGCAGAAAGTAAAATAATTAATTCAATAAAAACCGAGAATGATGTTTGGACTTTTCAAAAAAGACCCGATCAAGCAGTTAGAGAAAAAATACCAAAAGCTGATGGAAGAGGCGATGCAAATCCAGCGCGGAGGCGATATTAAAGGCTACGCCGCCAAAATGGCCGAAGCCGAAGAAGTACAAAAAGAAATTGACCGTCTTCAAGAAGAAAAGAAATAGCAGCCCTCTGAGCCGACTTAGGAATGAGTCAATAATAAACTACACATCTTTACTTGTTCTTTTACCGCCCAGTTTCGTTAAAAAGCCTCGTCGATGCGCTGCATCGCCTGCATTTTTCGCCTCACTGAGCAGCAAAATATCTTCGTAAATCTTGTACACTTTATTAATGCCCCATTCCTAAATAATCTCATCAAATTCATCCAGGTGTCGCTCCTGGGCCTGGGCCAGGGCCTGTACACTGGCATTACGCATTTGCTCAAAGGCCTGATCGACCAGGTCCATAAATGCCTTATCCATTAGTGCGTAAACGTCTTTTAGGGACTGGACAATCGCGCCCTCCCGGAATTTATAGGTCTGCTCCAGGTCGCGGTCTTCAAATTTTACTGAATAACGCGTATCCATTTTAAAAAGGGTAATCTTGTAGACGGGATGCTTGATTTCTCCTACTATGCGCATTTTATTTAGCGATTTGTTGGTTTGTTGAATTGGTGGATTTTATCTGCTGCGTAATAAGCTGATAAACTGCTCTGGCCGCAGGATTAGTTTCCAATAAAGCCAGGTGTTTCTCAATCGTTACACTATCTCCGCGGATGGCCGGTCCGGTTTGGGCTGAGTCTGCATCTTGCTGCTCCAGCTTCTCAATAGTCTCCCGAATCAAATTAAAAAGGATGGGTTTAGGAATATTGGCTTTCGCCAAAAGGTCATGACTTTGTCCAATCAGGTGATTAACAAAGTTATTGGCAAATACGCCGGCAACGTGTAGTTGGGCCCTTTGTTGATCATCCAGACGGTACACCTGCCGACTTAACTTTTCGGCGACAGCCCGCAAAAGCGCCAGTAATTCTTGGTCCTGGGAATAAATACTGAGTGGAATTTGCTCAAAGTCGATTTTTCTTCCCGGACTAAAGGACTGAAAAGGATAAAAGACACCGTAGCGCGAGCTGGCTATCCGGAGAACCTCGGAGGGCGTTGCTCCGGAGGTATGTACGAGAGGCAGATTAGGCCCTAAGTGACCAGAAAGTTGTCGTGCCAGTTCCGCAATAGCCTGATCGGCTACTGCCAGCAAATAAAAATCAGCATCTTTGGGTAGCTCAAACAAGCGGTCGGTGACCATTACATCCCCCCCCAGGCGCGGCGCTAATTGCCGGGCCCGGTCCAGACTACGATTGTAAACAGCCACTATCTCTATACCCTTTTCGACGAAGGCCGGCCCCAAATGATGGGCCAGCTTCCCGGCACCCAGTAGAACGATCTTCATCAGCTTACCGTTGCTTCTTCCGGAACAATGGGCTGACTCTTTTCCATTTTATTGAGTTTGCGCTTTTCCCCCATCCGGATGAACATAGCCCAGCCCAGGCCGACCATCATCAGAATGGTGCCCAGCCAAAAGATATTTATCCCCGGGAATTCAATTGCCTGCAAGACGATCCAGTTGGAAGAAAAACTATCGGTCGCTAGCTGGAAAGGTACTTCAAAGGCATTTTCCGCCTTGGCAATCCAAACGATCGCGGATTCTTTTTGTGGATCCAGCTTGATGAAGCGTAAGTGCAGCCCCTCCGCAGGAATCTCATCTTTCAAATTATAGGGCTTGTTATCGCGGATAAAGAACAGCGGACTGGCCATATAGTTTTGTCCGGAAGGAGCCTTAATACTAATCATAGAACTAACGGCAATGTCGCCTTCCTCTGGATCGTAATTCACGTGTTCGGCTTTCTTATTAAAGCCGGCAAACTGCATTTGGTAGCCTGCGTACTCAAAGGTTTGCCCCTGTTTGAGTTCAAACTCCTCGTAATCCAGCTCATCTTCGGGCACCAATAAGCGCTCAAAAATCGACTCGCCTACCCGCAAACGCGCGCTTAGGGGATCCACCTGGCTGGGATAGGTATAGAGCAACTGTCCACGCAGTACAATGACCGGCTCAACGGTAAACACACTGTCTTTGTCCAGACGACGTACCTGCATTTTCACCCCGATCGGAATATCTCCTTTTTCACGGTGGTAATCCGGATTCTGTGGATTGCGGTTGATCGCCACGGGTCTGACCTGATAGGTACGTATCGTCGTGCTATCCTTATCTTTTACCTGGGCCGTATCCTGAATAAAAATGGTTTCTCCCAGCGCTGCGGAAAAAGTGCGATAATTCAGGCTATCCTCGCGCTCCTGCCGTAATTGGAAGTTCATCTCCACCTCAGGCAACCCACTAATGTAGGTAAAGATATCGCGGTCCCAGTAATGGCGGGTCGAAGGATTCGAGGCCGCAATTTTGGTATACTCCTTATTATATTGGACCATCGGATAGATGTCAAATTCTTCAACAACTTCTCCGTTTTTATTTTTGCGTTTGAAATTAACGGTATAGGTCCGATTATAATTCACCAGCGTATCGGAGACGTAGGTCAACTCATAGTCTTCCATCAGCATGGGATTATCCTTAAAAAGCAGCATATTTTTGCGCCAGCCTTCCTGATCTTCCATATTGGTCAGCAGACCTTCCATAACAAAGGGACTGGAAGAAATGATCTGCTTATTCAAACCGGACGTTATCAGACCAATCAGCATCAGACCGAAGCCCATGTGGGCAAAGGAAGTACCCACCAATTTGCGGCTACCCTTTCCGACGCGCACCAGGTAGTCCAGGTTCAGTACGGTCGCAAACACACCGGAGATTAGCAGGATTGTGTACTGCCAGTTGTAAGTCGGGGTCCAGGAAGCAATCAGCCAGGTCAGTGGAATGGTAATGGCGGCGCTAATGGCCATTGCCGTACCAAATTTACGCAGGTGTTTTTTCCAATTCCGCTCGCGGTAACGCATCAATTGCGCTACGCTGGAAAGCAGGGCGATAAATACCGCCACCCATAAATTGTATTTATTGTAAAACGGTACCGGATCAGTGATCACCCAGCCCTCGAATACCGGATCAAAATACTTGATAATTTTATTGAATACCGGAAGTGACGTGGCAATGGTGATAATTACCGCGGAGAAGAGTAGTACCAACGTACCGATCAACATCCAGAATTCCCGCGAGGTAGTGGACTCTTCCGTCTTGGGCTTAGGTATAGATTTGTAAGCGCGGGCAATCATAAAGGCCGTAAAACCTAAAAAGAAAACAATAAAAGCAATTAATTGCCATTCCAGCCCCATTTCGGTAAAGGCGTGTACGGAGGTCTCCCCCAACACCCCGGAGCGCGTCAGGAAAGTTGAATAGATAATCAAAACAAAGGATAAGCCATAATAAATATAGGTGCTCCGAATGGCTCGGCCGGTGGCTCTGGCAATCAAATGGGTGTGAATACCCGCAATCAGGGTCAACCAGGGAACTAGTGACATATTCTCTACCGGATCCCAGGCCCAATACCCTCCAAAACTCAAGGCCTCGTAGGCCCAGGCGCCTCCCATCAGGATACCCGTACCCAGAATCGAACCACTAAACAGTGCCCAGGGTAAGGCCGGTCGCAACCAGGCCTTATGTTCACCGGTCCACAGCCCCGCAATAGCAAAAAGGAAGGGTATCGTAACCGAAGCAAAACCCAAAAATAAAGTGGGTGGGTGAATGGTCATCCAGTAATTCTGCAGCAAGGGATTAAGTCCATTCCCCTGGATGAGGCTGAGGTAATCGGCTTGCGCAAAAATGGGCGCATCCATGGTATCTCGTAAAAGTAGTAATGGATTGGCACCAATCTTATTCGCCCCAATGTAAATCCCTAGTATCATGGAGACTAAGAAGAACTGTACCACGTTCAGCATCGACAAGGTGGGGGCTTCCCATTTTTTGGCCGAAAACATCAGGATCAAACCCAGAACGGCGTGCCAAAACATCCAAAGCAGAAAACTACCCTCCTGGCCTTCCCAGAAGGCAGAGAAGATATAGCGCATAGGCAATTCTTCCGAAACGTGTGACCAGACGTACTGGTATTCGAAGTATTGATTCACCATCAAATAAAACAGAATACCAATCACTGAAAATATGGACGCACTGTGGACCACAAAAGCACCACGCCCCAACCGCTTCCAGGCTTGTGCTTTGCTAAAATCTCCACGGAACTTAGTCGCCATGAAGTAAGCGTAAGCGCCCAGAATACTGGTTACAAATGCCGTAATGATCGACAGGTGTCCCAGTCTGCCAGGTAATAAATGCTCGCCTATATATTGGATTTCTCCCATTCTTGTTGCTTATTATTGTCGAGTTGTGGAGTCATAGATCTTATCCGCGTTCGCTGCGAATAGTAACCTCTTCGTCTTTGTATTTGGATGGACACTTCATCAGCAGATCCGTCGCGACGAAGGTATCATCCTGCATTTTTCCGGTGACCACAATTTGCTCGGATAGTTCAAAATCCTGAGGCTTGGCGGCCAGTAATACTACTTTTTTCTCAATACCTTCGGCATCTTTAATGAAAAAGCTAAAGTAATTCGGATCCTTTTCCGGGTTGTATTCCATTGCTTTATCTTTGGCCAACTGGCCCGCAATCTTAACCTTGCGGCTGCTATGGCTGGCTTCCGCAAAAGTAGTGTAAGTACTCATGTCTCCGGTTGCAGAGACCAATACTCCGATGGCAACGGCCAGCATCACGCCGGCGATAATATAAATTCTTTTCATTGTTCTATTTTTTTAATCACGCAGTCATACGTGGGTGCTTTGTCATTTACCAAAAGGTAACCAACCAAAGCTTTTACAAAATAACCTCTTATGTTGCTTTTCAGCTGGCAAAGGTCGGTCATATACCTGTAAAATTAAATAGTAGAGCCGGTAATTTTAATCAACGTTCTTTATTTACTTTCAGTTCAAAGACATCGGGCCTTTGATAGTGCCCGCTAACATCCAGACGTATACGACCGCGCTGCGTTGCATCCAGGTCGGTGATTTCCTGAAAAATAAGCTCATCTTTCTCAAATTGAGGCGGCAAGACGTAGGAAGTATCCGGGGCAATAACGGCACTTCCGCCGTTTAGCAAATAACGATCTGGACTGACAGCCAAGTCTTCCGGCAATACCAAAGCATCCGTCAAATCCTTCACTTGCAAGATTTGACCGACGGCTACCACGTAGCATTGTCCTTCAAAAGCATAGTGCCGGCTGGCCAGTTGATGTAGCTCGTTTACTGCCGGCCAGAGGGCAATGTGAATGTGCTCACCGGCATTGTGTAGCGTCTGGCGACTGAGGGGCATCCAGTGTTCCCAGCAGATCAGCCCCCCCATTTTGCCGAAAGGCGTATCAACCGTCTTCAGACCATTACCGTCGCCCGGACCGTAGAGCAACTTTTCGCTAAAAGTAGGCATGAGCTTACGGTGGTGCACCACCATTTCACCCTGCGGATTAAAGATCAGCAGGGTATTATACAGGGTGCCTTGCCCAGGACCTTCCCCTACCCGCTCGGTGCAGCCCAGAACAATGTGCAGTTTTCCCGAACGGGCTAACCGACGAAACTGCTCCGTCTCCGGGCCGGAAACCAGAAGGGCATTATCCATCATCTGACTGAATAATTGATCGGTTTGGGGCTGCTGCCAAAGTGCCGCACCTGGCAGATGATCCAGCCAGGCCGGATAGCCGCAGAGCCACGTTTCGCCAAAAACCAGCAGATCCGCCTTTTCCCGAATAGCCTTCTGCCCCAGGTCCATGGCCAGATCCAGGCTGCGGGGTAAATCCAAATACACGGGGCGTTGCTGTACAATGGCTATTTTTACTTGCTCACTTTGCTGCATTTCTTCCTCGATTGTTTTATGGTTTCTGCAAACATGCTTATTTTTCGGACATGGACCAAATGATCGTACGCCTACAGGGCGCAAATATCCAACAGGGAGCACAAATTATCCTGGAGCAGGTAAACCTTAGAATCGCCCCCGGTGAATTCACCTACCTGATCGGAAAAACGGGAAGCGGAAAAACTTCTTTACTCAAAACCCTTTACGGAGCGCTACCCTTGCAAACCGGGGAAGGCACGGTGGCCGGCTTCAAACTGAAAAAACTCAATCGAAAAAGCCTGGCCCTGCTGCGGCGCGAAATGGGTATCGTCTTCCAGGATTTCAACCTGCTCTCCGACCGCTCGGTTTACGACAACCTGGCCTTTGTACTTAGGGCGACTGGTCAGTCTAATAAAAAACAAGTCAATCAACGCATCCAGGAAGTACTCGAACAGGTAGGCCTGCCCGAAAAGATTCAGGTCATGCCCCACCAACTCTCAGGGGGGGAGCAACAGCGGATAGTCATTGCCCGTGCTCTGCTCAACAACCCAAAGATTATCATTGCGGATGAGCCCACTGGTAATCTGGACCCGGAAACCTCCGACGATATTTTACTCCTGCTGCGCAAGGTATCCAAAGCCCATCAGGCGGCGGTATTATTTGCGACCCACGACTACCGCATCCTGGAGCACTTTCCGGCCCGCATCATCCGCTGTATGAATCAGCGTATTTTTGACGACGAGGAGATCGAGTTATTGTAAGGCTTCCTCCAGCGCATAAATCGTGTTCTGCACCGACCCTTCGAAAGGCGTTCCCGCTTTTCCTTTAAGGCTGTATTTAATTTCCATCACCCAGGTAGGAGCGATCTCTGGCAAATGAATAAGCACCCTGCGATTATCTTTGGAAAGACTTATTTTTTCAATTTGTAGTGCTTTAAGATTATGGCGATCGGAACCGTAGCGACGCGAACGCTCCAAATCCCAGGTATTGATCTCGTAATTGGTCGGATCGGTAGCTACTTCCCTGTCCAATGGGTCGCTAAAGGTCAGCTCCACCCCGGCGGATAAAGCCTTCAGCCCCGTTGGAAGGTGTAGCGGTTTGCCCGTATAGCGTACCCGATAAAGCCCGCCCACCTGGATCATTTGGTTGGTGGCCCAGGCCGACATGCCGCAGGTATACAACTGCCCGTCGGCGGGATTAAAGCGCCCACGCATAATGCCCGTAGGGAATTGGGGTACGGGTAGTTCCACCATACCTCCCTGGCGGGTGTCACCGACTTGCTGGGTCATCACCCCGAATATCTTACCATTGCCGTAGGAGAGATTCAATAAATGTCCGTTGAGGGGTCCCCAGCGATCGCTATCGGCCCAGAGTAATTCCGCCGGAGACCGGTCGTATTTACTATCGATCCAGCAAAGCGGCGATTCCATCGCCGCATCGGAAGAATCCCGGGGAGCACCGTAGCCCCACATATTCCCGTAAAAGCCGTCTTCTTCTACCCAGTTGATGCGATTCATGGGGTTCCAGTAGCCCTCCTGATCCGTCACAATGAAGGAGCCGTCTGGATTTAAGCAGACGCCATTGGCCGCCCGGAAGCCATTGGCAAGGATCTCAGATTGTTTGCCGTCGGGACTTACCCGGATCAGGGTACCGTGCTGCGGCACCAGCGATTTCCGAGCGTGGCGACCACTCTTGGCGTAGTAGAAGTTGCCTTCCTCGTCGGTCTGTAGGCCCATGGCAAATTCGTGAAAGTGCTCCGTTACCTGGTGATCGCTATTAAAGCTTTCGTAATAATCCGTTTCGCCATCACCGTTAAGGTCACGCAGGATCGCAATTTGATCGCGGCAGCTCACGTAGATAGCCCCCTCCTGATATTTGATGCCCAGTGGCTGAAATAACCCCGTGGCGATACGCTTCCAGCTCACGTTTCCTTCCCTTTGGGTAATGCCTTTCAGGTGAAACACCTCACCGTCAATGGTACAGAGCACCGCCTCGTCTCCACCGGGAAGAAAGTCAATACCCGTGGGTCGCATGCGGCTATTCCAGGGATTCTGCTGTGGCAGCGTGAAGACATCCACCTCGTAAGCATCACCAGTGTCCCCCGGGATAATGGGAGAGCGTAAAACCTGGGGATCGTGTGCCGGACCACCTTTGGTAAAGGTGGTCAGATCCAGGGGCGCTGCACTCTCCGACACCCGTTTAGTCAGTTGTGAACTGGGAGATTTACTCAGAAATAATTTCACCTTAACATCGGCACCCGGAGGTACAGCCAACAAGTGGAAGCCATCTGATTTTTCCAACTTTCCATCCCCAAGCTTACGTACGGTAGCCATCTCGGGTGCTACTCTTAGAATCAATTCCTGATCCGCGCCACTAATATTTAAGGTACGGCTCATCACGGGTACTTCATCCAGGGTTTCCAAATCGTAGGTTTCCAATACCCGGGCCTGCCCAAGGGTATAATGCAGCACTACCCGCTGACCGTGATAGTAGAGTCCTTTATAATGTGCCCATTCGCGCGGCAAGGGTCCGAAGGGTCGCCCGTCTACCGCTACGAAACGGGGATCTTCGAAGCCCCCCGTTGCCGGATTTGCCCAGCCGGGTGCTACCGGATTTTCGACCTGGATACTTCCTACCGTCCTGGGAAAGATGTTATGCACGTCGTTGAGTAGTATGTCTTCGTAATCAATAAAGCCTTGCCCGGTCCAGAAGCCTGAAAAACGCAGCAGGTCGTGGTCAAAAAGCGCAAAGGCCTGACCCTCAGCCACGCCTCCCTCTCCCTGATCCAGACGCATAGCGATCCCCTTATAGGAAAAATTGACGTCCCGAAAATCTTCGTTGGCCAGGGGGCTACGACCTCCGGAAATGCCCCGCGGTGGCGCATCCGTATTGGATAGATCATAGGTATGGATAAAGAAATCACCGTAATCCATTTCCGCCCAGGGCTGGTAAGGCTGGGGGTCCGGCCCCAGGGTATCGCCGGGCGGCAGGGACTCGATGTAGGCCTTCGTCACTTCCACATACTGTTCCGGATTATTATCTTTGATAAACTCCTCGCGAATAAAGTGGATCACTTCGTATTTTTCTTTTGGCGTCAGGCGCATCTGTGGAGGCATACGGCCAAAACCACGGGTAAGCGTCTGGTACATAGAATAGGGATCCGCACCGTTCCTAAAGGCCTCGTTCCAAAACTGTCGGGAATTTGGAATAGAGCCCGGCTGCTCCAGGTTCCCGTGACAACTATAGCATTGTGTGCGATAGATCTGCATTCCTTTGTGGTAGAACTCCGGCGTCCAATTGGCCAGGAAGCCCGCGTGATCCAGGTTTTTCTCGTAGTCCGGCAGATCCGAGGGAGCTAATAAATATTCGGCGGGGGCTTCCACGGTTGGCTCCGTTTCGGCAGGCTGACAAGCAGAGACAAAGAATAAGAGTCCCATCAGTAAGGGCCCCAAAGATTGAAATTTGATATGCATAGCTGGTTTGTATTTTTACTCCGTGATTATTGTGCCAGGTCGGCCACTTCCAAATCCTTTTTTATCCAATACTCATCGTCGTGGAAATTAAAAGCGGAGGGATCGTACTCCCCGACTAGTTCCACCTTTGCCTCCTGGGGAACATCCATCCCCAGAAGATGGTAAACTGAATTCACCAGCAAGCGCCGGACCCCCTCATTCACCATATCCGTCGATGAGCCGATGGTGGAAGTAAAGGCCTTGCCGGGCGATCCTCCGGGTAAGAGGTAGGATTTTGTCCAGGCAATCGGCATCATGGGCTCATTCGGATTATAAGGTTCCTTGCTGGCGGGATTCACGGTAGCCACCGCACTGTCGGTAGGTTTCAAACCGTAGAAGGGATCCGTCTCGTCAAAGGCTTCGGCACGATCGATTACCTGACCCAAAACAATGGGCTGGGCATCTCCCGGCAGGGGCAATCGGACGCCGTACACATCCGTAGGACCCCAGATATCTCCATCTTCCAGGCCATTAGTGATCGGATGATTTTTAGCATCGGTAGCGATCAGGCCACGGGTACTTTGCTGTTTGTGGTGACCGTGGTGGGTATGCCAGCGCTCGCCCAGGACCAGGCGCCCAAAGCCGCCTTCCCAGGGACTCCCTTCAACATTATGAGAATTCGACCAGTGTTTATATGGACTTTCTTTATCGCCAAACTCAAAGGCGTGCGTAGCCGTTCGCAGGGCCACGACCGGTTTGCCCGCTTTGAAATACTTTTCAAATTGCGCCATTTGCTCATCCGGAAGTGCCCGAAAGCGCGTAAACAAAACCATGAGATCGGCTTCTTCCAAAGCTTCCAGGCCTGGTATATTTTCTCCGTAATTGGGATTAATGATTCCGGGTTTTTCTGGATCCTGGGCGAATAGCACCGTACAATCAAAGCCGTGCTGTTCCGCCAGGATTTTGGCGAGTTGTGGCAAAGCTTCCTCCGATCGATACTCTTCATCCCCACTTACCAAAACAATACGCTTATTTTTGGCCAGGTCTTTGTCTCCCTCGTACGCGACCCATCGGGCAGGCTCAGTATCGGCAATTGCCTCGGTTTGATCTGCTCTGGGAGAACAAGCAGTAAGGAATACGAGTAAGAAAAAATATACGCTGGTAAGTTTTTTCATGATCGGCATGATTTTACAGGTAAAATAATTCATGAAAAATAAGAATTTTAAATGAAATGCCCTCAATTAAGCAGTCCTCCTACCTTCAAAACCCAACTTTTGTTCGCATCTGCTCCAAAGCAAGATCTACCTCTTGCACCGGCAGGCGGCAGACCTTATCCTTACAGACGTAAATGTACGTCTCCTCCCCACGTAATTTCTGCTGTAGCAGTTCCAGTTTGCCTTCCTCCGCCCCACCCAGGAAGAGCGCATTGGGCAGATAATTTCGCATCATAGCTGATTGCAGCGCCTTGTAATCCGGTCCGACGATGGCCACTTCGTAGGGTGCTTCGGTCATGTGCAGATATAGTTGTAGCCAATTCGAATAAGCGAAAGGCTCCTTTTCGGCGAGGACGCGCTGCCAGACGGCGCTTAGCATTTGCATGGAGCGCTCCTGGTAATCTTCCCGGTAGCGCAGTAAAGACAGGTCGCAGAGCACCTCCGCCATCACAGAATTGGCCGCCGGCCGCACGTTATCCATCAGGCTACGCTGCCGGGTAATCAGTTCGGGATCGAGGTCGGAGGTGTAGAAGTAAAACTCCGTATCGGCGTCCCAAAAGTGCAAATTCGCATAATCGACCAGTAGCTGTGCTTTATCCAGCCACCGGGTATCGAAGGTGTTTTCGTAGAGGCGGATTAAGGCTTGCGCCAAAAAGGCGTAATCATCCAAAAAGGCATTGATACTGACTCTTCCATCCTTGTAGGAACGGTACAACTGACCATCCTCCTGCAGGAAGTTTTGGACTAGAAAATCCGCATTTTCCAGCGCGGTACTCAGGTAGGCTTCTTCGCCCAGGTAGCGATAAGCATCCAGGTAGCCCCGGAGCATCAGGGCGTTCCAGCTAAGCAGGATCTTATCGTCCAGGCCCGGTGCGGGTCGCTGCTGGCGGGCAGTCAGTAAGGTAGCTTCCATTTCCCGGAAGTTTTCTTCCAGCTCCTTCCCTGTCACCTGCTGCCTTTCGGCAAAAGCCGGTAGCGATTCGGTACGATAGAGGATATTCTTAGCCTCCTCCCAATTACCTTCCGGCTTTATTTGGTAAAAATCGAAAAACAGATCCCGCCACTGGTCATCGGGCAGGAGATTTTCCAGTTCTGCCTCGGTCCAGACGTAGTACTGGCCCTCCTCCCCTTCCGAATCGGCATCCAGCGAGGAGTAGAAGCCACCCGCCGGGTCCCAGAAGGTCTTTTCGACGAAGGTTAGGGTTTCCTTTACCGTTCGGGCGTAGCGCTCTTTACCCGTCAGGGCGTAGGCCTGCGCGTAAAGCGAGACCAATTGTGCATTATCGTAGAGCATCTTCTCGAAGTGGGGCACCTTCCATTGCTTATCCACCGAATAGCGGGCAAAGCCGCCGCCCAGCTGATCGTAGATGCCGCCGCAGGCCATCTGCCGCAGGCTGGTTTCCACCACCTGTAAAGCTTGAATATCGCCAGTATAAAAATACCACTGCAGCAGCAATTCCTGCAGATTTGGGCTGGGAAATTTGGGGGCGCCGCGGCGTCCGCCGTAGACGGTATCCATTTGGGCCAAGATGCTTCCCATAGCGGGTTGCAGTTCCGCCAGCCCCATGTTCGTACCCACTTCCTCCTCTACCGTCAGCGAATCTAGCGCCCGGATGCCCCGCAGCAGCTGGGCCGCGTAGGTATCCAGTTTTTCGGGTTCATCCTGATAGATCTGCGCAAAGTAGTCGAGGATCTCCAACCAGTTTTTTTGCGGAAAGTAGGTTCCCGCCCAGACGGGTCGACCATCCGGCAGTGCAAAAACGTTCAGCGGCCAGCCGCAGGCCTGACCGGTTGCCAGTTGGCAGGCATCCATATAGATGGCATCAATATCCGGTCGCTCCTCCCGATCTACCTTGATCGACACAAAATGTCGGTTCATAACATTCGCCACGGCGGTATCCTCGAAGGATTCACGTTCCATCACGTGACACCAATGGCAAGAGGAGTAGCCAATACTGATGAGTAGGAGTTTGTCTTCCGCCTGCGCTTTCTCCAGCGCCTCCTCGCCCCAGGGATACCAGTTGACTGGATTGTGCGCGTGTTGCAGCAGGTAGGGGCTGGTTTCCTTAGCCAGGGCATTGGTATGGGGGGCTGGACTTTGGCAAGTAAGCAACGAAAGGAAAATAATAGAGCAAATCAGATACAAAGACACCTGGTAGTGGAGCAATTTCATCATGGTCTAATATAACCATTCGTCACCAAAATAACTACCCCTATCCCATCAACCATTGACCCAAAAAGTACATCAATGGGAAAAAGGTTATACAGGCAATAGCAATGGCTATTTTTTTAATAGAGGAATGTGAGTTTTCGGATAAAGGAGTAGATAAGCTTCGAACTTCTCCGAAAATAGACTTAGGACTGGTAGTTTCCATGGATTTAGGTTTTTATCTAATAAAAGTAAACAAAATACCTAAAACTCACTTGTCCTTTCATTGAAAAATTAAATTTTAAGTAGTTTCTTTAGTAAACCTCCTTTATCAACTAGTTACTTTAACCTTGGAAACTATGCCCAGGGCATCACCTTCTTCCACCTATCCATTCGCCCGCAGAGAACGCAAAAAGGTCAAATGAGTGGGATTGTTTTCCAGGTAGTGGAGGTAATTACCGCTCTCAATGAGGGGTAGATCATTGGTAGACTGATTATAGAGGTACATCCAGCAGTGGTAGGGCTGATCGGAAATTTTTACTTGGGCTATTTCCCGGCGGTATTCACTTAGCTCGGGTTGTTCGGGGATTAGTCCTTCGTACTCATCCAGAAAAGGCAATAGCGTATCTTTATTCAAAAGTCGGAAGACGTGCCCCTGAACGTAGTGCTCTTCCGCACTAAGTATCAGACCGGGATACTGACCCAGATCGTATAGTATTCCCTGTATCTGCCCTGCTCCGACGAATTCGGCCTGCTCGTGGAAAGTCCGGGCCACGCGCGAACGCACCGTGGCCATCAAGGAGCCGTAGACAAATATATAATCGCTCTGGGCTGATTGCTTCATGATTTAATCGCTGCCTTTTTTAGCTCCTCAAATTCGCGGGCCAGCTGCTCGGCATTGACGGGTACTACCCCTACCCTTTCGCAGACCTGCCCGCCCGCCAGATTGGATAATAAGGCCATATGGCTTGCGTCGAGCTCCAGAGCCATGGCCAGGGTGGCTACGCTAATAACACTATCGCCCGCACCACATACGTCGACGATGTCCCGGGGCGGTACCGGAAAGATGGTCCCCGACTGCTTACCAGCGATAAAGAGACCGTGCTCAGAAAGCGTAATCAGCGTAAACTGGTTGCCCAGCTTATTACGGATCAAATCGTTGGCCCGCAGCAAATCTTCCAGATTGGGATGAATGGGGAAATCTGCCTGGGCCCGTATTTCTTTTAAATTGGGTTTGAAAAGTGTACTGTGTTTGTAGGCCCAAAAATTGCGGGCCTTGGGATCCACCGCCGTGGGTATATCTCTTTTCACGGCTTCCAGTAAGACCTCCGAGATGGTTTTTTGCGAAAGCACCCCCTTATTATAATCCTGAAAGAGGATGGCATCAATAGCCCGGTTATCGAGAATATCGCGCACTTTAGACAAGAGGGTGTCCCCCTCCGTCTCGTTCAGGTCGAAGGTATCTTCGGTATCGACCCGGAGTAACTGCTGACTCTGCGCCAACACCCGGGTCTTGATCGTAGTCCGACGGTCTTCTGATTGAATGATACCACGGTTACTGATCCCCGCTGCTGGTAATAGCTCCAACAGTTGATCCGCCGCTTCGTCTTTCCCCACCATACTCACCAGATAGGGTTTAGCGCCCAGCGCGGCCAAATTGAGGGCCACATTGGCGGCTCCCCCCAATCGATTTTCGGACTTTTGCAGACGCACCACGGGTACCGGCGCCTCAGGAGAGATCCGATCAACGGCTCCTTCCAAATAGCGATCAACCATAACATCACCCAGAACCAGGATGTTGAGCTTTTTAAACGCGGCTAAAAGGGCGGCACTACTCTCCATAAATCACTTTACCAGGAATTCTTAAACATTTTCAATAAAAAACGAAGTAAATGTACAAAATGCAGCTTGCTTTTGTAAGACTAATCCGGTAAAAATCCTCGGGACCGTAAGGAAGTAAATATTTTTTGGGTAGCATGACGGCTTTCCTGCAAATAGTTCTGGACCACTTCTCGGCTCTGCTCGTATCGATCCGCTTGCAGTAGTGCTGCAAAAGCCGTTTTCAATTGCTGTACATCCTGAATAACATAAGCCCCTCCCCGCTCGACCGTCTGCCGGGCTTCTTCAAACTTCTCGTGCTTTGGTCCAAAGATCAACGGCAAGCCAAATGCCATGGGTTCCAGGGTGTTGTGAATACCGGCCCCAAACCCTCCGCCGACGTAAGCGATCCGGGCGTATTGATACAGGCCGGACAACATCCCAATATTGTCGATGATCAGTACCCGCGAAGAACCGGGTTGATTTTCAGACCAGTCAGAATACTTTTCGTAGGGTAAGGGCAGGTTCTCCTCTATCTGCTGGATGTGGCGCGCGCCAATATCGTGGGGAGCCAGAATAACGCACCAGTCGGCGGGTAGTGCTTCCGCAAAAAACGTAACTAACCGTCTTTCGTCCGGTGGCCAGCTACTTCCGACCACCAGAGTGGGTCTTTCCGTCCGCCAAGCTTCAATCTTTGGAAAACTTCGGACTTCTTTGGCAATTTGCAGCACCCGGTCGACGCGCGGATCACCCACTACTGTCATCTCAGAAATCCCGGCCCGACGTAAAACCCGGGCAGAACTTTCGTTTTGCAGGTAAAAATGAGCAAAAGAAGCCAGTTGGCGCCGAAACCAGCCACCGTAAAGGCTGAAAAAATATTGTTGTGGACGAAAAAGTCCGGCAATCAGCACCAGCGGTATGGCTCGCTTTTTTGCGCAAGCAATATAATTCCACCAAAACTCGTACTTCACAAAAACCCCCAGGTCAGGCTGTAGAATCTCCAGAAAATCCCGGGCATTCGCGGGACGATCCAGGGGTAAGTACATGACCTGATCGGCCAGGGGGTAATCCTTGCGCACGGAATATCCGGAGGGCGAGAAAAAAGTAAGTAACACCCGAATCGACGGCTGTTCTTGCTTCATCTCTTCGATCAGGGGTCGGCCCTGCTCGAATTCGCCCAGCGAGGCACAGTGTATCCAAATTCGTGGCTGATCCGATGGCCAGCCGGCCACCACCTCCCGGAGCTGCTGCCGCCACTCCTGCCTACCCATCCACCACTGCCGGGCTTTGGGTACAAAAATGGTCGCCAGACGGTAGAGCCCGCCCAATAAGTAGATACCCAGATTATAGAAATAACGCATTGGCTTACCGGTTTAATAAAAAATCTGATCGGAGGATTCCAGGTAAAAAGGTAATATCCAGCCCACCCGCAGACCGAAAAGTAAATCGAGGCGCTCCGTCTGGTTGCGGGACTGCAAATCGTAGTCGTAGCTACGCCGATTCTGAGTAAAGGCCTGCGTAAACTCCAGTCCCGCGTAAAAGTTGATCCGGCGGTCATTCGCCAGGTAGCGGTAGCCGATAAGCTCCGTTAAGTACGGGCCGTTGCTCAGTCGGTCGTAGCCTTTTTTTAGTTCCTCACTAAGTTGAGGGACGGAACTAACCGGATCATCCTGAATACGGATGCGATGCTGTAAAAGTCCGGAACTCAGGCTAAGCAGGAGACCAGAGCGCGAGGCGCTACCCAGGCGCAATAAACGGGATACCCCGGCGCCGAAGAACCAGCCCCGCTGGCGCAGTGGGATATCCGCCGGCGCGCGATCGTTTCCAATGATGTTGCCCTCCAGAGTCCGCAGGCCGGCCAATACATCCTCTTTAACCTGATTACCAAACAAATAGCCCCCTTCCAAGCGAAAGCCCCAATCACTTTTGTTGAGCCACTCCGCTTGTAGATTGAGCGAGAAATTAGGTCCAAAGCGATCGGCCAAATCTGCTCCCGGTCCCTGGTAGGCGTAGCCCAGGCTAGAGAGCAGCACCGGGCTTTCGGTCGCTTCTTCCTGGGCCCCTAATCCCAGACTGGTGACCAATATTAAAATGGTTATCCCACTCAGCAAACGCAGCTTTACAGCGTAAGCTGACTGCTTAAGCTTCGCCTTATTCCGTTCTCCATCTGACATATTCTTCATTTATTCCCGCTGATTTGGCGCTAATTTAGTAAACTTGTGCTGGTAATATTTAATCTATGAAGCAATACTTATTTTTTTGGCTATGCTGCTGCCTGAGTACCAGCCTTTTAATGGCTCAGGAGGAGAAACCCAGCTACGAATTAGGAGAATTTCTGACGGCTGGCGGTGGTGGTTCTTTCATTAAGTTGCGTGACCATGGGGTCTCCCCCCTTTATTACGAGGGCTATCTGGCACTGGGTCATTTTTCCTCTACCACCGCAAAGAAACGGTACTCCTATACCATTTTTGGCACCTACGGCTACGGCGTACCCAAGGCAACTCGTCTGAGTACTTACCAGATGAGTATTCACAACATTAATTACGGTGGTGATTATCTGCATCAATTGCGCGAATTACGCCCGGATATCCAGCTAAAGGTAGGTGGTGCGCTGCAGGGGGTGACTAATATCCGCTTTAACCCTTCATTTCGCAATGCCGGTTCGACCGTGGAAAGCATCAACTCGCTGGCGGCTTCCGCAAAAGTAGAATGGTTGATTGATAAAGAGGGGGCGCGGCGCTTCTTGTGGTTGATCCCCGTACCCGGTGGCAGGCGGGTACACAAACTGAGCTACCAGCTCAATGTCCCCTTTCTGACGGCGATCTGGAGTCCGGCCTTTCCTTATCTGGATGACTTCACGGAGGGCACCATTGATTACAACCGGAAGAACGAATTCAAATTTGGCGGATTCCGGCTCAGCAATCGCTTTGATTATCACTATTACCTCAAAAACGGAAATGCCCTGCAGCTGACTTACAACTGGGAAGTATTCAAAGGCCCTAATGATTTCGGCCGCATTGAATACGGACAGCATCAGCTCCTATTTGGGTTGCAGATTCGATTAAATGAATTATAGGCTATGAAAAATAAATGGATTATTTTTATACTGTTGATTGGTCTTAGCCTTTCGGCAAATAGTTGTGAGGAGTTGATCCTCGATGAGGAACCCGGCAACGATCCGGTGGAGAACTTTGATTACCTCTGGCAGGTAGCCCAGGAAAAATATTCCTTTTTCGATTACAAAAGTATAGACTGGGATGAAGTTTACGATAAGTACCGCTCGCGCGTCAATAGTGAGACGGGTAGCATTGAATTATTCGATATTTTATTTGAGATGCTGGGCGAACTGCGAGACGGACACGTCAATCTGGTCTCTCCCTTCAACGTGGCGCGTTTCAATATCGATCTGTTGGGTCCGGAGAATATTGATTTTCGACTGATCCGGGAGAACTACCTGAATGAAAATTATTATATAACCGGTCCTTTCCAGCACGATTTCCTGGAAGGGAACAGCGTGGCGTATGTTCGTTATTCCTCCTTTAGTAATCGGGTCAATAATTTTGATATGGACTTTCTGCTTTTGCGCTACGAGGAGACGGACGGGATGATTATCGACTTACGTCAAAACGGCGGCGGCAGCTTATCGAATGTCTTCCGCATCCTCAATCGCTTTGTAGACGAAGAAACACTGGTCTATAATTCCTTCATCAAGAATGGGCCGGGGCCGGAGGATTTCTCCGATGCCCAACCTGCCTTCCTCGAACCCGCAGAAACCGACGACGGAGAAGAACGCCGGCGCTACCTCGACAAACCGGTCATTGTACTGGTCGACCGTGGTACCTACAGTGCCGCTTCCTTTTTTGCTTTGGCGACCCTGCAACTCGACAACTTTACCCTGATCGGTGACACGACCGGTGGTGGCCTGGGTATCCCCAATGGTGGTCAGCTACCCAACGGCTGGACTTACCGCTTTTCGATTTCCAGGACCCTTACGCCCGATGGCCGTAATTTCGAGAACGGCGTACCCGTAGACGAGAAGGTCATTCTTACACCCAACGCCCGCCTACAGGGAAGGGACCCTGTCCTGGAACGGGCCATGGAATTGATTACGGGGTAAGTGCCGGGCTTTAGTCCGGTAAGACGCATTGAGAATCGGCCTTCAGTTGAATTGTCTACTCATTAGGCTTTAGGAAGTCAAAACTTCGCAAGCCTACACGGCTTCGCAAGTTTGGTTTGATGGTTTAAATACTCAATAGATAAACCAGTACAAACTGCAGAATCATGGTGCCATCGAGCCAGCCCGAGAAGTACTGATCGGATTGATCCGGACGGGCCCGATAAATGAGTAAGAGGGCTATTCCTGCGGTAATGATCAGGGCCAGGGCATCCCAAAGGCTGTACCAATCCCAATAGGTACTGAGAATAATCATGCCCAGCATAATGGAGAGCAGTACGGTAGCTAAGCGCCGGGTAGCGGGCATCCCGATCAAACCCGGCAGGGTTTTTACTGACTGCTGGGTATCCAGCAACAAATCCCGAATATCAAAGGGCAAGGTAATGGCAAATATAAAACAGAGGCGCTCGACCGTCATGGGTCCAATCAGCCACTGCTGAGCCAGGTGTAGATCAAAAGCAGGAATCAAAACCGTCAGCCAGGCCCAGACCAACGCAATTAGAAAGATCTTAACAAAATGTATATCTCGTACCCGGCGACCACCACGCAAGACGGGGAAAACGTAAGCCAGGGATAATACCCCGGGGAGGAGGAGGAGTAATTTAACTTTTGGCGAAAGCCAAATATAAAAAGCCAATGCGACCAACAAAGAAAAAAGAGCATAGGCATACAGCCACTTTTGCCCCCGGGCGATGTAAAAGAAACGCTCCTGCCAATCTGCTCGCTGTATCCTTTTGAGCGAAACTAATCGGTGGGTAGCGTAAATAAAAACGGTACCAAAAAAAATAAATCCGTGTAGTGGGCGCAGCGATAGCTTACCTACGAGCAGAAACTCGGTCTGAAAAGACAAAGACAGGGCGGCGATTGCTATCCAGCAATTGCTGTATAATAAAAAACGAAAAACCGCTTCCCCGGTCTGCTTAATAAGTTGCCACATCCATAACTGATCAAAAATCTTCTTTTACCATGTACTTGAAGTTATGGTTTGCTTTGATATTTTTCAAGGTTTCGAAGATTAATTGAATCACGCCCTCCACATCATCTTTATGCGCCATCTCGACGGTGGTATGCATATAGCGCAGGGGTAGCGAGATCAGGGCAGCAGGCACTCCGCCATTGGAGTAAGCAAAGGCGTCGGTATCGGTACCCGTACGTCGAGAAGCCGCTTCGCGCTGAATATCAATCTCATTCTGCTCTGCTGTATCCAGGATTAAGTCCAGCAACTTATTTTGCACGGCGGGCGCATAAGTGATGGAAGGCCCTTTTCCACATTTCACATCCCCGTGCTTTTGGGTTTTCACCAGCGGAGTATGGGTGTCGTGCGTCACATCGGTCACGATGGCCACGTCGGGCTTAATGGTCTGAGCGATCATCTCTGCGCCTCTCAGTCCGATCTCTTCCTGGACGGAATTTACGATATACAGGCTAAAAGGCAAATCGATATTTTGTTCTTTTATCAGGCGAGCCACCTCGGCAATACAAAAACCGCCCATACGATTATCCAGAGCCCGACCCACGTAAAAGCGGTCATTGAGCACCATAAACTGGTCTTCGAAGGTGATCAGACACCCCACGTGGATGCCCATCTCCTCTACTTCTTTTTTATCCTTGGCTCCGACGTCGATAAAGAGATTGTCTTCCTTGGGAGCTAGTTTGGCATCATCGCCCCGGCGGGTATGAATGGCTGGCCAGCCAAATACGCCCTTAACGATTCCCTTCCGAGTATGGATATTCACCCTTTTAGCCGGAGCGATCAGGTGATCCGAACCACCGTTGCGGATCACATTTATGAAGCCTTCTTTGGTAATATGATGCACCATCCAACCAATTTCGTCGGCGTGGCCTTCAATGACCACTTTGTAAGGCTTACCGGGATTAATTACGCCATAAACGGTGCCGTAGTTATCAATATCCCAATCGTCAATATAGGGCCGGAGGTATTCCAACCACAGTTTTTGACCATTAACTTCATTACCGGTAGGAGAAGCATTATTCAAATATACTTCCAGGAACTCTTCTGATTTCGGTGTTAAAATTGACATCCTTTTCGCGATTTATTAAGTAGGGATATTTAAGCCGGGCGCCAGGATTCAGGTGCCTCCCTCCATTTTTTTAATAAGGTTAATTCACTTTCGTTAATGTACTGATCCCTGAGTGCTTGCTCAACCAGGACTCCGTAGTTAGTCAGGGTATCCAGAGGACAATTGGCCTGTTCGAAGGCGTCGGCGGCCTTTTGGAATCCGTAGGTGAAGATGGCCATAGTACCCAGCACTTCTACCCCATAATCCCGCAGCGCTTTTACTGCTTGTAAAGAGCTACCTCCCGTAGAGATCAGATCTTCGATGACCAGTACTTTTGCGCCTTTGGCCAATTGCCCTTCAATTAAATTTTGTCGGCCGTGGGCTTTCGCCTTCGAGCGTACATAAGCAAAAGGTAAGCCCAATCGATCGGCCAGTAAGGCGCCGTGGGCAATACCCGCCGTGGCTACGCCCGCAATTGCGGTGGCCTCCTCGTATGCTTTGCTATGGAGTACAAAGGCATCAATAATGAAATCCCGCACCTCCGGAAAGGAGAGCGCAATGCGATTATCACAATAGATGGGAGATTGCATACCCGAAGCCCAGGTAAATGGTTTTTGCGGACTCAGCTTTATTGCCTTAATTTGTAGCAGTTTTTTGGCTATCTCGGTTTGTACGCCCATTATTTTTGGTTATTTTTTAAGCCTTAATTAGCTGAAAACTGATTGTTTTATTCGTTCTATATCAACCAGAAACGCAAATGTACAAAATCTACATTAATGAAACGCCCTTAATCCTGGCAAAGCTAAATAAGCAGGAAGATCTTCCCCCGTCAGGCCCTAATAAATTGGTGAATCGCTATCCGGGCTTAGCGAAAATGATCCTGAATTATGTGGATATGCTCGAAAAGAACCGGCAGTTCGACTACGTTTATCTGTACAGTGAGGATTATGATCAACTCGTCGCCGACTTTAAAAGTCATTTCCGCCTGATCGAAGCCGCCGGGGGGCTGGTATTCAATCAGGACGAGGAGATTTTAGCCATCTTTCGGCGGGGCTCCTGGGATTTGCCAAAAGGAAAAATCGATCCAGGCGAGACGCCGCCCGTAGCCGCCGTACGGGAGGTACAGGAGGAAACGGGTTTACAAAAAGTCAGCCTCGGCGAACACCTGATCGACACCTACCATACCTATCGTTTAAAAAGCGGGAAACGGGTCTTAAAGCGGACATACTGGTATCTCATGCGCTCCAGCAAACAAGATTTGATACCACAGACGGAAGAAGATATCGAAAAGGCACTTTGGATTGGGCCCGAGGCCTTTTTAAAAGAAGAGCATCCGATGTATAATACCATTCGCCACGTAGTCGAGGCCGGACTGAAAGATGCCTAAAGTCACTATTTTTCCCGAAATTGGGCATAAGCCTCCTGAATGTCGGCCAGGATAGCTTCCACTGGATAATTTTCCTCGGTGAAGTTAATTCGCTCCTCATTCTCTAGTTCGATAACCAGTACCTTTAGCCGCTGCTGGATGGCCTGCGGGTTGATTAGAGAGGCTTGCTCTTCGGTGTAGAGGTAAGCGTCCCGAAAAGATTTAAATTCGTAGGTACCAACACCGGTAACAACCCCGCGTTCATAAATCTCGAAAGTGGCAATCGGGCCGCGGGTCATTTTCATAAAAAAGCCGTTCCCCAGAGCAATGGTGCCCATGAAAAAGAATAACATGGCGACCAGGGTTCGGTAATTATAAGCCATCGACTTAGCCTTCCAGAGGATAAACCCGGCGGCGACAAAAGCAGTAATTGCGATGAAAAACATCGCATTGATACTCTGAAAAAAGTTAATTGAAATCGGTTCGTAACGGCTAAGAAGTGCGCCCATTATTTTATGATTAAATCCTTTAATTGTACAGAATCACTTCGGAAGTACCTTCCGGTGAATTGATTGGAACGAATAACAAACGGCAAGTCCAATCGGTTCGAATCCGCAAAGGCTTCTAAGCGGATTGTGCCCTGGTTGGCTAAATAAAAATCTAATGCCAGGAAGGGCACTGGCCTTTTTTCCACCTCGTTAAATTGATCCGCATAGTGCTTCCCTTTCAAATTAGACAGGTGTTTTAACCAGGTCCGAACCTTTTGGTCAGGGAGTACTTGCCCCAGGCTATCCTGCCATACGCTATCTGCTAATCGAAACCGCTGGGCCAGGGTATCTGTCCAGATCGTAAAACCGCGAACCAGGGTCGGATCAAAGGATAAAAGTTGCTGCTCGCGGTACAACTGAAAGGGTTGTAACCAGGCCCGGCCCACGGCCGCCGGAATGCGATAAATCACTTCCGACCTGGGAAGGCGCAAATACACCTCCTCTTGCTCCAGGCTGTCCGGTTGCGAGCCCGGGGCCAGATAAAAGCTCTCCAATAATTTATTCTTTGCATAAATACGCACCCAGGTCATCTCCGGTAGATCGCCGGGTAGCTGGCGGCGCCAGTCCTCCATGGACTGAGCGGCAATACCTAGGGAAGATACCCGCCTGGTTGGTCCCAGTAAGTCTCGGATTCGCTGCTCTTCGACGGGATTACTCCACTGCCCGTTGGTGGCCAACCACTGATTACCTTCTTTGGTCAATAGTAGCTCCTGTTCCCCTCTTTCTATGGAAATCGTCTGCACCTGATCCGCAGAGACAGCCAAAACCGGTACAGACAGCTGGTCAATGGGTTGCTGAAAGTAAGGATGGTGACGTAAAGCCAGTCCGCCTGCTACAAACAAAAACGCAGCAATAAAAAATAGTGTTCTTAAGCGCATAAATTAATACTTTTGCAAAAGCATAAAACATCCCCTGGGCCTACCGGCTAAACCCAGAAAATTAAAATTATCAATTACTTTTGATGCTCCGCTAAAAAATCAAAAAAATATGAGACATCTTTTATTTATCAGCTTTTCTACCCTGATTTTGTTCGCTTGTCAGCCCAGTTCTGATAATGGTAAGGCCGTGCCCAGTGATCTGGCAGATTACGAAATAACGGATATCCCCGGCTCACCGATGAAAAAGGCAGTAAAAAAATACGTCGATGGTACCGTGCTGGAAGAAGGGAGACTACTCAATGGTTTACGTTCGGGCACCTGGTTCACCTACCCCGTCGCCGGCACCTTTCCGGAGAAGATCATGACCTATGCCCAGGGTATGGCAAACGGCCCTTATTTTGAGCTCAACGAACGCGGACAGATTGAAATCGAAGCTTATTATAAAAATAATCAACTACACGGCGACTGGGCCGAGTATAAATTTGGTCGCCCCATTAAGGAAGCTTCTTACAATGAAGGCCAATTAAACGGCGTCTACCGTGAATATAAAACGGGAACCGGGAAAGTACAGAAAGAGATCGAATACAAGAATGGTAAAATGGACGGACGTTATTTATTCTACGATGATGACGAGAACGTCGTTTTGGACTATCAGTATAAGAATGGTGAAAAAGTAGAATAAACACCTAAGGTCTAAAAAACAGGGAGTAGCCCTTAGGTGGGCTGCTCCTTTTCTGTGGCTTTAGGAGCGGCGCCGGGTTGGGTAGCTTCGTCGGTCTCCTTAGAAGAGATGAACCGGGGTTGGCTATATTGAAGAATATCTCGTTTTTGACTGGAGAGGTTACGCTGTCCGCTGGATACAGCTTTCATGGTAGACAATGCGTCATTGTCCATCCAAAAAAGGAGCCCCACTAATTCTTTTATTGCACTCATGGTAGGTAAGATCTTTTACTATCATTGTGTCTATATTAGAATAAAGTCTATTGTTGAAATCATTTCTCTCCGTAAGGCACAAAAACCGGAAAGTCATGAAAAATTTTAAAAGCTGGCTACATTCACCTGACCTATTCAAGGTCTGCTAATTCTAAAGAAAAAGCAATGAATAGCATCCGAATGCAGTCCTAACTTAAGAATAATAACTTTTGATTTGACTGAAAATCAGCTTGGTAGGCCGCTAAGCTTCCTGAAGCATGTAGTCTCGGGGAGTCATCCCTTCGGTTTCTTTGAATACCTTGTAAAAGGTAGACTTGTTTTTAAATCCGCACTGTAAAGCGATACCAAAGAGGGTAAGATTTTCGTATTCCTTACTGGCTAGTTTTTCCTTTACGACCTCCACCCGGTAATTATTTACAAACTGCTGAAAGTTACAGCCTCCCTGGTTATTGACCACCTGCGATAAATATTTGGTATTTGTCCCCAGTAGATCAGCTACGGTCTTCAGGGTCAGGTTGGGATCGAGAAAGTGCTCGTCTTTCTCCATCAGGGTGCGCAGCTGAGCGTAGATTTTCACTTCTTCCACCCCTTTAAGGCTGCTGGAGCGGTATTTTTCGCCTAGCTGTAACAAAGAAATATCCACCTCTCCGTTTTCTTTATCACCATCGACTTCGAAGGCAATAAAGTTGGTGAGTTCATGCTCTTTATTAAATATAGGATGAATAACCAGCTTACAGATGTATTCTTCACCGTTTTTGCGGTAGTTGGTAATCTCTTCTTTAAGAGGAGAATGATTGTCCAGTGAACGACGCATTTTCAGCACTGTTTCTTTTTCTGACTTTGGCCCCTGTAATAGATCGCCGGGCTTCTTACCTAGCGCCTCACTCATGGTATAACCCGTTATAAAAGTAAAATCATCATTAACCCAAATGATATTTTTTGTGGCGTCGGTGAGTATGACTGCGATATTAGGTATCATAAAAGCTTAGTAGTTTTGTTTAAGCTTTTGCCCGCTTTTCGAATGAATCGTTAAACAAACATAACTTATTGATTGTCAATACTTAAATATACGAAAATAAGCAGTACTCAACCAGTATTTAACGTATTCTATGACTTATTTTTCACCAGCGAGAATATCCCGTTTAAGCCTGTTTTCATACCTTACCACAAAGCCATAGTCTGCTTATCACATTAAATCAGAGGGCTGGGCCCCGGTAATGCATAATTTTTCGTATAATTATTTTTCAAATAATCAAAGAAGGGTTAAGCGCCTGAAATCTGCGCTGCCAAATGATCACTTTATGGTACAAATGGAGGCTAATAAATTGAAAAATAGCAACTACACGCAAGCTTTTCCCAAAGCCCTTTCCTGTTGTGACTGGACACCAATCGGAGAAAAAAACTGGATGGCAAAATTATTGCGAGACGAAGAAATAGACATTAGCGTCGAAGCGGAGCAGGTGGCAAACCCAACCATACATCACCTTTTCTTTGAGCAACAAAATCAGCGCCAGAGTAGCCGGACAAGCGAGATAGCACTGGGATTTCCATTAGTGTTTCGATTGCAGAATAAAGTACTTGAAGCCCTGCCCGTTTTTATCTGGCCTCTGAAACTTCGTCCGGCGCCACGCGACAGTAAGCAATGGCGGGTAAAAACCACGCCAGATTCCAGACCAATTTTAAATCCGGTCCTGCAGGAGCAGTTCGAGGCACAGCTGGCAGGTCTCCAGCCAGACGAATGGTTATCCAGCGAGGAGCCCTTTGCGGAATTGGCCGACCTGCTGTCCCTGGAGCACCTGGCCCCGGAATCCGATGCGTGGCAGGCCTATCCCGATTTCTCGAAACTACAAGACTTGGAAACTCCCGGTCTGCTGTATCCGACGGCTATACTGGGGCTTTTCCCCGCGAAATACTCTTTTCATCAGGACTTACCACGCATTGACGGCCCGCCTTTGGGAAAAGCGGATATCACCTGGCGACACCACATCAGCCACCTGGATCTGGATCCTAGCCAGCAGGCGGCATTGAACCACTTTTACGAAAGTGAAACGACCCTGGTAACCGGAGCCGCCGGCACGGGCAAAACCCATCTGGTGAAAAGCCTGGTCGTCAATGCCTTGAGTAATCAAAAGAAAATATTACTGATTAGCAACCGACCGACCACCATCCAAAAAATTCAGGAAGAACTGGAGCAACTCGGCCTCAGTCACCTCAGCTATTGGTTGCGAAACCCCCAAAGTGACGCCGGTATCCTGCTGCGACTACTACAATTCCCAATACAGCCCAAACAGCTTTGGTCGGGCGACCCGTCCCTACGGGCCTGGTTGCGCAGAGCAGACGAATATCAACAATTCAAAGACCGCCAGGATAACGCTTTCCGGGCGGCCAGAACCCCTATCTTTGGCCCCATGGACTGGGCCCAAACCCTGGGCTTGTATCTCAAAACGGCGGAGCAGGGTGGACGCGCACTTTTAGGCATCCAGCTTCAGGCACAAGATTTCAGATTAAACATCGAAGAGTTTACGGCCATTTCTAAACAACTAGAAACGGGACAGCAACTTTTTCAGCAGATTGGTAGTATCCGACATCCCCTAAAGCGACTACACCCCGATATTTTTTCTCGCCATAACCAAAAAGAAGCCCTGCAGTTTGTCCGCTCAAAACTGGATTTCTTCCTCCATCGACTCGAACAACTGCAACGGGAACACATCAGCCTGATCAATCAGTACGAACGCCAACTAAAAGCTTATTTTGAAGGGTTTTACAAAAAGTACAGTGAGCAAATTACCAGCATCGGGCAACAAATCGAGAACAATACGACTGCCTACGGTAACGATTTTTTACTCACCTCCTCCACCTCACTAAAATTATACGCGCCTTTTTCCAGGCGGATAAAAGCTATAAAAAGCGAAAAGGAAAACATCATTCAGCAAAGCCAACAGCTAGCTAATCAAATGCCGGATATGCCCGAGCTGGAATATCCTCTACTGCCCAGTCCGGTAAGCAGACTAAAACAATTACAAAACTGGCTACTAGAAATGCGCCAAAGCCTCGAGCAATGGCATGCCCAAATCCCCGAGCTACTGCAGGATCATCTACGCCGCTTCAACTATCAGACCACCTACGAAAAACTCGGTATGAAACCCGAGATCCTCAATCTGGAAGCAGCCCTGGATCAGACCATCGAAGCGCTAAACGATACGCAGCTACTGGAGGAAAAGCAGACCCAACCCATGCTCACCCTCCCCAAACGCCAGCAACGCATTGAATCGCTGGTCGAATACCTGGAAACCATTCAGATCAATCTGCGCGACTTTCCGGTCTTCTACGATTGGCAGCGCTTTTGGCTGGAACAAGACGCGCGTATCCAGGAAATTATACAAGCAATTATCCGCAGTAAATCCGACCATTGGCAACAAACCTTTGAAGCCTGGTACTTACAACAATTGCTGGAGTCCCGGCAAAGTACTCATCTACCGGAGCACAGTTATGCTCCGGCCGAACAAATAGAAAGTTTACGGAGCTTACGAGACGCCCTCACAGAACAAATCAATTACCAGTGGGAAGCAAAACGCCAGGAAAGTGCCCGTCAGCTAAAGAAAACCCTCCATGTTAAGCCCAAAGGAGGCGGACTGGACTTTTTGCAAAAGCTGATGGCCCAATCAGGTAAGGCTCTCACGCAGTCGCTACCGCTTTTAATATCGACCCCAGAGCAAGCTGTAGCCCTGCTAAAAGCAACCGAACAGCCGTTTTTTGATTTAGTCATCTTTGAGTCGGCCCAATTTATTGACGCCGACCAGGGCGCCTTTCTCCAGCAGTTCGCCAAGCAGTCTTTTATCATCGGCAATAATCGTTTTGTGATCGGCGATGACCAGGCAGACCTTCTGGAGGCAGAGCTGACGGGCGGACGACAAGGCTTCGAGCTAGCTTATTTCCATCAGTATTATCCCGGACATCTTTGGCAATTGATGCGGGGTCTACATATCACCGAGAAAGCGGTACGGCCCTTCTCCATCGGTATACACCCCATACGCGGCACGTACAACGAAGGGCTGGGTATCAATACCGATGAGGTGTACCACGTGATGGAATATGTCAAAAGCCGGAAAAAAAATAAAGGGCGGATTTATTCCAGCCTGGCTATTGTCTGCAATACCATTGCCCAACGCAACTTCATCAGTAAAGCCATCCTGGATATCAAAAGAAAAGGCAGTGAGGAAGAACGCAACAATATACTACAGATGGAGCGCAACGGGCTGATGGTCCTGCACCTCGATGAACTGGCGGCCTACCGCTTTGAAGAATTATTATACAGCTTTACTTACGCAGTAGATCCGAACACCTCTGAAATCACGGGCCACGCCGCCCGTTTGAACCAGCCTGCGGGCCTGCGACAGCTTAATGAGTTGATGGCGATCGCCAAGTCCAATTTGCAAATCGTGCATTCCCTTTCACAAGACTGGTTGGATCAGCAAATAGACCATAAAGAGCAAAGTGGTTATTTCTTATTTTCCAATTACCTCCGTATGCTCCAGGCCATTCGCCAGGGAGATGCCGAGCGACAGGGCCTCGTAAGTCAGCGGGTAAGTGATTACTTCCAGCACCCCCTGCCCCAATTACCACCTACCCCCCTCTATGATGAAATAGCCACGCGGCTGGCTTACTTTTTACCCGATGTGCAGATACAACGACACTATCGGGAGGCCGATTTACGTTTTCCCATGTTGGTTCGTCACAAAGACTACCCTGAACAGCAGATCGCCGTCATTGCCGATTACTTTGTATCGAACTACCGGGCTACCCAAATGGTTTGGGAAGATGAACAGCGGAATAAATACGCCCAAAGAAACATTTATTGCCTGCCCACCTTTAGTTTATCCTGGTGGCAGGACCCGGACCGGGCCGCACAGACACTGGCCAATTTAATTATAGAGACATGGGAAAAGGAAAAGTAAGCATAGCGGATCTCGAAGAAAAAGACAAGTATAGCCTGATTGAAGAGCTCGACCACCAGGATATGGTGCCTTTCATCATGAAAGAATTTCAAAATCGTAATTTGATCATCCACCTCTACGTCATTATCAATATCAGTATTGTCACGGCGGGAATCATTTTCGCCATTAATCAACAACAGCTGGGAACTATCTCTTTTTTTTCCATGTTCTTATGGTGGATCGGTGGTGCCGTAGCGGGTTCCACCCTGGTTATTCCCTTTCATGAATTATTACACGGTATTACCTATTACCTGCTTGGCGCAAAAAAGGTGAGCTACGGCGGAAATCTGCGCGACTTTTATTTCTTCGCCACCGCAGATCACTTTATTGTAACGGGAAAAACGATTTGGCCGCTGGCGCTGGCTCCTTTCCTGGTGGTGGGTAGCCTATGTGTCTGGGCCTTGCAATCGGATCTCTCGACCGGGATAAAATGCCTTTTCTGGGGCATGCTGACTCTGCACAGCTTAAACTGCCTGGGGGATTTTGGCATCCTCAGTTATTTTTGGGAGCGCCGAGAAAAAAAAATATACACCTACGACCGGGTTAAAGAAGCAAAATCTTATATTTATCAGGAACAGGATTAGATACCCGATACGCTGAGCTCGAAACTAAGCAACACCCCGATGAACAAATTGGTAAGAATATGGCCTCTCCTTCTGCTTGTACTCCTCTTCAATGGCTGTCGCCAGGATGAGCCCTTTCGTATTGACTCTACGGTACCTTACATTAGCACGTATACTTACCTGTGGGCCGACTCCCTATTAACGACATTAAGCCCCGAAGAAAAGATAGGACAGCTGTTAATCTGGCAATACGAGGGCAATCAAATAGCCCTACTTCGCCAGGAATTAGCCAGTCGGCACATCGGAGGCGTGGTCATGGAACAACGGCCTTTACTTGAACATTTTGAGCTCGTCACCCTGCTTTCCCAGGAAAGTTACTTGCCCCCCATTATTGCCAGTACCGCATCTACCCTCTTTAATAATCAGTTGACCGGCGTGGAAGATCTGGTCCCCGAAAGCCTGATCAACGCCACGGGCAACGATACCCTCTTCGATCACCTGAATGAGCTGGCCGCCAAACAGGCACTGGCCCTGCAGGTCAACCTCAACATCAGCCAACCCGTCAACGCCCAGCAGATCGCCGGCGATCGCCTGCAGTCCAAACGCATTGAAGCCCTGCGGGAGCGCCGCATTGCCAGTGTGGCCTATGACTTTACCGATTTTCACCCGCAGTTGGCCGACAGCAGCCTACGCCTGCGGACCTTGCTCAAACCCGCTCGTTTACTGGCAGAAAAAGGCATTGGCGGTTTTGCCCTGAGCACACAATTACCCTCCCGGATTCCGGAGCGCTTTGCTTACCAAAACTACCGGGATTATTTTCAGGAACAACTGGAGTTTGACGGTTTGCTGCTGCGTAAGACCGCCAATGCCGAGATGGCCATCCGGCACCTGCAAGCCGGCGTGGATCTGCTCTGGCTAACGAATGACTTTCCAGAGGCCGTATACCGCCGCATTGCCGAAGCCCTGAATAGTGGCGAGTTGAGTATGGCGGATATAGATCGCAAAGTGCACAAAATATTGATGCTGAAGAAGTGGATGCACAATGGCTTTGACAGCCGCAGAGGGCCGAACCGGGAGATCGTCTATAAACCCATTCAGGCCGCCCTGCCCAGTAGTCCCGATCGTGAACTACGCCTGCCCATTCCCAGTAATAAGATCTACGAGCACTTCTTTGACACCAAGTGGTCGCTCTTCAACTATGATATCGCCACCCGGGGCATCACCCTGCTCTCCAACCCGGATGAGCTGATTCCGCTGGCGAAGCTTTTGGAGTCTAATATTCGACTGGTGCACTATGGCGAAGCTACTTACCGCGACTTTCGTCAAAAAATGGCTGCTTATACCGATTTCAGCCAACGGGGGGGCGAAATTGACGAACAAGGAAACTGGTCTCCCCTAATCAGTGGTCAGACCAACTACCTGAACCTTCTGCTTTTAGGCCCCGACCAAAGGATCAATCCACAGGATGAAGCATTTTTAAGCGGCCTGGCTGCCGCCAAAAAAAGAAACAAACTCATCATTGTCAATTTTGGTGCACCACAACAAGTGGCCGCCCTGGACTCCACCTATACGGTTCTGCAGGCCTATACCCAAAGTCCGGAAACCGAGTCCGTCGCTGCGCAAATCATCACCGGTGGCCTGCCCAGTCGCGGTAAAAGTCCCCTGGACATTAATGCGCACTGGAAAAATGGACATCAGAAGCACAGCGCCAAGATCAGGGTTGCCTACGCTCCTTCCGAGCTGGTTGGTATCCGTCCAGAAAAACTAGTGAGTATGTACGCGATCGCCAACGGTGCCGTACGCAGCAAAGCTACCCCCGGCGGACAGATTGCCGTGATTAAGGACGGTAATATGATCTTTAACGAAGCCTTTGGTTACCATACTTACCGTAAAAAACAAAGGGTAGCCGAAGAAGACCTTTACGACGTAGCTTCGCTGACCAAAATATCCGCCACTACCCTGGTGGCCATGCGCCTGCAGGAAGCGGGTTTATTTGATATTAATGACCGCGTCCGTAAACACCTGCCAGAGTACAAGAAAGCGCCCTTCCGCAATGTGCGTATCAAAGAACTGATGACGCACCGCTCCGGTATTCAGCCACACATGCCAGTGATCCCTTACCTGCAATACCGGGGCGCGAGTAATACCGCCTGTGACAGCTTTTTCTGTAAAACGGCTTCCGACAACTTCAATATTCAGGTGGCTGATCAGTTTTACTTCCAACAGCGACTGCAGGACCAAATCTGGGAGGACATGAACGAGGTAGACATGCGTCGTTTTGATAATTACCGCTACAGTGATGCGAATATGATCCTCGTACAAAGAATCCTGGAACGCCTCCAAAACCAATCGCTCGATCAACTGGCCCAGCGCTATTTTTACCAACCCATGGGCTTAAGACACATCACCTATCGACCATTGGATAAGTTTGACGCCAGCCAAATCGTTCCGACCGAAAGGGACGACCGCTGGCGGCGACAGCTCCTCCGGGGGTACGTACACGACGAGACGGCCGCGCTGCTCGGTGGCGTCGCCGGCCACGCCGGACTCTTTTCGAATGCCACCGACCTGGCCATCTTATTGCAGATGCTACTCGAGAACGGCCGCTACGCCAATACCCGCTATCTACAACCAGAAACAATTGAGCTCTTCACCGACGATCGGCACGGCAACCACCGCGGGCTGGGCTTCGACAAGCGCTACCGCTCCAACCGGACCGGCCGCGCCTACGATATGACGCCCAATGCCTACGGCCATACGGGCTTTACCGGTACCTGCGCCTGGGTGGATCCCGATCACAATCTGGTTTTTGTTTTCCTATCGAATCGTTTGCATCCCAGTGTACGCAACCGCAAGCTCTTTTCCGATCGGATACGTACGCGCATCCACCAGGTGGTCTACGATGCGCTGGATAGCTATGAGGGCGGGTGGCCAGAGTTGGAGATATGAAGGATAAAGTAAAAAGGGTAAAGGTTAAAGTATGATTTTGTATTAGTGATAGATAAAAGCTTCACAAGCCTGGCAGGCTTCGGAAGCTGGAATTGATACCAACTACATTAAACCGATGTAGGTAACTACCCTTCATTGCTTGAGCGAACCATTAAGATATTAAGGTCCATTAAGTCCAAATCAAATCACTTCGCCTTAACTATCCTTAACTCCTTAATGGTTCCAATAAAAAATTAATCTGAGCAATTAATAGCTTTGCAAAAGATGGTCAATGGCAGGAGATATTGCGTACCTAAGCGCAAGTGCAAGGGGAGTATTTCAACTTAGACACTTTAACCTTTCTACTTTCTCCTTTAACCTTTAACCTTTAACCTTTACCCTTCAACTCCGCACTCCGAAATACCGGATCGGCCGCCATCAGTACCTTATTCTTCAGGCGATAAGAGAAGTCCGGGTTTTCGGCCAGAAAGTCGCGGACAATCTGAGCGGCTTCCGGAGAATGATGCCCACTCAGCGTCGCTCCGATCCAGGATCGAGGGAAGAAGATATCGCCCGTGGCTTGAATTTCTTCCATCATTTCCAGGCTGGGCCGGATGTACTTCAGGGCGGATTCCGCCCGCAGGGGATGGTGCAAATACCCCAGCGCCTCCCCTACCCAGGGCTCTACCGCCCGGTTTTCGGGGTCTTTCAGGGATTCGAAGAAGGCATCGCGCTCGGAGACATCACTCGACAGGGCCGGCCGCACAAAGTCCAGGCGACGCAGACGGTCCGGATTCTCAATGCGATCTGGTAGTTCGGCCAGAATGGTATTACTTTGCTCCGGCCGCTTGATGGCCAGGCTATGTGCCAGACTACTGAGTCGACTCTCCGTCAAGCGTACCGGTGCTTCCCGGGTACTGGCCCAAATCGCTTCCAGGCGATCCAAAGCCTCCGGACTCATAGCAATACTCAGGTAAGTGCTCCAGTAAGCCGATTTTGCGGAAGCATCACTCGTATTCGTCAGCAAGCCCCAGATACTGGACTCTAATACAGGAGCCCTTTCCCGGCGTTGCTGATCGGTAGAATAGCGCCAGTATAGACCTGAGAGACGCCCCAGCAAGTGCTGGCGATTCAGCGGTTCGGTTTCTTGTTCCAGAGCGGCTAAGAAGGTATTAAAGAGGATATCGGGGTCCAGGTCGCCCCGCAACATGGCTTCTTCCAGGGCCATCCAGCTGGCTCCGCGCAACAGCGGATCCTCCAGCGAAGCCGCATTGGCCAGCAGGTACTCCTGACTTGCTTCATCCAACTGAAAATAGCCATAAGCAATGGCCGAAGCATTGGGCAGGATAGCCGCTGGGCTGTCAGCCTTATCTGGAAAATCTACGGCGGTTTCCTCCCCCCCCAGCGTCACCGTCTTACGAATAATTTCATCCGGATAAATAAAAGCCACTTGTGTCTGCTGACTCCAGTACTGCCCGGTAGCCGGATTCGGCTGGGCCTTGAGCAGTAACTGAGGGCTGGTCTCCCCGTCCCCTTCCAGTAATTGCGATTCGTAGACGGGCATACTAGCGGCCTTGACCCAGACTTCACTCCAGGTCTTTAGGTCTAGCTCCGATTTGGCGTCCAGGATATTGATCAAATCGTCCCAGGTAGCGTTGCCATAAGCAAATTCTTGCAGGTATTCCCGTAGGCCTTCCCGGAAGATCTGCTCCCCCACCAACGTCTCTAACTGGCGCATCACCACCGGTGCTTTTTGGTAAATGATTCTGCCGTAGAGGGTGCCGGCGTTCTTGAGATTATCCAGTTCCTGCTGGATCGGATGACTGCCTTCGGAACGATCCTCGCTATAAGCGGAAGGTTGGTGCGCAAAGAGAAAACGCAATTCATGGTTGATTTCCGGAAAGGAAGGATTCACGATCTTGGCGGCCATAAAGTTGGCAAAGACCTCCTTTAGCCAGACGTCGTTGAACCACTGCATGGTCACCATATCGCCGAACCACATGTGCGCCGTCTCGTGGGCGATCAGGCTGGCCCGACCCAGTTGCTGATTTTTAGTAGCATCTTCCTCCAGCATCAGGCTGGCCTCCCGGTAGAAGATAGCGCCAATGTGCTCCATACCGCCGTACTGAAAACCGGGCAGCAGGGCAAAATCAAACTTTTGAAAGGGCATGTCGATGTCGGTATAGTCCTCCATCCAGGCAATGGACGCAGCGTGTAGATCGAAAATTTCATCGGCATTGCGTTCTACCTTTTCGGTATCGCTTTCGCGAAAAAGCATGGTCATTTCGCGACCGGCGCGGGTAGCTGTTTTTTTCTTAAAGTCACCGGCCGTAAAGGCCAGTACGTAGGTACTGAAGGGTTTAGTCTCGGCGAATTGTAAGTGCTTGCGGCCCTCCTTTATTTCCGAGCTTTCCAGCGGACCGTTGGCCATTCCCTCCCAATTTTCCGGGATATCCAGGGCAAGCCGATACTTCGCCTTAATATCCGGCTGGTCAAAGAGCGGGATAGCGGTCGAAGCACGATCCGGCACGAAGAGTGTATACAGATAATCGGGGTTGCGATTCAGCGACAGGTCACCAACGCGGAAGCGCAGACTGGCCGTATTTTCACCGGCTTTCAGACTACCATTCGGTAAAAGAATATGATCGTTGACCACATCTGCCGCCAGCGAGTCCCCATTTAGCGAAAGCGAAACCAGATAATCGGAAGGCTGACGAAAATCCAGGTAGATATCCGAGTCCGCGTTTTTTGCTGAAAAGCGAACTTCTAGCTGGCCCTCTACCGGAGCCGACTGCTCCGCAGGGATGCTTACCGCCAGATCGTAGACCACCTCCGATAATAGATCCGCACGCTCCTCTGCGTAAGCTTTGGAAACACCCGACTCCGGCGCGGTAGTAGCGCCCAGTGGATATTGAGATGAAGAAGGTATATACATAATGCCGGCAACGATGGCAGTGAGAAAACAGGCGACCGTCCCCCCAATCAGGGAGGTGACGCCCAATTCGGTCAAATTCTTGCGTTGTCCCGGGGCAATAGCGCCAATCCCCCCAATCTGGATACCGATGGAGGCGAAATTCGCAAAACCACAGAGGGCGTAGGTGGCAATCAGTACCGATTTTTCGGAAAGTTCAGGCTGCATGCCCTCCAGGGCGGCGTAAGCAAAAAACTCGTTCAGTGTGGTCTTCAGTCCGAGCAATTGGCCCACCAGAAAGGCATCCTCCCAGGCTACCCCCAGTACCCAGGCGATGGGCGAAAAGAGCAGGCCCAGCATGTATTCGATATTAAAACCCTGGAAGCGGCCGTCCGTAGATTCAATCACCCAGTCGTTCAGCCCTGTCCAGGAACCGATCCAGTTGATGGAAATATAATTGAGCATGGAGACGAAGGCGGTAAAAACCAGGAGCATC
>Ga0102940_1000018_pt1 | contig 101024 bp, 83 predicted proteins | sample SalPonR2_C_D1_MG_FD_78215 | JGI IMG/M metagenome (GOLD analysis project Ga0102940, IMG submission 78215) | Salt pond soil microbial communities from South San Francisco under conditions of wetland restoration - Salt Pond MetaG R2_C_D1_MG | ecosystem: Environmental > Aquatic > Marine >... | reverse complement strand
TCACCCGGGTCGCGGACTGGTTGGAGACCCAGGGGCTGCGACGGGTCGACGATCCCGCCGGCTCCCTCTAGCCGGAGCCCCCTCCGAGCCGCGCGCCGGCGTCTACAGGATCGGGTCGAGCACCCCGACGAGGCGGTCGATCTCCTCGGGCGTGTTGTAGTGGACCAGGCTGACGCGCACCACGCCGTCGTCGGGGTCGAGTCCGAGCCCCTGGCAGAGATCGTAGGCGTACATGTGGCCGTGGCGGATCGCCACGCCGGAGCCGTCGATCTTTTCGGTGATCGCGCGCGAGGAGTGCTCGGCGTGGACGAAGCTCACCGTTCCCACGCGGCTGGGCTCGGCGTGATGGGGTCCGATCACACGGACCGCCGGCTTCGAGTCGAGGAACTCGATCAGACGACGCGTGGGTTCGAGTTCGAGTGCGGTCATCCGGGCGAAGGCCTCGTCGAGGGCCGTATCGTCGAGGGGCGCGGAGTCGGTCGATCCCAGCATGTGCGCGAGATAGGCCTCGAGGGCGAGCAGGCCGGCACAGCCCTCGTGACTCGGGCCGCCCAGTTCGAACTTGTAGGGCAGGTCGTCGTCGGCGATGAAGAAGTGGTTGGGCCCGGTCAGTTCGGCCAGTGCATCGGCGCGTCCGTAGAGCGCGGCCATGTGGGGGCCGTAGACCTTGTAGGAGCTGAACACGTACCAGTCGACGTTCCAGGTGTCGCAGTCGATCCGACGGTGGGGAGCGTAGGCGACGCCGTCGACCACCACGCGGGCGCCGGCTTCGTGGACGCGTTCGGTGATCGCTGTGATGTCGACGATCTCGCCGAGCAGGTTGCTCACGTGTGGGATCGCGACGAGGGCGGTGCGCTCGTCGAGCAGACGCTCGAGTTCGGAGAGCGGACAGCTGAACGTGGTGGGGTCCATGGGCCAGATCCGGACTTCGATCCCGTGCCGGGCCAGATTCCGCCAGGGGCCCATGTTGGCTTCGTGTCCGGTCTGGGCCAGGACGACGTTCTGACCGGGGTTCAGGACGCGCGCGTAGCAGTCGGACAGGACGTGGAGCAACGAAGTGGTCGACGGACCCAGGATCACCCGACCGCGCCGAGCGCGCATCAGCCGCTCGATCCACGCGTGGGCCGCGTCGACGGTGGCCGTGGCCTTCCGGCTGCGCTCGTACCCGGCCCCGAGCTGGACGTAGGACTCGAGCATGTAATCGCGGATGGCGTCGGCCACGACGCCGGGGACCTGCGAACCGCCGGCGTTCTCCAGGAACACGGGGCCGTCGGCCAGGGCGGGAAAGGCCGCGCGGACGCGCGCGCGGTCGGCGTCGGTGACCTGCGGCAGTTCGGAAGGATGCACGGATCGGACCTCGGGATCGATGGACCTGGACAGCGAGGGGCGATCGTAGCCGCGCGACGGGCACAGCGCCACCGTGGGGCTGCGCCGGGCGTCACGAGGACACCGCGCGGGGCTGCTCCGGTCCGGATCCGGCACCGGAACGTTCCTTGCTCCGTTGGCGGGGAACGATCTTCCGCCCGGTCCCGCGGAGTCCTTCGGAGCGTCCATGGAGAGCTGCCCGACCACGATCGACCCCGGCATCGACCGCGATCTGCGGTTCGTCGAACGTCTGGTGCGTACGGTCGGGTCCTCCCTCGACGTGGGCGACGTGGCTGCCCGGTCACTGCCGATCCTCGTCGACGAGGTCGGTTGCGACTTCGCCGAGTTCCTGCTGCTCGACACCTTGAACCGGAAACTCGAGTTGGTGGATGCGATGCCCGCTCCGACGGCCCCGCGTCGTGAGCAGTGGCTGTTGCCGACCGGACTGGGCGCGAAGCTCCTGACGTCGCCGACCGTCCTGGACCTTTCCGCCGACGACCTGCCGGGGCCGCTGCAGGACGGTGCCGAGCGCGTCGCGTTCCGGCTCACCGACGGCGACGCGACGGTCGGACTCGTTCTCCTCCCGGTCGGCAGTGGGATCGTCGGAGACGGGACCGGTGCCGACGTCCTCCTCCGAACGGTGGGGGGGTTGATCGGGTCGTGGGTCGCGCGCAGCCTCGTCCACGCGTCGCTGCTGACGGTCACCGATCGTCTGGACGCGGCCCGTCGTCTCCAGCAACACGTCCTCGATCACGTGTCCCACGAGTTCAACACGCCGCTCATGATCCTGAAGTCCGCCGCCGAGTTCGTCGACACCGACGACGGTGTCGAACGCAGCGCCTTCCTCGACATGCACGGACAGGCGCTCACCCGGCTCGAGGAGCTGGTGCAGGGCGTGCTCGAGGTCGCGTCGCACAGCTCGGACGGCCAGGTGCTCGAGGTGAGCGCCGACGATCTGCGGGGCGTGGTGTTCGAAGCCGTGCTCGACGGAGCCGCGTGGCGGCGGGATCGACTCCGCCGCAGCATCGACGTCTCCGGCGATCGGACCTGGCGGCTCGACGTCGAGGGCCTGGGGCTGACGGTGGAACACCTGCTGCGCAACGCGTGGAGCTTCGCCGTCGACTCCGGCGGGCGGGCGGGGCTGATCGTGCACCTCGAGCACGCCGAGCGGACTCCGGTGTTGCGCGAGCGCTTCGAACACGCGCTGCGGGACCTCGCGGCCGATCGTGATCCGGGCGATGTGGTCGTGTCGGATCCACACGGCGACCAGTTGGTGGTCGAAGTGCTCGACACCGGGATCGGGATTCCGGCCGACGAACTCGAGTTGGTCTTCGAGCCCTTCACGCAGGCCCACAATTCCCCGTTGCGCGGTGTGTCCGGGGCGGGCATGGGCCTGGCCGTCTGCCGGAAGCGTGTCCGGTCCATGGGAGGCCGGATCGAACTGGCTTCCGAGCTCGGTCACGGGACCCTGGCCCGCGTGACGATCCCGCTCACTTGACCGGATTTTCGCCGGGATCTCTCGATGCCCGACACGGAGTTCGTGCGTCGTCGCTCTCTCCGTTGATGCACGTGCACCGGCACCGGGGAGTCCCCCTGGCGAAGGCCCGCGCGATGGGAGATACTGTCGGCTCATGACGCGGAAACCCTGATCCCGGAAAGGTCGACGCATGAGCTTCAAGTTGCCCGATCTGCCGTTCTCGCCCGACGCGCTCGCGCCCCACATGAGCGCCGAGACCTTCGAGTACCACCACGGCAAGCATCACAACAAGTACGTGACCACGCTCAACGAACTGGTCGACGGCACCCCGATGGCCGACAAGGGCCTCGAGGAGATCGTCATGGAATCCGAGGGGGGTGTCTTCAACAACGCCGCGCAGCACTGGAACCACAGCTTCTTCTGGAACTGCATGTCGCCCGACGGTGGCGGCAAGCCCGGTGGCGAGCTGGCCGCGGCGATCGAGCGGGACTTCGGCAGCTATGACGCCTTCGTCGAGAAGTTCTCGAAGACGGCCGCCACGCAGTTCGGTTCGGGCTGGGGCTGGTTGGTGGAAAAGGACGGCAAGCTCGACGTGATCAGCACCGCCAACGCCGATCTCCCGATGAAGCACGGCGCCAACGCCCTGCTGACGATCGACGTGTGGGAACACGCCTACTACATCGACTACCGCAACGCGCGGCCGAAGTTCATCGAGGTCTTCATGAAGGAGCTCGTGAACTGGGACTTCGTCGCGAAGACCATGGCCGGCTGATCCCGGCGCGCGCTTCGCCACGCTCGGAGGGCGGTTCCGGATCCGGAACCGCCCTTCTTCCTGTAGGGCCGTCGTTTGCCGATTCGAGGTCCCCTCTGGTATCCTTCGAACTCGGCCCGCTCCCGCATCGCGCCCCCTCCGAGGACTCGTCGACATCATGCACCGCTCGCCGCAATTGCAGGCCCTCGCGGGCCTGGCCCTGTTCGCCCTGCTCGTCCTGGTCACTCCGGAGCCCACGGGGCCCGAGTCCGTCGACTGGACCGTCGCGGAACGCGAGAAGCTCACCGAGCGCCTCGCCCACGCCGAGCCCGGATCGCCCCGGGCGATCAAACTCCAGACGAAGATCGGTCGGATCGACGCCTACCGAGAGGGTCGCCCGCAGCCGGGTTTCCCGGACGAGTACGCGCGCTTCCTGCAGGAACGGAAGATTCCCAGCGACCGGACCGCGGTCGAGTACGAGCCCGGCTACCAGATGCGTGAGATGCAACGCTCGATCGCGCTCCGCCGGGCGCCTGCGATCCAGCTCGACTGGAAGGAACGCGGTCCGGGTAACGTGGCCGGACGTGCCCGGGGGTTGATCGTGGACCCCGACGATCCCAGTGGGGACACCTGGTTCGTCGCGAGTGTCGGCGGGGGTGTGTGGAAGACCGTCGATGCCGGGGCGACGTGGACCGAGCTGACGCAGGACGTACCGAACCTGCAGATCTCTGCCATTGCCATGGCCCCGTCGAACACCGACGTGATCTACGCCGGCACGGGTGAGAGCTTCTGGAACATCGACGTGATGAACGGCAACGGGATCCTGAAGTCGACCGACCGCGGCCAGACCTGGGCCCAGCTGGTCTCGACCGTCGACGATCCGCGGTTCAACAACATCTCGCGAATCATCGTCGATCCGACCGACGAGAATCTCGTGCTCGCCTCGACGACCACCGGGCGCTACAAGAACTCGCTGAACAGCACGTCGAGCATCTTCCGCTCGACCGACGGCGGGACGACCTGGACCGAGGTGCACCAGGAGACCAACGCGGCCACCTTCGGCGGCGGTCGCGTGCTGCAGTTGATCGCCGATCCCACGGACTTCGACGTGCAGTACGCCACCGTCTTCGCCGGTGGTGTCCTGAAGTCCACCGACCGCGGGCTGACCTGGAATTCCGTGAACAACGGCATCACCGACTTCGCCGGGCGCTTCGAGCTGGCGATCTCGCCGGTGAACACCGACTACCTCTACGCCTCGGCACAGGGGTCGCAGCACAGCGAGCTGTGGGTGTCGCTCGACGGTGGCGCGAACTGGTTCGAGACCCTCGAGTCGGGCGATGAGCCGAACTGGCTCGGTGCGCAGGGTTGGTACGACAACACGATCATCTGCCACCCCACCGATCCGACGATCGTCTACGTGGGCGGCCTCGAGCTGTGGAAGATCCAGTTGCAGTCGCTCGGGTCGTCGACGCGGTCCACGTCGCGACTGGCCAGCTACTCCTTCCCGCATCCCGACCACCACGACATCCAGGTGGTCCAGCCCGCCGGTGGCGACTGGTACCTGCTCGCCACCAGCGACGGCGGGATCGCCCGCACCGCGAGCTTCGAGTCGGGCTTCACGCAGCCGACCGACGGCATGGTCACCACCCAGTTCTACGGCGTCGACAAGCGTCCCGGCGCGAGCGCCTACGTCGGCGGAACGCAGGACAACGGCACCTGGCTGTCACCGGTCGACCCGCAGGGGACCACGCCGTGGTCCTTCGTGATCGGCGGCGACGGCTACGAGGCCTCGTGGCACTTCGACGATCCGCTCAAGGTGATCGGGGGCTCGCAGTTCAACGGTCTGCAGCGCTCGCTCGACGGCGGAGTCACGTGGCAGAGCGCTCGCAACGGTCTCGAGGACACCGGCAGCGCCAGTGCGCCCTTCGTCACCAAGATCGGTCAGAGCAAGTCGCGTCCCGACGTGGTCTACGCGGTCGGCGTGCAGGGCGTCTGGCGTTCGACCGATTTCGGCGGCAGCTGGGACCTGACACCGATCCCCACCGCCATCTGGGGTGGGTTGAGCAGCTTCCACGACGTGCGGGTGAGCGAGCCCGACCCCGACGTCGTGTGGGCCGGCTCGCGGATGGACGGAGCGGGAACCCTGTCGGTGTCCACCGACGCCGGTGTGACCTTCGATCCCGTGTCGGTGTACGCGGGCGAGACCCTCGGGCGCATCTCGGGGATCGCCACGCACCCGGTCGAGCCGAACACCGCCTTCGCGCTGTTCTCGTTCGCCGGCCGTCCCAAGGTGCTGAAGACCACCGATCTGGGCGACACCTGGACCGATCTCAGCGGGTTCGAGGGCACGCAGACGAGCACGAACGGATTCCCCGACGTGGCCGTCTACGACCTGGTCGTCTTTCCGAACGACACGAACCGGATCTGGGTGGGCACCGAGATCGGCCTGGTCGAGTCGCTCGACGGCGGCGCCACCTGGGCACTGACCGACAGCGGACTGCCGTCGGTGGGCATCTGGAACCTGCGCGTGGTCGAGGACGAGGTCGTGGTCGGCACGCACGGTCGCGCGATCTGGTCGGTCACGCTGCCGGAGCTGGAGGAAGGGCTCACGTTCAACCCGCTGCTCGAGCTCGTCGCCCAGCGGCCCGACGGCATGCTCAGCGTGGACTTCAACCTCCGCTCGGTCTACGACAGCACCGACGTGCTCGTGAACGGGCAGGTGGTCGACAGCTTCGGTCCGAACGAGCGGCGCCAGCTCGAGTCGATCCTCGTGCCGGTGACCCAACCGGGGACGAAGACCGTGACGGTTCGGGGCGTGAAGGACGGCACCGAGTACACCTCGGTGGATCGTTCGGTCGACGCCCAGGTCTTCGATCCGCCGACCATTCTGTTCTCGACGTCGATCGACGACGGGAGCGACTTCGGACTCGACGGACTGGACGTCGGGACGGCGGCGTCGTTCCAGGGAACGGGTCTGCAGAGTCCGCACCCCTATCCGGACGCCGCGTCGATGGTGGCGGTGCTCTCGCAACCGATCCGGATCCTGGAGTCCTCCCGCCTGGTCTACGACGAGGTCGCCCTGATCGAGCCCGGAGAGCCAGGGGCCGCCTTCGGCCAATTCGGGTTCTGGGACTTCGCGGTGGTGGAGGGCACGATCGACGGGGCGAACTGGGTGCCGCTGATCGACGGCTACGACGCCAATGCCGATCCGGTGTGGCTCAGTGCGTACAACAACAGTCTGCCCGGAGACGCCTCGATGCTGCGCACGCGCGAGGTGTCGCTGTCCGACGTGTTCCCCGTCGACTCGAACATCCTGATCCGCTTCCGTCTGAGCAGCGACGGGTTCGTGAACGGATGGGGCTGGTGGGTGGACGACGTACGGGTCGAGGCCGACGCCACCGATGCCCCGTCGGCGGGCCGCGTGGCGCTCGAGCAGAACGCGCCGAATCCGTTCAACCCCAACACCACGATCGCCTTCTCGTTGCCGCGCCGGGGCCCGGTGAAGCTGCAGGTCTTCGACGTGCGGGGTCGTCTGGTGCGAACGTTGGTCGACGGGGTCCAGGCCTCCGGTCGCCACAGTGTCGTGTGGGACGGAACCGACGACTCCGGGATCGGTGCGGCCAGCGGCGTGTATCTCTACCGCCTGACGGCGGCCGGCGATGTGCGGCAGAACAAGATGACCCTCGTCAAGTAGGTCCCGAGTGGCCCTGACCAGACGCCCCGTCGGTGGTTCCGGCGGGGCGTCTCCGTTGCCCGTTCAGGCCTCCACGCCGGTGATCCAGGGCTCGATCACCTTGCGCAGGCGGGCCACGGTGATCGGTTTCGCAACGTAGTCGTCCATGCCGGCGTCGAGGCAGGACTCGCGATCGCCCTGCATGGCGTTGGCCGTCATGGCCACCACCGTCACCCCGGGATCGAGCACGCCCGATTCGGCGGACCGCAGTGACCGGGTTGCCTCGAAGCCGTCCATGACCGGCATCTGGCAGTCCATGAACACCAGACGGTAGCGCCGACGGCGGAGGCATGCCAGCGCCTCGACACCGTCCTCGGCGACGTCGGCGCGGATTCCGAGCTTCCGCAGTGCGGCCACGGCGACCCTCTGGTTCACCGGGTTGTCCTCGACGACGAGGGCCGTCTGGTCGTGGCCGATGTCCTCGGCCTCGCCGGTCGAACGAGCGGGCGAGACTTCGGTCGCCTGGTCCGCTTCGTTCCGGGTCCGTACGCGGACGTTGAACCAGAAAGTGGACCCCCGCCCGGGTGTGCTCTCGACGCCGATGTCGCCGCCCATGAGTTCGGCGAGCTCGCGCGAGATGGCCAGGCCCAATCCGGTGCCGCCGTAGCGGCGGGTGGTCGACGAATCGAGCTGCGAGAACTTCTCGAACAGCCGATCCCGGTCCGCGGGAGCGATTCCGACACCCGTGTCCGACACGTGGAACCGGAGGACGACGTGATCACCCTCGGTCTGTGCTGCCTCCACACCCACGAGGACCTCTCCGTCGTCGGTGAACTTGAAGGCGTTGGCGGTGAGGTTCACCAGGATCTGCCGCAGCCGTGTGGGATCGCCGCGCAGGGCCGTGGGCGTGGCGGGATCGGTGCGGCAGGCGAAGTCGAGTCCGCGGCTCTCGGCCTCGAACTCCATGATTGCCGCGAAGTCGCGGAGCATCACACCGAGATCGAAGTCGACGTCCTCGAGCTCGAGCTTGCCCGCCTCGACCTTCGAGATGTCCAGGATGTCGCCGATGATGCTCAGCAGGGCCTCGCCGCTCGTGCGCACGGTTTCGGCGTAGCTGCGCTGTTCGTCCTCGAGGTCGGTACCGAGGAGCAGGTCGGTCATGCCGATGACCCCGTTCAGCGGGGTGCGGATCTCGTGACTCATGTTGGCGAGGAACTCGCTCTTGGCGCGGTTCGCCCGATCGGCCTGCTCGGCGAGGTGGCGGGCGGTGGCGTTCTTGCGTTCGAGCCGTTCGTGCGCCCGGCGGAGGGCGTGTTCGGTGCGGACGCGTTCGGTGACGTCACGGCTGACGATCGTGGTGCCGAGGTACTCGCCCTTCGGGCCGCGCCGCGGCGACAGGCGCGCGCTGTACCAGCGTTCGCGACCGTCGATGGGGAGTGAGTAGTCGAAGCTCGCGGTCTTGCGATCGCCTCGCAGGGACCGCAGCGTCCGGCGAAGGGCCGCGGACACCGACGGCGGCAGGACCTCGCCGTAGTGACGGCCCTCGAAGTTCTCCGGCGCCGCGTAGAGAGGGCGGTCGACCCGCATCTGTGGAATCCGCACGAAACAGTCCTCGTCGTCGAGGAGGAAGATCAGGTCGTCCATCGATTCGACGGTCGAGCGCAGCAGTTCGCCCTGCTCGAGCAGCGCCCATTCGGCCCGTTTGCGGTCGGTGATGTCCAGCATCACCGTCACGGCCTCGGCGTCGCCCTGCTCGTCGATCAGTTCTCCCGAGAACAATCCGTGGACGATCTGGCCGTCCCGGGTGCGCACGTCGAGTTCGACGTCGCAGATCCGGCCGTGCTCGACCAGGCGGGCCGCCGTGTTCCGGTGGCCGGCGGGATCCACGAACAGGTCGAGTTCGTCGGCCGTCCGGCCGATCACTTCGTCGCGCGGGTGGCCGGTGCGGGCGACGAAGGCGTCGTTCACGTCGAGGAACCGACCGTCGTCGACGGAGTTCAGGGCCATCGCCGCGGGATTCGATCGGAACAGGCGCTCGAAGCGCTTCCGGGCGCACTGTTCCTTGCTCAGGTCCTTGTAGACCGCGAACAGGCACTCGCGTCCGTTCCACGTTCCGAACCACACGCGGGACTCGGTCGGCCACAGGCGACCGTCGGCGGTGTAGAGGGGCAGGGGGCAGTGGTCACGCTCGCCGCGGAGGATCTCCGCGAAGATGCGTGCGGCCTCGTCGCGGTGCTCGGGCGCGTGCAGGTCGAGCACGTGGAGTCCGACGACGCGGCTCGGGTCGCAGCCCAGACGCTCGACGAGGCGGCGGTTCGCGTACAGGAGGTTTCCGTCGAGGTCGGTCACGACGGCCACGTCGTGGATGCCCTCGAAGAAGGCCCGGAAGTTCCGTTCCCGGTCCTCGACCGTCTCCTTCGCGCGCTTCAGATCGGTCAGGTCCCGCCATGTGCAGAAGAGGGCGGGGCTCCCTCGATAGGTGATCCGGGTGAGGCTCACCTGAATGGGAATCGGGCTGCCGTCGCGGCGCTGGTGTGTCCACTCGAAGCAGCAGGAACCCTCCTGGTAGGCGAGGTCGGTCATCTGGCGGGCGAGTGTCTTCGACTCACCACCACACGGCTGCTGGGGTGGGGAGAGGTCGCCGGGGTGGAGCTGCTCGACGTCGCGGGGCGAGCCGTAGCCGAGGATCCGGGCCGCTGCGGCGTTCGCCCGGACGAAGCGGTCCCGCGTGAGCAGCCACATGGGGTCCTGTGCGCACTCGAAGAGGGCGCGGTAGGTGCCCTCTTCGAGACCTTCGTCGCGATCCGATCGGTCCCATCGATCGCGAGTCTGCTCGTCCGGACCCGAGCTTCGCGTCATGCCGTGTTCTCCGGTGCAAGGGGGTGGCCGGCGCGGAGAGGACCGCACTCGACCGTCACCGGGCGCGTACGAGTGGAATCGTCACGGTTTTCCGGATCTTGAGCCCGGAATCCGGCCGGAACGGATCAGTGGCCCACGATCGCCCGGTGTACGGCACCCAGGATCCGATCGCGCACCGCCCGGCGCAGAGGTGGGACGACGGTGTCGACCTGCAGGTCGAAGCTTCCCGCGACCGTCACGGAGTCGGTCGCGGCCCCGGGGGCGTCGCGCATCTCGCCGCGGCCGCTCAGCGCCCCGAGGATCCTCTCGTCGTCGGCCCGGTCGAGGGTCAGGGTGCCGTCGAATCCGACCAGGGACCACATGCCGTCGTTGCGTTCCTCGGTGTAGACCAGGGTCGCCGCCGGTTCCGCATCGCCGAGCGACAGCGTGAAGGGAACACCGACCGGTGCGTCGTCGGGAATCGTCAGGACCACGCTCTGTGTGGGTCCGGGCGGGAAGTTGCGGCCGGTGATCGTCCAGGCGCCGCCGGAGGAGCGGGCCACCTGGACGATGCGTTCGTCGAGCAACAGGGACGGCAGACCGTCGCTGTCCTCGATCGTCATCGAGAACTCCCCCAATGGGGGCTGTGTTCCCATGGTGTCGCACCCGGCGATGCTGTCCGAGATGCGGATCGCGTCGCCGACGAGTTCCTCGCACGTGCGATCGAAGAGATCGCCGCATTCGAGGGAAGTGGTGAAGTCGTAGTGCCCGGTGAACGCGTAGGAGTTCGCGTCGTCGTCGAGAGCCACCTCGACCTCGGCGGAGAACCCGATGGTGCATTCACCGAAGTCCGTGGTTCCGTCGCACGAGAGGAAGAGGGTGCGCCCGTTCCAGGTCTCGGTGCACTGGTCGCTGTATTCGTCGAACTGCTCGAAGAGATGGGTCTGGTCCGGGCACACGAGGACGGTGTCGACGGTCGTGGAGCGCAGGAGCAGTCTCGCCGGCTCGTCTCCGCAGGGTGAGGTGGTGGTGGTCTGTTCCCAGACGCCCTGCCACTGCTGGGGGACCTCGTCGGGGGTCGGACCGGTGCCGCCGTCGTCGTCGTCGTCGCAGCCGGCGGTCATGACGACGAGCGAACAGAAGAGGACGGCGAGAAACGTCGATGCCGAGCGCGTGTTCATGACGGACAGCCTCCGAGGACGATACGGAACGTGTCCGGTCAGACTCGCAGAGCCCGCGACCTCGTACGCCGGGGCCGTCACCCAGGCAGGGGTGGGTGATCGTCGGGAAGGGACACCGGCGGATCGCGTGGTCAGAAACGCACCTGTGCCTGGACGTTCGCACCGCCGAAGTCCTGGGGGTCGGGTTCGTGGCTGATCAGCGCACGGAACCACCCGCGGTCGTCGAACGCCAGCGTCCACCCCAGGGAGAGCTTCGCGGCGACGGCGTCGCGGTCGGGCCCGTACAGGTCGGAGGCCGGGGTGGTGGTCCACTCGTGGTCGGTTCCCATCCATCCGAGGTCGATCCAGTGACCGCCACCGAGGGACCGCTCGACGAAGACGCCGCCCAGGAACTCGTCGCGGTCGTGTGTGATGCGGCCCAGGTCGTTCTCGTACTCCATCGCGTGGAGCTGGCCGCGGATCCTCCAGTGCCGGCTCAGATCCTCTTCCCAGGCCAGGCGCACGTGACGCCAGCGGCTGTCCTGGCGATGGCCCGGCGTGGGTTCGACGCCGGGGGGTGGGGCGTCGAGCTCCTCGAAGTCGCGGTGCTCGACGCGCAGTTCGACGATCCGTCCGGTCTCGCGGTAGCGGAGGGCATGACTCGACCAGCTGCGTTCGCGCCGCAGGAAGGCGCGGTCGGGGGAACGAGACCGATCCGGGAATCGCCGCTCGGAGGGGCTGAGTACGGTCCCTTCGCTCGAAACGCTCCACCGTCCACGTTCGAAGTGGGCGGCCCAGGTGGGGCCGTCGGCCTCCTCCTCCAGGGTGGCGTCCAGGTCGTTCTTCTCCCCGTACAGGAAGTCGTCGCGACGCCAGCCGGCGCGCAGGTAGTTGCGGCGCGAGGCGTCCGTCCACACCAGCCCCGGGACGACGTCCAGGTCTGCCTTGTCCGAGGTGGGGTGTGTGACGATCTCGGCGCCGAAGCGACCCCACGGCGTGGCGAGGTTGCCGACCTCGATTCCCAACCAGTTCTGCCGCTCCGGACCGTCGAGGTGGGGGCTGGCGGTCCAGTCGAGACGGTAGAGGAAGCGGAAGTGGTCGCCGACCGCTTCGGTCGCCTCGACCCGTACCAGCGTCGCGAGGTCGTTCGTCGAGATGCTGCCGATGGTGGCCTGGAGTCCGCCGTGTCTCATGCGATGGCGTTCCCACGCCGCCTGCCAGCGCAGGGGCAGCGAGTAGTTCACCAGCGGGTGCAGATAGAAGAGGTCGGCCGGAGCGTCGAAGCGCGTCGGTTGCGCCCCGGCGGGAGGAGCGAGGACGACGACGGTGGCGAGTGTGAGCAGGAGTGATCGCATCGTGCCGTGGGATCGCGGGGGTCGGGAGCTTGGACTTCGGCTACACTGCGCCGCACAGTCTACGCGAGGATCGGCGGACGGCGCCGCTGCTTCGCCTTCTCCCCCCCGAGGAGCTCGACCATGGCCCTGACGATCGTGGCCCAGTTCCAGGCGCGCCCCGGCATGGAAGCCGAACTCGAGACGGCGCTGAAGATGCTGATCCTCCCGACCCGGGCCGAGTCGGGATGCGAGGTGTACGAGTTGCACCGATCGCTCGAGCAGCCGGGCTTCTTCCACTTCCACGAGATCTGGAGTGCGGATTCGTACTGGGAGGCCCACATGCGGTCACCGCACATCCGCGAGTTCACGACGCGGTCGGAGGAACTCGTGGCGGAGTCGCGGATCCTGCAGCTGGAGCCCGTGGGCTGATCCCGGACGGCCGTCCGGAGGTCTCGAAATCGAAATGGCGGATGCGGTCTCGGGGCTCTTATGTGGACGTGAGTATCCGAATTTAGTCCCGAAGGCCGCGAGGTCCGCCATGCTCCGCCAGGTCATCCGGATCGACGAAGAAGCGTGCGACGGCTGTGGGGAGTGCGTCCCCGCCTGCCACGAAGGCGCGATCGAGATCATCGACGGCAAGGCCCGTCTGGTCGACGATCGCTTCTGCGACGGGCTGGGCGATTGTCTCGGGGAATGCCCGCAGGGCGCGATCACGCTCGAGACACGCGATGCCGTGGCCTTCGACGAAGCGGCGGTCGCAGCCCGCGTTTCCACCCGCCCCTTCGCACCCGCGCCGTGCGCGTGTCCGGGAACGGCGGCGCAGGAACTGGAGCGCGAGCCGGCTCCCGGTCGCGGCTCGGACCGTGTCACCAGCCAACTCGGCCAGTGGCCGGTCCAGTTGCGGTTGCTGAATCCCGCGGCGCCGTACCTGGCCGACAGCGAGTTGCTGCTCTGCGCCGACTGCGTTCCGTTCGCGGTCCCCGACTTCCACGCGGACTACCTACGCGAGCGGACCGTCGCGGTGTCGTGTCCGAAGCTCGACGACCTACCGGAGATCGCGACCCGATTGGCCGCGATCCTGGCGCAGGCGCGACCGCGGAAGGTCGTGGTGGCACGGATGACGGTGCCCTGTTGCGGCGGTCTTCTCGAAGCTGCACGGGCGGCACGCACGCGTGTGGGGTCGGACGTGCCGATCGAGGTCCACACGCTCGATCCGCGTGGCGAGCGGGTCGAGACGTCGAGGCTCTGAAGCTGTCGCGCGTTTCACAGGACACGATATCACACTATGTCCACGCCATCCTCCCTCCTACCATACCGGAATTGGTTTCGACGCATCATCGGAAGGTGTCCTCTTGAACGACGAGTCTCCTCGCGCGAACGACCACGGGAGCGGCGGTAGCCGGCGCAGCTCGACCATCTCGCTGTTCGCCAATCCCATCTCCGTGGTCGGCCTCTGGATCGCCGGCGTCTCCTTCGTGGTGACGCTGCTGCTCATGGCGATCGAGATGACCTCGAGCAGCCACAACCCCTACCTCGGGATCATCACGTTCGTGGTGTTGCCGGTGTTCATGGGGCTCGGGATCGTGGTCGCGATCTTCGGCGCGCTCCGCGAGCGTCGGCGCCGCGCCCGCGGCGAGGACGACGCCCACTGGCCGGTCCTCGACCTGAACGCAGCGCGCCAGCGGCGGGCCCTGGCGTGGATCTCCGCGGCCGCGGTCGTCTTCCTCGGCCTGTCGGCCTTCGGGAGCCTGAAGGCCTACGAGTACACCGAGACCAACGAGTTCTGCGGCACCGTCTGCCACACGGTCATGGAGCCGGAGTACACGGCCTACCAGCACTCGGCCCACTCGCGCGTGCCGTGCGTGGACTGCCACATCGGTCCGGGCGCCGAGTGGTTCGTGCGGTCGAAGATCAGCGGCGCGTACCAGGTGTACGCGGTGGCCGCCGACGTCTACCCGCGTCCGATCCACACTCCGATCAAGAACCTCCGCCCGTCGCAGGACACCTGCGAGAACTGCCACTGGCCGCAGAAGTTCTTCGGCGACACCTACATCACGCGCAACTACTACCTGACCGACGAGGAGAACTCCCACACCCGGCTCGATCTCATGCTCCGCGTCGGCGGTGGCGATGGCCGCGAGGGCCCGCGCGAGGGCATCCACTGGCACATGAACATCGCCAACGACATCGAGTACGTCGCCGCCGACGAGCGCCGCCAGAAGATCGACTGGTTCCGCGTCACCCGGCTCGACGGCTCGGTGAGCACCTACGTGCGCGAGGGCAGTGGGTTGCCGCACGACGAGCCGCCCGAGGGCGAGGTGCGCTCGATGGACTGCATCGACTGCCACAACCGGCCGTCACACCGCTTCCTGCCGCCCCAGGTCGCCATGAACGCGGCGATGGCCCGCGGGGAGATCTCGACCGATCTGGCCGGGATCAAGGGGCTCGGGGTGGAGATCCTCGAGGACGAGTACCAGTCCAAGGACGAGGCCCTGGAGGTGATCGAGACCACGCTCCGGGACGAATACGCCGACGCCGACCACGCCGGACTGGTCGCGCCGGCGGTCCGCGCGATCCAGGAGATCTACCGGGTCAACTACTTCCCTCAGATGAAGACCAACTGGAAGGCCTTCCCCGAGAACACCGGTCACATGTGGGCGCCCGGCTGCTTCCGCTGCCACAACGGTGACCACGTGAACGAGGCCGGTGAGTCGCTCACCCGCGATTGCAACGCCTGCCACGTGATCCTGGCCGAGCAGCCGCCGCAGGGTGACCAGATGATGTCGCTGGTCGGCGTGGACTTCCAGCACCCCGAGGACATCGGGGAGCTCTGGCGCGACATGAGCTGCGTGGAGTGCCACGCGCCCTGAATCAGAGTCGAGGTCTCTTCAGATGGAAGTCGGTCGCGCCCTGGTAGATCGAGGCCAGGGCGACGATCGCCGGTTCCCCGTAGTTGCGGCCGATGAAGGTGATGCTCGTCGGAGTTCCGTCTTCACGGAATCCGTTGGGCAGGACCACGCACGGGTGGCCGGTGAGGTTCGTGATCAACAGTGACGGCCCGGCGAACGCGGGGGCGACGTAGCCGTCGAGGTCGCCGAGTGCGTCCTCGAAGGCGCGCATGAGCTGCGTGCGGGCCCGCTGCGCCTGCACGTACTGCACCCCCGGGACCAGTTGCGCCGCGCGGAACACGTTCGGCCAGGCGTTCACGACCTGCCGCACGAGTTCGTCGTCACGATCGGTGCGGGTGAGCTCGTCGAAGGCGGCGGCGCCCTCGACCTGCAGGACGACCAGCATGGCGCCCACCGGCATCTCGGGAAAGGTCATCGGCTCGAACTCGATGCCCCGATCACGGAGCACGTCGAGCGTCGCGCGATCGAAGGTGGCACCCTCGTAGTCGTTGGCGAAGTTCTCCTCGGCGGCGCCGAAGCGAAGCTTCCGCATGGAGAAATCCGACGTCCCGCGCCAGTCGAGCGGTGCGGTCACCGACTCGGGATCCCCTTCGTGCGCCCCGTGGATCGCCTCGAGCACGAAGGCCGTGTCCTGCACGTTGCGGGCGATGGGGCCGATCTTGTCCATGCTCCAGGTGAGTGCCATGCAGCCGGTGCGCGGCACGCGGCCGAAGGTCGGGCGCAGTCCCGTGGCGCCGCAGCGCGAACAGGGCGAGACGATCGACCCGAGGGTCTCGGTACCGAGCGCGAAGGGCAGGGCGCCGGCGGCGACGGCCGAGGCGCTGCCCGCCGAGCTGCCGCTGCTGCCCTGCTCGGGATTCCAGGGATTGCGCGTGGTCTCGCGGAACCAGACGTCACCCCAGGCCAGCGCGCCGACCGCGGTCTTGGCCACGAGCACCGCGCCCGCTTCCTCCAGCCGGCGTACGACCTCGGCGTCGTCGTCGAAGGTCCGGGTCTCGTAGGGCTTCGCGCCCCAGGTGGTGCGTGCGCCGCGCGCGGCGAGCAGGTCCTTGGCGCCGTAGGGAATGCCGTGCAGCGGACCGCGCCACTTGCCCACGCGCTGCTCCTCGTCGAGCACGGCCGCGAACTCGCGGGCGCGGTCGGCGGTGCGGTCGATCACGAAGTGCAGCGTGGGGTCGAGTTCCACCAGTCGGGCCAGCGACGCCTCGACCAGATCGCTCGGCTTCAGCTGCCGACGACGGATCCACTCCGACAGGTGCTCGATCGGAGAGAACAGCAGCTCGATCTCGTCGGTCGGCGGTGTGCGCGGACGATCGCCGAAGATCGCGCCGCGCAGGGTCTCGGCCGGGTCCTGGGCACGGTTCTTCGCCGAGCCCGAGACGTACGAGACCTTCTCCGGGTCGTCGTACAGCGGGCGGAAGCCCAGGGCGGGTGGGACCTCGTTCGGGATCGCCAGGGCGCGAATCGTCTGCAGGCTCTCGACCTGGTCGGTCACCGACTCGCGCATGAGCTCGCGCTCGGCGTCGGTGAACTCGAGTCCGGCCAGGATCTCGGCGCGGCGGATGACCTCGGCCGCGATCGCTTCGTCGGCCGCTTCCTCTTCGGCCTGCGCGCGGAGCAGATCGGGTGCGAGCGCGGCGGCCAGGGTGAGGGCCGCGGTGCGACCGAGGAAGGTACGGCGGGACGTGGTCGGGTTCGGATTCATCGCGGCGCGCTCCGGGCGAGGGACGGTGCGCGCGATCATACGGCGCCGGCTCGACCGGCTCAACGCAGCGTTCAGTCCTTCGCCACGAGCTCCTCGACCCGGGTGCGCAACTCGTCGGTGTCGATCTCCCCGTTCCACTGCGCGACGATCCGGCCCTCGGAGTCGAGCAGGAAGGCGGCGGGGATCGCTGGCACGCGGAACGTCCACCATGCGGGATCCTCGCCGCCGTCGTGGACGATCGCGTAGTCCACCGGTCGGCGTTCGAGGAAGGACTCGAGATCGTCGCGGTCCTCGTCGATGGACACCCCGACGATCCCGAAGCCGGCGTCGGCGAATTCGCGCGCCAGGGCGTCGAGCTCGGGCATCACCTTCAGACACGGAGTGCACCAGGTGGCCCAGAAGTCGACGAGCAGGGCGTTCTGGCCGGTCGGTTCGATCGCGTCCTCGTCGAGCGTCGACCAGCGGAAGTCCGGGGCCGGGCGCGGCAGTACGGGCGGCGCGTAGCCGGTGGGCATCTGGTCGAAGGCCTCGGCGCAGCCCTCCGAGCAGAAGCCGAAGTGGTCGCCCTCGTGTTCGCGCCAGTCGACGAGGCGCTCGGCGCCGTGATCGGCCCCGCGGCGCGCGCACACCACGCACTCGCCCTCCTTCGGCAGGTCGGCGGGCCAGTCGGCCGCCGCGGTGGGGGCGACGAGCAGGAACAGGAACAGAAGGCTGCGCTTCACGGGTTCTCTCCTCCGAAACCGGTGGACACCGACACGCCGGCGTGTTCGAGCCACACCCACAGCGCGGTGACGCTGAAGCGCCCCACGCTGACGCTGCCGAGCAGGTGGGTGCGCTCGCCGTCGTACATGGCACGGACGTCGAAACGCTCGCCGAGGTGCAGAGTTCCGCCGAAGGGCACGTTGAAGCCCTCGTCGGCCTCCGACCAGTTCAGGCTCACGTAGCCCGAAAGGGGAACTCGCGGCGACGGCCACCTCTTGGCGGCGGTCAGGTAGACCGAGGTCTCGCCCTCGTCGGTGCCGATGCGATCGGAACTCGTGCCGAGCGAAAGGGCGGGACGGGTGTGCGACTCGGTCAGCAGGAACAGGTTCGCGAGGGGGCCGATCTCGCTCTCACCCGGATTCCACTCGATGCCGACGTTCAGGCGCCGGTGTAGGCGGTGCATGAGCGTGCCGCGGTACCGCGCCCGGTCGACTTCGATGTCGACGTAGCGGGCCGAGACCTCCCACGCGAATCGTTGGCCGCTCCCCCGGAGCGGTGCGCCCTCGCCGGGTCAGCCGACTCAGGTGGGCGCGAGGCCCGAAGGGCGGCGGGGGCGCTCGTCGGACTGGGCGACGGCCGTTGCGACCGTCGCGGCCAGCATCGCGAGGAGGGCCAGCAGCGCGAACGTCGTGGATCGTGTGTGCATGCCGGGACGAGGGGGGTGACTGCACACCCTAGGGGGCGGGCCACGTCCGGGCAAGCCCGCCCGATCTCAGGGTCGTGCCGGCTCCGCCCAGAGGCGCACGTACGCACCGTCGGGGTCGTACCCGGCGGCCTGCCGCGCGGTGTCGAAGCGACGCCCCACGCGCGGATCGTTGCCCACGCCGGCCACGTAGGCCCAGTTCCCCCAGTTCGAGTGGGACGTCGTAGTCGATCAGCACGCTCCCGAACCACTCGGCGCCCCAGGTCCAGTCGAACCCGAGGTCGTGGGCCAGTTGGCTGGCCACGTTCTGACGGCCGCGATTGCTCATGTACCCCGTCGCCGCCAGTTCTCGCATGTTGGCGTCCACGAAGGGATCGCCGGTGCGGCCGTCGATCCAGCGCTCGAGCAGTTCGCGATCGTGCCTCCACGCGCGTCGTTCCCCGCGCAGTCCCTCGGGCCGGAAGAGCGCGTTGCCACGTTGGTCGGCGGTGAAGCGGAAGAAGTCCCTCCAGAGGAGTTCGAAGATCACCCAGTAGGTGCTGCGATTCGTCGTGCGCTCGGCCTCGTAGCGCCGCACCTCGTCGTGGACGCGGCGGGCGGAGATCGATCCCTGCGCGAGGAAGGGTGAGAACTGCGTGCTGTTCACCGGGTCCCCGGTGTCGAGCGCGCGGTGCAGGGGCTCGTGGTCGTCGAGACGGAGGTCGTTGCGGAACCAGACGATCGAAGCCGTCATGGTGAGTCTTCCCGGGGGCGTCGAGGAACGATTCGCCCGGATCGGCGCCGTCGATGCAACGGGCGCGTTTCGTGCTGCGCGCGGCGCGGGGTCTGTCTATCCTGATCCCCTCGCGCTCGTTCCCTCGTTCCACCGGAGGACCCACCGTGAAGCGTTCGATCTCGATCCTTCTGCTGCTCGCCGTCGCTACCGCTCCTCTCGGTTGCGCCACGAACAAGGGCACCGGCACGATCATCGGCGCCGGCGCGGGCGGCGTCGTCGGCGGCGTGATCGGCGACAAGGCCGGCAACACGGCCGTGGGCGCCATCCTGGGCGCGGCGATCGGCGGGGCCGCGGGTGCCTGGATCGGCAACTACATGGACGAGCAGGCCGAAGAGATCCGGCAGGACATCGAGGGTGCCGAGGTCGAGCGCATCGGCGAGGGCATCAAGATCACCTTCGATTCCGGGATCCTCTTCGCCTCGAACCAGGCCACGCTCGAAGGTCCCGCCCGTGCGAACATCGAGGAACTCGCGCGCATCCTGAAGAAGTACGAAGACACGAACGTGCTCATCGAGGGTCACACCGACAGCCAGGGCAGCGAGGACTACAACCTCGAACTGTCACGGCGCCGCGCGCAGTCGGTGGCGAACTACCTGGCCGGGCAGCAGGTCGACGCCACGCGCTTCACGCTGATGGGCTACGGCGAGACCCAGCCCGTGGCGAGCAACGAGACGCCGGAGGGCCGGCGCGAGAACCGGCGGGTGGAGATCGCGATCATGGCCAATGACGAGCTCAAGGCACAGGCCGAGCGGATCGCGGACTGACCGACGTCGGTCAGGCCGGGGCCAGGGCCTCGCGGATGGCGCGCGACAACTCGGCGCTGCGCGGATCGGTCTCGGGTGCGAAGCACGCGACGACACGCCCCCGCTCGTCGATCAGCAACTTGGTGTAGGCAGCATCGACGCGGCCGAAGGTCTGTTCGACCTCGTCGGCCAGCGGGTGGTGTGCCGCCGTTGCCAGCACGGGGATCTCGCCGGCTTCGCGGGCGGGAGTCATGTCGAGTTCGGTCTCGGTACCGATGGGGATCGCCACCACCTCGAGCTTCTCCGGACCGTGCCGGTGCCGCAGTTGGGCGAGTTCGGCGAGTTCCCGCTGGTCGACGCCGCGCACCGGAAGGGTCACCAGCAGGGTGAGGTGACCGCGGAAGTCGTCCAGCGTGAGGTCGTGTCCGTTGCGTGTCGGGAGATGGACGTCGTCCACCCGCGGGGCCTCGGCCAGCTTGTCGATCCGCTGGACGGCGTCGCGGCTGTTGCGCATCGACACGAACGAGAACGCGAGCGCGACCACGGCCACCGCACCGGCGAAGGCAGCGACCAGGAGGTCACTCATGGATCATCACCTCGATCGGGGACGGTCTTCGGCCGCCTCGTCGCGGCCGTTTCACACCGAACCCTAGGCGGGGCTGCCTTCGGCCGGCATCGGGGAATTCCCTTGGGCCACACCGGCAGAAGTCCCCTCGGCGGTGCTGCGCCTTCCTGGGCACTGTTCCCGTAGTGCGAACGCCCAAGGAGGGTTCGAATCATGATCCGCAGTCTCGACGATCTGACCCGCTATGCATTCCGCGCGCGCGACGGCGACGTCGGCCGCGTCCACGACTTCTACTTCGACGACGACGCCTGGATCGTCCGCTACCTCGTGGTCGACACGGGACGCTGGCTCCCCGGCCGTACGGTCCTGATCGCCCCGCAGGCGATCGAAGGCATCGATTGGAACGAACGGACCATCGACCTGGACCTGACCAAGGAGCAGATCGAGAAGAGTCCGGAGCTCGACGAGGACGAGCCCGTGTCGCGACAGAAGGAGAGCGAACTCTTCGACTACTACGGGTGGCAGCCCTACTGGTTGGCGACACCCGGTGCCATGGATTCGGTGGCACCCGTGGCCCCGTTGCGCTCGCGCCCGGTGAGTGGCCGCATCGGGGAGCCCGCCGACGGTGGCGATCCCCATCTGCGCAGTGTGCGCGAAGTGAACGGGTACGCGGTCGCGTGCACCGACGACGACGCCGGTGAGGTCCACGACTTCGCCTGCGAGGACGACACCTGGACGATCCGCTACCTGGTCGTCGACACGCGTCGTTGGCTTCCCGGTCGAAAGGTCCTGGTGGCGCTGGACTGGATCGCCTCGATCGACTGGGCTGGTCAACGCATCGAGCTCGAGCTCACCTCGGAGAAGATGAAGGAGAGCCCCGAGTTCGACCCCACCGCGCCGGTGAACCGCCGCTACGAGGAGCGACTCTACGACTTCTACGGTCGTCCCCGGTACTGGACCGCCGACGAGGAGGAAGGGATCCGATGAAGCCCGCCGACGCCGCCGCCGACGAACGATCGACGCCGGTGCGGCACCTGCTCGTCAGCGACGTCGACGACACGCTGCTGGGCGACGACGAGGCGCTCGCCGAGTTCCGCTCGTGGTACGAGAGCGCGCGGTCCTGGCTCGACCTGGCCTACGCCTCGGGTCGGTTCGTCGATTCCGTCGTTGCTTCGATCCACGAGGAGGGCCTGCCCGCGCCGATCGCGGTGATCGGCGGAGTGGGCACGCAGATCCGATGGTACCCGAGTGGCGATCGTGTCGAGGAATGGCCGGTCACGGCGGGCGAGCGTTGGAGCGCCGACCGGGTGAGGGCGGTGCTCGCGAGCGTCGACGGTCTGCGGCCGCAGCCTGCGGCCTCGCAATCGGAGTACAAGATCAGCTACTACTTCGAGAACGCCTCGCCGGGGCAGTTGAAGGCACTGCGGGACCTGCTCGACGAGGCCGGGCTCTCGACCGACCTCGTCTACAGTTCGCGGCGCGACCTCGACGTGGTCCCCCGCGGGGTGAACAAGGGCTCGGCCGCGCGCTACCTGACCGAGCAGCTCGACGTTCCCGACGACCACGTGCTGGTGAGCGGGAACTCGGCCAACGACCGCGAACTGTTCCTGCCGGGATTCCGCGGCATCGTCGTGGGCAATGCCGACGACGAGCTGAAGTCCGTGGGGGCGGAGGGTGCGTACCTGGCCCGGCAGGGCCACGCGCGCGGAGTCCTGGAGGGGATCCGCGCCTGGACCGAGAGCGGTGAGCGCTCTTGAGCGACGACTTCGTCTCGCGCGAGGGCTACGAGCGGGCCCTGGAGCTCCTCGTGGCGTGCAGCACCGAGGACGGCTTCCTGGCCGCGACCGAGAACACGGCCAACTACCGCCGGGTGTGGGGCCGCGACGGATCGATCGCCGGACTGGCCGCCCTCGCGTCGGGCCAGGACGACCTGATCGCCACGACTCGGCGCACGCTCGAGACCCTGGCCGCCCACCAGGGGCCGCACGGCGAGATCCCGAGCAACGTCGACGTCCGCACCGAACGGATCAGCTACGGTGGTACCACCGGCCGCGTCGACGCCAACCTGTGGTTCGCGGTCGCCTGCGGTCAGTACTTCGAGCGCACCGGCGACGAGGAGCTCCTCGACACGATCATGCCCACCCTCGAGGCGGTGCGCTTCCTCCTCGGTGCCTGGGAGTTCAACTCACGCGGGTTGTTGTACGTGCCCGCCACCGGTGACTGGGCCGACGAATACGTACACGCCGGCTACGTTCTGTACGACCAGTTGCTCTACCTGCAGGCCCTGCGCGAGTTCTGTCGCCTGCACGAGCATCTCCACGGAAGCCGCGACCACGAGCTGTGCGACCGCACCACACGCCTGGAACGGATCATCCGCACGAACTACTGGATCGATCCGAACGGCGACGAGATCCCGCCCGAGGCCTACCACGAGGTCCTGTACGCCAAGGCGCGCGACGTCTCGGCCGACCGGCGGGGTTGCTACTGGCTTCCCTTCTTCGCGCCCGGTGGCTACGGCTACCGCTTCGACGCCTTCGCCAACGTGCTGGCGTCGCTGCTCGGGGTGTCCGACGAGGAGCAGTGTGGCACCGTGGACGACTTCACCGCCGAGGTCACCGACGACTCGTGGTTGTTGCCCGCCTTCCACCCGGTGATCACGCCGCGCCACGAGGACTGGACCGAACTGCAGGTCACCTTCTCCTACGAGTTCAAGAACGAGCCCCACGAGTACCACAACGGGGGACGCTGGCCGCTGGTCACCGGATTCCACGTGGCCGATCTCGCCCGCCGCGACCAGCTCGACCGGGCGCGCTCGTACCTGCAGGGGATCCACCGGGCGAACCGCAGCCCCGACGAGGACGGCGAGCCGTGGTCGTTCCCGGAGTTCCTGCACGGCACCCAGCACACGCCCGGCGGGACCCGCGACCTGGCGTGGAGTGCGGCCGCCGCCGTGATCGGCGAGCACGCGGTGCGCGGTGAGCCGATCCTGCGGTGAGGAGGTCACTGTCGTGAAGCGATCGATCCTGGTTCGCGCCCTGCTCACGCTGCTGTTGGTCACGGCGGCGCGCACCGGTGGCGCGGAGTGTCCCGACCGCGTTCCCGCCGAGCAACTGCGGATCGAGATCACCTTCGTCGACGTCGGAGCCGCCGGCCCGCCCTCCGGCACGGATCCCGGAGAGCTGGCGCCCGCCCGGGCCACCGACACGATCCTCGTCGACGGGGACGGCGCCGCCCGGGCCGATCTCCGCGGACCGGGCCAGCCCCGTCTCCGCGGCGAGGTCTCGGTGGAGCGCCGCGTGATCGCCGATCTGCTGGCCCAGTTCTGCGAGGAATCCGACGAGGCCCGCGCCGGTGTCGTCGAGGAACCCGTCTACGAGTACCACCGTCGCGGTGACGAGTACCGGCGCACGGATCGATCCGTCCAGCCGAAGGGCACGACGGTCCGGGTGAAGATCCAGGTGGGGACGACGGTGGTCGCCTCGTCGGAGCACGACTTCGAGTCGCCCACCGATCAGCACCTGCTCGAGATCGTCTGGAGGCTGCGGCAGCGGGTGTTCGAGGAACTCGAGGCCCGCGCGCAGTGAAGCCTCAGCGGCCGCGGGACGCCCGGCGCATCCAGCCGGTCCAACTGGTCCGTTCCCGGCGCGCCGGGAGCACCTCGTGTTCCAAGTCCTGACTCAGGAAGACGACCAGCACGCCGCCGGCCGGGGGAACCTCCAGGGTCCTTCCGTCGTCGAGGAACACGCGCAGGCGCCCGCCGTCGCCGGGGGCCCAGTCGTCGTTCAGGTAGAGGCTCGTGGTGACGACCCGGGCGTCGCTGTCGGAGTGCTGGTCGCGGTGGCGCACGTAGGTGTGGCCGGCCGGGTAGACGGCCAGGTGGGCCTCGTAGTCGGTCAGACCGAGGTAGAGGTGCCGGTTCAGGACGAGGCGCAGATCCTCCATGACCGTCAGGAGCGGGGCCTGTTCGCGGGTCGGCCGGGCGGGATCCACCCAGAGCACCTCGTCGCCGCGAACCTCGAGGACGCGCCGCCAGCTCGCGCCGCGGCCCACGCCGGCCGGTCGGAAGGCGCCGGTGGTCCGCAGCGCATGAGCCTCGGTGCGGAGGCGCTCGACGAAATCGGCCGTGACGAAGTCGTCGACGACGACGTGGCCGTGGTCGGCGAGGCCGGCCACGATGCGGTCGGCGTGCTCGGCGAAACGGGGGCAGATGGACCGTGGCCGCGGCTTCCCCGCCGACCGGTCGCGGGGATCGGAGATCGCGTTCAAGGGCGGGCCTCGCGGTGGGAGACCGCCACAATCTAGCCGTGTCTCTCCCGGAGCACCCGTGAGGCCGCGACCATGGCGTCGAGTTTGCGGCCGGCGTTCTCGGCCTCGTTGACGCACCGGTTGGCGAAGCAGCCGAAGCCGCAGTCGGGATTCAGCAGGATCTGCTCGGGTCGCCAGAACTCGAGGGCCCGCTCGGCCTGCCGCACGATGTCCTCGACGGGCTCGGGATCGTCGGTCCGCGGGTTCACCACGCCCAGGCCGATCTCGCGATCGTTCAGCGCGCTTCCGACGACCTCGATGTCACCGGCCCTGGGCGTGGCGTACTCCAGCACGAGCTGGTCGACCTCCATGGCCTCGAAGCAGGGCAACAGTTTCGCGTAGTCGCCGGTCAGCAACACGTCCTCACGGCGGCTCCAGTTGCCGCGGCACACGTGCATGGCCGTGCGTACGCCCTCGACACCTCCGATCACCCGGTTGATCAGGTCGGCCGCGTATTCGAGCTCTGCACCCGCGTCCCGGCGGGTCGCCAGGGTCGCTCACATGAAGGTGCGGCGGTCGCAGTCCTCACCCATGACGATCTCGGTGAGCACCGGCTCGTCGAACTGCACGATGGCCGCGCCGGCGTCCCGCAGGTCGACGAGTTCGTCGTGCAGGATCCGGACGACGTCGTCGCCCATCTCGGTCTTGTCACCGTAGGAACGGTTGGAGTAGCCGTTCACCCACATGGAGCGGGTGAGCAGGTAGGGTCCCGGCAGGGTGACCTTCACGGGCGTGTCGGTGAGTTCCTGCACGAAGCGGAGCTCGTCCACGGCCAGGGGCTCGCGGCGCTCGAGGCGTCCCGTGCACGTCGGGTTCTTGATGGCCGATGCCGGGACGTCGAGCGTGGCGAGCATCTCGTCGAAGCTCGACTTGTCCTCGACGGTGTCGAGCATCTCGGCCAGCGACATGAGCTCGGTCCCCTCGAGCTTGTCGGTCACGAACGAGTAGAAGTTGTCGCGGTGGTGCTCGCCGTCGGTCACGACGTCGACACCCGCCTGCTCCTGGCGTGCGACGCAGGCCCGGACCTCGTCGTCGGCGATCCGGGCGAAGTCCTCGCGGGACATGCGACCCTTCTGCCGCGCACGGAGGGCCTTCAGCAGTTCCTTGCTCCGGGGCCAGCTGCCCACGGTGGTGACGTCGAACATCGGGTGGTCCTCGGGGGGAGCGTGGGCGCGAAGAGGGTGAGCGGCCGCCCGATCGGACGGCCGCCCCGATGGACTAGCGCAGCATGTCGAACAGGTAGGCGTAGGTGAGCGCCCACATGTACGCGCGCTGGTTCTGGTTGGCAGCCATGCCGTGGCCGCCCTCGGTGTTCTCGTAGTACAGCACGTCGTGGCCCATGTCGGTCATCTTCTTCACCATCTTGCGCGCGTGGCCGGGGTGTACCCGGTCGTCGCGGGTCGAGGTGTAGAAGAGCGCGCGCGGGTAGTCGGCGTCCTCCTCGACGTTCTGGTACGGCGACCACTCCTTCATGTACTTCCAGTCGTCGGTGTCGGGGTTGCCGTACTCGGCCATCCAACTCGCGCCGGCCAGGAGCTGGTGGTAACGCTTCATGTCGAGCAGCGGGACCTGGCAGACGACCGCTTCGAACAGCTCGGGGCGCTGCACCATGACCGCACCGACCAGCAGGCCGCCGTTGCTGCCGCCGGCGATGCCGAGGTGTTCGCGCGAGGTGATGTCGCGGTCGATCAGGTCCTCGGCCACGGCGATGAAGTCGTCGTAGGCCCGCTGGCGGTTCTCGCGCAGGGCCGCCTGGTGCCAGCGCGGACCGAACTCACCGCCGCCGCGGATGTTGGCGATCACGTACACGCCGCCGCGCTCGACCCAGGCCTTGCCCGTGGCCGCGGAGTAGCGCGGCAGCATGGACACCTCGAAGCCGCCGTATCCGTACAGCAGCGTCGGGTTCTGGCCGTCGGCCTCGAATCCCTTCGGGGTCATGACGAAGTAGGGGATCATGGTGCCGTCGGCCGACTCGGCCTCGTACTGCACCACGTCCATGCCCGAGGCGTCGAAGTACTCGGGCGTGCTCTTCACCTTCTCGGGCTCGGCGCCCGGACGCTTCAGGTAGAGGCTCGAGGGTGTGAGCGGATCGGTGTAGGTGAGGAAGTAGTGGTCGTGCTGATCGCTGGTGGCGGCCAGGCCGACCGAACCCATGCCGGGCAGTTCGACCTCGTCGCGCGTCCAGGCGCCGTCGTCGTAGGTCAGCTCGTACAGACGGCTGCGCACGTTGTCGAGGGTGACCAGCAGCAGACGGCTGCGCGTGTTGCTCACGCCCGACAGCGAGACACGCGCGCTGGGCTCGAAGATCACGTCGAAGTCGCGGCCACCGGCGAGGAAGGCGTCGAGGTCGATCGACAACAGCGCGCCCTTCGGATACGTCGTGCCGTCGACCTCCCAGTCCGACCGCAACGAGAGCATCATCTGGCCCTCGAAGAAGCCACGGGGCTGGGCGTCGCTCGGGATGTCGAGCTTCACCAGATGGCCGTCGAGCAGCATGCGGTACGTTCCGCGGAAGAACTCCGGCGTCTGGTAGACGAGGTCGTAGTCGCCCTGGCCGGTGCGGTTGGTGAAGGCACCGACCGAGACGTCCGTCTGCTCGCCGGCGTAGACCAGCTCGGCCTCCTCGAGCGGGGTGCCCCGCTCCCACAGCTTCACCAGGCGCGGATAGCCCGAATCGGTGAGCGAGCCCTCGCCGAAGTCGGTGCCCACCCAGACGGTGTCGATGTCCTTCCAGCCGACGTTCGACTTCGCCTCGGGCAGCTGGAAGCCGTCCTCGACCCAGGTCCTGGTCGCGGCGTCGAACTCGCGGACCACGGTGGCGTCGCCCCCGCCGCGCGAGAGGTTCACCAGGTAGCGCCGGTAGTCCGGCCCCAGGCCCTGGGCACCCTTCCAGACCCAGTTCTCGCCCTCTTCCTCGGCCAGGGCGTCGACGTCGATCACCGTCTCCCAGACGGGCTCGTCGCTCAGGTACGAGTCGAGGAAGGTCCGGCGCCAGACGCCGCGCACGTGCTCGGCGTCGCGCCAGAAGTTGTAGAGCCACGGGCCCTGGATCGACACGTAGGGGATCCGGTCCTGCGAGTTGTAGATCTCGAGCAGCTCCTGGTGGATCTCGTCGAACTCGGGGATGGCCTCGAGCTCGGCGGTGTCCTCGGCGCTGCGCTCCTCGACCCACTCGAGGGCCTTCTCGCCCTCGACCTCCTCCAACCACAGGTAGGGGTCGTCGTCGGAGGCCAGGGCCGGTGTGGTCACCAGCAGGGCACCGAGGGTCAACAGCAGGACGAAGCGGGGCATGTCGGCTCCCTTCGAGGGACGGGTCGTGGATACGGCAACGGTGCAATGTAAGGACTCCGTGCCCCCGTGTCAGGCACCGGCTCCGATCAGTCCTCGCCGTATCGGCGCTCGGTGAACCAGGAATCCGGATCGGTTCCGAGGAACGCGGCCATCTCGCCGACCACGTCCTCCGGGCGGTGCAGCAGGCCCTGGGCCCGGAAGTCGTTGAAGGTCTGGTGGCCCGGGAAGTGGTCGGGCGAGGTCGAGCGGGCCTCGCGCTGCATGTCGGTCTCGACCAGGCCGGGTTCGTAGCTGAACACCGCGGCCTCGTGGGACTGCAGTCCGGCCTCCTCGAACTCGGCGGCCAGGGTCTGGCCGGCGATCCGCAGCGCGGCCTTGGTGGCGCAGTAGTCGCCCAGGCCGGGGTAGGCGGAATGGGCGGCTCCCGACGACACGTTCACGATCCGCAGCCGGGAGCCCGCCGGCCGGATCTTCGCGAACCGGCCCATGAGGAACTGCGGGGCCGCCGAATTCACGGCGAACATCCGCCCCAGATCGGTGGCCTCGACGGCACGCATCCAGCTCAGCGAGCCGAACAGGGCCGCATTGTTCACCAGTCCCAGTCGCTCGACGCCGTCGAGCCGGGCGCCGACCACTTCGTCGACGAGCCCGGGCAGGGACTGAAGTTCGCTCAGGTCCGCGGCGTGGTGCGTGTAGCGATCGTGCTCGATCCCGGGGTCCCGGCGCGCCACACCGACCACATGCCAGTCGTCGCGGAGCAGGAGGTCGACCAGGGCGCGGCCGATGCCCGAACTGCTTCCCGTGACCAGTACCAGTTTCTGCGCGGAATCCATGGTCCTCCGATCGCCGTCAGACGACGGCCAGCTTCATGTGCAGGGTGCAGGCCTTGCGCAGCGTCGCGGCGATCGGCGACCTGGCGACCGCACGCTCGAAGCATGCGCCCAGAGCCTCCTCGTCGTCCATGGACGAAGCGAAGCACTTGAGCGTGATCTCGGAGAAGCCGGGGTCGCCCTCCTCGGCGAGGCCCATCACCACGAGCACGTTCTCGAGCCGGCCGGTGGCGGTGATCTCGATGTCGTCGACGTCGAGCGAGGCCTGGCGGCACTCGTTGGCGAAGCCCGTGCTGATCGAGGCGGTCAGCGCCGTGAGCAGGTACTCGACCGCGCTGGCGTGCTCGTCGCGTTCCTCGAAGCTGGCGGGCTGGCCGACCTCGACCGTGAAGTTCCGGAAGTAGACCTTGCTGCGCATGGGCCCGGTGGAGCGGGCACGCACACGCCAATCGTACTCGCGGGCCTGTTGGAGGTCCTCGTCCAGGCCGTCGTCCTCGGCCTCGGCGGGCTCGCCGCGCCGCACGAAGTAACGCACGGTGCCGGGTTCGTCGTCGGTGCGCTCTCCGACGTACTCGTGGCCGGTCATGCGGCACCAGGGCGGGAGGTCGTCGCGGACCGTGGCCTCGCGGCTGCGGATCTCGAGGATCCCGCCCACCGGCACCTGCTGGATGTGCTGGCGGATCAGCAGCGCCAGCCCGCTGCCGCAGTCGAGGTCGCCGCCGTCGAAGACGTGGTCGGCGGCCGGGCCGTTCGAGCGATCGGCCATCACGATCAGTAGGCGCAGTAGCCGGAGCCGTCGGCCAGCCACTCGACCAGGGCGGCCCCGCCGGCGGGTTGCGCACCCTCGATCAGGTCGTCCTCGCCGATCGAGCGCTTCTTCATGCACGGCGAGCAGACCCAGATCTTCCCGCCTCCGCGGACGAACTTGTCGACCAGCTCCTTCAGCGGCGCGAAGGGCTCGCCTTCGTCGATCTTCTCGGCCTCGCCCGGGGCGGCGGCCCAGGCACCGTCGGCGCTCAGGAAGACCATGGTGTCCTTCTCGCTCGCCAGTGCGGCGTTGGCGACCACGAAGGCCAGGGTGGCCTTGTCGCCGTTGGTGCGGGATTCGGAGAGGGTGACGCAGAACTTGTTCGACATGTGCGCGGAACTCCGGGTTCGGGGACGGACGCGAATTCTGAACACTCGCACCGCGACGGCCCTCCTGCACGTCAAAACCGGGTCAAGGATGGAACGCGAACGCGGCGCCGGAGGACTCCGACGCCGCGTCCGACCGCAGGTGTGCGGGCCGCTATTTCAGCAGCACGACGCGCGCGGCGTGGCGCCCGGCGTCGGTCTGCAGACGCAGGTAGTACACGCCGCTCGAGACGGTCCGCCCGTCGTCGGTCCGGCCGCGCCAGGTGACCTCGTGGAGGCCGGCACCCCTCACGTCCCGGAGCAGGGTCCGCACGTGACGGCCGCGCGCATCGAGGACGTCGAGTCGCACGGGCTGCTCGCGTTCGAGGGAGAATTCGATCGAGGTCCGCGGATTGAACGGATTCGGTGCGATCGACACGAAGCCGGCCCTCGTCGCGGCCGGCGTGTCGCTCCACGGGTCGGTGACCGAGGTCCCGCCCTCGACGGTCACCGTGAAGGTGCAGAAGCCGAGGTTGCCGGCGGCGTCGGTGGCGGACGCGGCGACGACCGTGTCGCCGATCGGCAGGACGTCCGGCAGGTTGAAGACCGGGACCACCGACGATTCGCAGTTGTCGCTCACGGTGACCGCCTCGAGGGCCGTCAGCACCGAGGGATCGTCGCTCGGCAGTCCCTCGGCCGTCGTCGCCGACAGCACCACCGTGTCGGGACAATCCAGGGTGGGAGGTGTCGTCTCCTCGGTGGTGGTGAAGTCGGCATCGCTGATGTCGAAGAAGACGTTGCCGACCCCTTCGATGCGGATCCGCGCCTCGGTGGTGGCCGCGCAGGGGGTCAGCACCGTCGCCTGGCCGTCGTTGGGCGTGGCCGCGACGGCCTCGGTCCAGGTCACCCCGCCGTCGGCCGAGGTGAGGATGCGCACCTCGTCGGTCACGCTGCCGCCGGCGTCCCAGGTCACCGTGATCCCGGTGCCGGCCTCGAAGGTCTCGCCCCCGTCGGGAGAGAGCACGCGGAAGGGGTCGCCGCTCACGTTGACGAACTGCGAGCTCCAGACCACGGCGCCGCCGTTCGGGTTGTTGTCGCGTACGAGCACGCGGAAGGTCATCTGCCGATCGACGGTCGGCAGGAACTCCCACGGCGTGACCGTACCGCGGCGGTAGGCGTTGTAGCGTGGGAACGAGCGCGAGGGCTCGGGCACCGGCTCGAAGTTGCGGAAGGCCGGTCCGTCGGCCGGGTCGACCGGCGGGCTGGCCGGACCGAGGTCGTGCTGTTCCCAGCTGTAGGTCAGGGCGTCCCCGTCGGGATCGGTCACGTTGGCCGTGAGTTCGAAGGCCGTTTCCCGCGGGATCGTGAGGGTTGGCAGCAGGTCGATCGCCGGGAGCGAATTGCCGGTCGGCTCGGTCGTCCCGCACGAGCTGGTGGAGATGATCCGGTTGGTGATCTGCTGCTGAGAGCCCGAGTTGAACACGTCGATGTCGTCGTTGAGGACGTTCTCGGCCCCACAGATGCCTGCGTAGGACATGATGGTCACGCCACTGCCGATCTCGTAGGCCCAGCTCGACGAGCGGTTGCCGTTGCAGCCGCCCTGCTCGCTGTTGAAGCTGTGGCTCGATCCGAGCTGGTGGCCCACCTCGTGGATCATCACGGGATAGACCGCCCCGGTGCTCGCCGACCCGAGCAGGGTGCCGCCGCCGCCCTTGAAGCTCGAGTTGCACTGCACGCCCACGTAGGCCAGGCCACCGGCGGGATTGCCGGGGTTCACGCTGATGACGTGGCCCACGTCGTAGGAGTTGGTGCCGATCTCGGCGTCCAGGGCCTGGTCGTTCTGCACCAGGAGGTTGCTGTCGAGCACTCCGCCGTTCGGGAAGGGGTCGGTGGCGGGGTCGGTGTAGACGTTCATCGCGACGAGTTCGAAGCGGACCGAGAACTCGTTGATGTACAGGGTGTTCATCAGGTTCACGAGTGTCGTGATGATGCTCTCGGTGTTGGCGACACCGCCGGCCTGGGTGGTGAACTCGCCGGTGGCGGTCATGGCGAAGCGATAGGTCCGCAGCTGGGTGCCCAGGCGCCGTTCGAGGGCCACGCCGGGATCGGGGAGCTGCGAGACGATCTGCTCGTCGCCGGTGCCGCAGCCGAAGCGCCGGGGCGCGGCGTCGCGATCCCACCAGGCGACGGCGAGTTCTGGCCCGAGCTCGCGCAGGTTGTCCAGGGTCCAGCTGCCGTTGACGGTGCGGACGCGGGCGTGGACTCCCTGGTCGGAGACGCCGAAACGCACCCGGGCGTAGGGGTCGTCGAGGCCGACTCCGGAGAATGTACGGATGTCGGGCCGGCGGGCGGCGAGTTCGGGGGCGAGGACGGGGTCCTCGACCACGCGGAAGCGCTGGGGCTGGCCGTCGGGATCGGGGAGGAGGAACTCGACACCGGGGTCGCCGGTGTAGGACTTCGGCGCAGCGCCGAGCTGCCGGCGGAAGTCCTCGGCGTCGACACCGAAGGTACGGTAGACCTGCGCCAGGTCGTCGGCGGCGGTCGAACGGGCCAGCCGGGGGGCCTCGTCCGTCCACCAGGCGGTGGCCGCCGTCGCGGGCGCGGAGGTCGCGAGGGCCAGGCAGACGATTCCCAGCACCGTGGCCGGTGCGCGTCGGGAGCTACGGAACATGGGAACACCTCTCGGGACGATGTCGAGCACAGGGGGCGGCAGGTGCGGCGCGATCGGATGCAGTCGAAGGCAGCGGCAACCGGGAGGCGCTACCCGTCGGGACGGCCGCCTCCGCTACCCAACAGTATGCCGTCGGGGAGGCCCGCATTGCAAGGCGCTCCCCCGAGGGACGCCGGCTGCGGCTGGTGACCTGCGGATCCCGTTGTAGACTCCCCCGGGTCGGCAGGAACCTCCTGCCTCGGTGTCGTCGACGCCGAAGGACCCGCGAGAGGAGATCGACATGGGAGTCGTGGACGGTCGCAGAGTGGTCGTGCTCGGAGGTGCGGGTGCGGTCGGTGAAGGGATCTGCCGTGTCCTGTTGCGGCAGGGGGCACGTGTCGCCGTCCCCGCGCGCGACCAGGACAAGCCCGAGCGCCTGCGCGAGGCCCTGGGCGATCCCGACGGGCTGGTCACCCTGGTCGGCGAGGCCGCCCACCCCGACCATGCGGCCGGTGTCCGCGACGAGATCCTCGAGCGCCTCGGCGGCGTGGACGACGTGATCGTCTCCATGGGCGGCTGGGTCCAGAACGGCAAGCTGGTCGACGACGACATCGGCGTGTGGATCGACCGCGTCTCGCGCAACAACCTCCTGGCCCATCTGGTGGCCGCGCAGACCTGGATGCCGCATCTGCTCGAGCGCGACGGGGGCAGCTTCCTGATGATCAACGGCAGTGCCGGGCTCGAGCCCATTCCCGAGGCCGGCTTCGTGAGTATCGCCGCCGCCGCGCAGCTCATGATCAAGGACGTGCTGGTGGCCGAGCATCCCGACACCGCCGCCCGCGTGAACGCCCTGGTCCTGATGACCCCGATCCGGTCGTACAAGCTCACCGAGGGCGATCCCGAGTGGTTGCACTGCGACGAGGTGGGAGCCATGTGCGCCCACCTGTTGTCCGACCGCGGAGCCGATGTCCGGGGCGAGTCGATCGAGTTCGGGCGTCGCGATCAGGTGCCGACCCTCTGAACCGGAACGCAGATCCGAATCCGGTGGCGAGCGAGCCCGCCTGGTCTACCCTGGTCGTCACCGGGACCGAAGAACCCATATCGCAGGAGAATTCGATGGCCGAGATCACGCTCAAGGGGAATCCCGTCCACACCAGCGGCGACCTGCCCGCCGAGGGCGACAAGATCACCGACTTCAAGCTGGTGGACGTCGACCTGGCGGAGAAGTCGCTCGGCGACTACGCCGGCAAGAAGAAGATCCTGAACGTCTTCCCGAGTCTCGACACGCCGGTGTGCGCCATGTCGGTGAAGAACTTCCACGCCAAGGCCGGCGAGCGCGACGACGTGGTCGTCCTGAACATCTCGGCCGATCTGCCCTTCGCGAACAAGCGTTTCTGCGGGGCCGAGGGCGTGGAGAACGCTTCGGTGCTCAGCACCTTCCGCAGTGGTTTCGGCGAGGACTACGGCGTGCTGATCATCGACGGCCCGCTGGCCGGTCTGATGTCGCGCGCGGTGATCGTGGTCGACGAGAACGACAAGGTGGTCCACACCCAGCAGGTGGGCGAGATCACCGACGAGCCGGACTACGACGCCGCCCTGGCTGCTCTCTGATCGCCCGGGCGCGCCTTCCGCGCCCGGTGGGAATCCCGCTCCGGCCCCGGCCGGGGCGGGATCCGTCTTCCCCCGGACCTCCACCATGCCCGAACTCCCCGAGGTCGAACGGGGCCGTCGGATCGCCGAGGCCGCGGCCCGTGGCCGGCGCATCGCCCGCGTGAAGTGCGCCGACGATCGCATCGTCTACGACGGCGTGGCCCCCTCCACGGTGCAGCGCCGACTCCGCGGCCGCCGCGTGGAAGCCGTGCACCGCCACGGCAAGCAGTTGTGGTTCGAACTCGACGCGGGCCCGCACCCTCTCTTCCACTTCGGGATGACCGGAGCCTTCCGTGTTCCGCAGCAGCCGGATCTGCAGCTGCGCAGCGGACCGAAGGTCGACGGCCACGAGCCCTGGCCCCCGCGTTTCACCAGGATCCACCTGTTCCTCGAGGACGGCGGCGAGCTGGTCATGACCAACGCCCGTCGGCTGGGGCGGATCCGGCTGCGTTCCGATCCTCGGAACGAGCCGCCGATCTCGGCACTGGGCTTCGATCCGCTGCTCGGTCTGCCGTCGCCGAAGCGCTTCGTCGAGCGGCTCGGGCGGCGCACCGGCACCATGAAGGGCGTGCTCATGGACCAGTCCTTCGCCGCGGGGGTGGGCAACTGGATCGCCGACGAGGTGCTCTACCAGGCCGGAATCGATCCGCGGCGCCGGGCGAACACCCTCGCCGAACGCGAGATGCTGACCGTGCGCCGGGCGTTGCGCGCAGTGGTGCGCAAGGCCGTGGAGGTCGACGCCGACAAGGGCCGCTTTCCGCGGAACTGGCTGTTCCACGTCCGGTGGGGCAAGAACCCCGAGGCGCGGGCAGCGGGGGGCGAGGCCATCGAGTTCCTCACCGTGGGTGGGCGGACCACGGCCTGGGTCCCGGCACGGCAGCGTTGACACGATTCGGGCGTGGCCGCGACGACGGCGGCCCGCTAATGTCTTCCGACGTGGAGCCGTTCGCCCACACGCTCGAGCCCGGGGGTCGATCATGCGCAGGTTCTCGTTCGTTCTTCTCGTCGTTCTCGGTCTGACGACGGGTCCCGTGTTCGCACGCGCGGCGGCGCCTCCGGCCGAACTGCTCCGGCTGGTCCCCGCCGATCCGCTCGCCGTGGTGTACGTGCCTTCGGTCGAGACGCTCGAGCGCGACGTCCGCTCGCTGGTGGGTGTCTTCGCGCCGGAGGCGGCCGAGGGGATCTCCTGGATGGACATGCTGCCGCTCGAGATGCGCGGCCTCGAAGAGATCATGGATCCGGCCCGTCCGGCCGCCGTGGTCCTTCGGCTCATGCCGGGGACGCCCGCTCCCATGTTTTCGATGCTCGTACCCCTGCGCGACGCTTCGACCACACCCGACGAGATCGAGGCACGGCTGCAGGTCCGACCACTCGCCCTCGACGACGGCTACGCAGTGCTCGGGACCGACACCGCCTACGCTCCGGGGGACGGGGATCCCGCGCTACTGGCCGACGTGGCAGCCGTCGACGTGACCGCGCGCGTGGACATGGCCGGCCTGTTCCGGGCTCTGGGGCCGATGCTCGACATGTTCGTGCAGATGGCCCTGACGCAGCCACGCGAGGGCGAAGAGGGTGCGCCGCCACGATCCCTGACCGATGCCGAAGGAGCCGCGGCCGCGCTGGAACTGGTGGGCATGCTGCGCGAGGGGCTGGCCACGCTCGAGATCACCGCCGACGTCGATGGCGACCACATGGAGCTGGGCGGTGGGGTCGAATTCCTCGCCGACGGTCCCCTCGAGCTCGGCCCGCAGGGTTCGTTGGACGACGTCTGGGCCCACACCGGTGCGCTGGAGCCGGGGGCCGCCGTGTACATGGCCTCGGCCCTCGACCTCCGGAACCTCGAGCCGTTGGTCCGGGGGTTCCTCGGTATGATGGCCGAGACCTCGTGGGAGCAGGGCGACTTCGACATGCTCTCGATGCTCTGGAAGGTGCAGATGGGGTCGCCGGCGCTGATGGAATCGATGAACCTGACGCCGTACGTGGGATCGTTCCACTTCGACTCGTCGGGCCCGCTCATGCGCTGGATCCAGCCGGCCGTCGATCCCGCTGCGCTGGGGGAGGCCACCGTCGCCGCGTTCGACGCGGCCACGTCTCTCGGCCTGCGGGCGCAGTGGGGCGAGACCCGGCGGGTCGGCGACTTCGGGGTCCGCTCGGCCGAACTCGACATGGACATCGAGACCCTGCTCGAGACCCATTCCGACGCCGACCTCGATCCTCAGGGCGAAGAGGCCGCGGCCATCCGGTCGATGATGGATCTCTGGCTGTCGACGGTCTGGATCGCGGTGGGTCCCGACCTCGCAGTGACGGCAATGGACGACGACGCAGCGGCGGTCGACGCACTGCTCGAGCGCTTGAGCGCGGCTCCGGCGGGTGAGGCTCCCGCCGAGCTGGTCGAGGCGCGCGCCTGGGCCGGTGACGGCGCCCTGGGCGTGACCGTCGTCGACGTGGGCCGGATCTTCCGGATGCTGAGCGACGTCGTCCCGCAGTCGAGCGACGACGTCGACTTCGAGGCCTTGCGCGCCGCATTCGCGGACGCTCCCTCGGCGCCCGTCTTCGGAGCCACTCGGGTCGACGGGACCTGGCTGCGTGGGCGTATGGAGATGCGGACCGAGTCGGCCCGAGCCCTCTGGACGCTCTTCCGGGGCCTGGGCGAGTCCGACCTCTAGTCGCCTGGTCGCCTAGTCGCCGCCGGTCTCCACCGACGGGAACACAACCTCGGCCGTGGGGTCCTCCTCGTAGACGACCCCGTGGCCGGGGACCCACTCGCCGTTCTTCAGGTACTCCGCGTGGCTCTCGAGCCGGCCGTCGTCGAGGATCCTCGAGGTCGACCGCACGGCGGTCACGCCCTCGTTCGAGCCGACGACCTCCTCGTGCGACACGAACATCCCGTCGTCGGCGACGATGGTGCCGGTGGTGTAGAAGCCCGCCGTGGTGAAGTAGAAGTAGATCAACCGCTCGCGTTCACGGTCGTACATCACCATGGTCTCGCCGCCGTACTCGCCGTCGTTCAGCGAGTGGACGATCCGGATCCCCTGGCCGTTCAGGGCCCACTCCCAGCGCTGCACGTCGACGCGCGGATTCTCGGGTGTCGAGTCGACGAACTCGCCGCGCCAGGTCTTCCCGACGAAGGGTGCGAGCACGGCCAGGTGCTCGTTCGGAGGGGCCGCTCCGGCGGCGAGGGGCTGCAGGAGCAGGGCGAGCAGGACGACGATCACGGTCGAGGAGGACTGGCGCATGGGAATCGGCCTCGGGGTCCGGGGGCGTGGAGTCTCGACTCCTCGGTGCGTTCGGGGCAAGTCCGGATCATCCGGCTCCCCGCGCTCCGGAATCGGCCACCGGTCCCCGCGTCTCGGTGAAGGCCATGCCTTCGTCGCCGAGATCGCGCAGCACGGGGCCATGGATCGACGGGTGCAACGGGAGGTGGGCCCCGACCAGGTCCAGTTCCCCGGTCAGGAGCAACCGCGTCACCATGACCACCGGTGCTCCCACGCTGCGGGCCATCGCCGTGAAACCGTCGGGTTCGCCGCGATGGACCATGGTCGAGCCGATGTGCTCGGCCGGCCGGTCGTCGTACTCCACGTCGAGTTCGTGCTTGATGATCACCACGTCGCGGTCGCCGTGCCTCAGCGGCATCTTCCGCGCCAGGAGATTGGTCAGCATGGCCGCTGCGGTCTCGCCCTGGCCCTCGATCTTCTCGTCGGAGAACAGTCCGAGCCAGCGCAGGTTCTCCATGATCCGGCCGGTGGGGCTGATGTCGAGGAACTTCGAGACCCGTTCCTCGATGTCGGGAACCCGGTCACCGGAGAGGATCATCGGCAGGAACATCTCGACGACGTCACGGTACGTCCTGTTCTCCAGGTCGGGAATGCGCAGGTGTTCGTTCGGCAGACCCAGGGCCACGATGCGTGACCACGTCTCGCTCCAGCCCGGGTAGCGCAAGGTGCCGCGGATCATGGTCTCGACCTCGTCGAGGCCGAAGCTCTGCATGTAGCTGAGCGAGTCACGGTTCGGATAGGCCTCGAGCCTTCCGACCCCATCGACGTCGACGTGCCAGGTGTGATGGAAGACGTGGTGGAAGGGCACGCACTTGATGTGCCCGTGCTCCATGTACTGCGCGCCCGTCTCGCTGCTCATGGCCACGTTGCGGGGGTTCCAGGTCACGACGTAGCGCATGGGATTGGTGTCGGCGTTCTCCGGTGCCGGGACTCCGCTGCCGTAGCTACGGAAGGCGCGTACGTGGCCCCCCTCGCGATCCACACGGTCGATGAGCGCCATGGCCGACATGTGGTCGATCCCCGGGTCCAGGCCCAGTTCGCACAGCAGCAGGGTGTTCTTCCGCACGGCCTCCTCGTGCATGTCCCGGATCGGGCGCGTGCGGTAGCTGACCGAGAGCATCGGCGTGGAGTGGGCGAGGCAGTCCCACGCGACCAGGTCGAGGAAGCGTGGGGCGAGCATGTTGACCACGACGTCGGCCTCGCCGATCCAGCGGTCACGGCTCTCCCCGTCGTTGATGTCGAAGGCGATCGCCCGTCCCCGGGTGTGATCTCCCACGCGGCGGGCGGCGAGGTCGGCGTCGCGGTCGCCGACGGTGATCTGCCAGTCGTGCTCTTGCGCCAGGTCGAGCAGGCGTGAGATCAGGTAGGGCGCGCTCTGTCCGGCGCCGAGGACGAGGATCTGCTTCAAGGTTCTCACGCTGGGTCGGGGGGCCGTGAGTCGGCTGCGGGCGCGACGACGAAGTGCGCCCGCAGCCCGGCGGACGCCCCAATGTGTACGGCCCGAGGCCGGGGCGCAACTGTGGGTTGCGGATCGGATGCCGTCGTCGGCTCAGCCCCCGACGAAGTCGCCGAACACACCGAAGATGTTCAGCAGCACGATGAAGATCACCACCGGGCAGATGTAGCGGACGAAGATCCACCAGAACGAGATCGACCTCTCGGAGACACCGCTGCCCAGCTTGAGTTCGGCGGCCGCCCCACGCCGACCCCAGATCCAACCGACGAAGATCGACAGCAGCAGCGCCCCCAGGGCCAGCGAGATGTTCCCCCAGAGGAAATCCATGACCGACAGGAAGTCGCTCTTGCCCAGGATCGAGAAGCCCTCACCGCCGAGGGCCGGCACGGCGCCCTGCGACAGCGCCGACGGCAGACCGATCAGGAAGCAGGCGACCGCCACCGTCCACACGCTCTTTCGCCGTGACCACTTCTTCTCGTCGACGGTGTAGCTCACGACGACTTCGAGCAACGACACGGTCGAGGTCAGCGCCGCCACCGAGAGCAGCAGGAAGAACAGCAGGCCGACGACCTGACCGGCCGGCATCGCGTCGAAGACCTTGGGCAGCGTCATGAACACCAGCGCCGGTCCGCCCGCGGGGTCCTCGCCTGCCGCGAACACCGCCGGAAAGATCATGAGTCCGGCCAGCAGCGCGATCCCCGTGTCGAAGAGCGCCACCGATCCGCCCGCGATCCGCAGGTTCGAGGTCTTCGGCAGATAGCTGCCGTAGGTGATCATGGCGCCCATCCCGAGGCTCAGCGAGAAGAACGCCTGACCGAGCGCGGCCAGCACCACCGGACCGTCCACCTTCGAGAAATCCGGTTTCAGGTAGAACTCCAGTCCCGCTCCGGCACCGGGAAGCGTCAGCCCCCGGACGATCACCACGAACATGAGCAGGAGGAGGATCGGCATGAGGATCTTCGCCGCGCGCTCGATCCCCTTCTCCACACCGCCCAGGACGACGAAGACCGTGAACAGCATGAACAGCGCGAAGAGCGGTACGACGACCACCGGATCCGCGATGAACTCGGTGAAGGGAAGGTCATGGGCCACGAATCCCTTGAAGACGTACCCGAAGACCCAGCCGGCGATGACTCCGTAGTAGCTCAGGATGAACACTCCGGTGAGCACGCCCAGCGCCCCGACGATCCACCACGGAGTGTTCGGCGCGATCGCCTTGATCGCGCCGACGGGATTCTTGTGCGCCGACCGGCCCACCAACAGTTCGGCGAAGAGATACGGCAGGCAGATCAGGGCGATGCACGCCAGGTAGATGATCACGAACGCGGCGCCGCCGTTCTCCCCCGCCACGTAGGGGAAACGCCAGATGTTGCCGAGTCCGATCGCCGATCCGGCGGCGGCGAGGACGAAGCCGAGGCTCGATCCCCATTGGCCGCGTGCGGGTCGTTCTTCCTGGGTCTGCATCGTTTCTCCTGCGTGCACCGGTGGGCGACCCGCGGCGGGCGGGCCTGGTGGGCCGGGATTCCGCGCCCGGTCGGGCGCGCGAGCCCGCGAGTCTAAGGATGCGATGAGGAAACGGTCAAGGTTCGCGAATCCGGCGAAAGTCGGGTGAGAGTCACGTTTCAGGTGGATGGATCCCGAGCGACGGCCCTGCTATACTCGGTCTGTATGCTTCGTGCCCGGGGGCGATTTCCGGAACGCGGACGATCGTACCCCAACCCAACCTCGAGCGCTTCAGTAAGGAACCCCATGATCAAGAGGCTCACGACCATCGTTTCGACCGTCGCTCTCGTGGCCGGTGCCGCCGGTGTGGCCACCGCCCAGACGAGCGCAGAGATCCACGGCGACCCCGGCTGCGCGCCGAGCCCGTTCGACGGCGACACCGTCACGCTGACCGGCGTCGTGTACGTCGAGGCCGGCACCTACAACAGCGGCTCCGTGTACTTCCAGGACAACACCGACGGCGGCATGACCTTCTTCGACTCGGCCTTCCAGGGCGTGCTCGCCGAGGGTGACGAGATCGAGGTCACCGGGACCGTCGGTGCCTTCAACGAGGAGATCCAGCTCAACGGCGTGACCGTGAACGTGCTCAGCTCCGGCAACGCCATCACCCCCGTCACCCTGACCAGCGGCGACCTGGCGGACGGCACCGACCAGCTCGGCAACTTCGTCGAGGTCGAGGGGCTGCTCAGCATCGTCAGCTCCGGCTTCAACAGCGTGTACGAGGTCGACGACGGCAGCGGTCCCGTGATCGTGTTCGTCGACGGCACCACCGGCATCGACACCGCCGCTCTGGACGCCCTCGCGGGCGACATCGTGCGTGTCCGTGGCTCCAGCAAGTGCTTCCAGGGCATCGGCGAGGTCCTGCCCCGCCGTGACGCCGACATCGAACTGCTGACCGTGGACAGCGACGAGACCAGCTTCGGCGAGGTCAAGGCCCGGTTCTAGGCCCGACCTTCGATCCGAACGGATCCAGGAGGGGCGTCCCGCGCGGGGCGCCCCTCCTCCGTGGTGCTCAGCCATCGCGGCGAGCTCCGTCGAGCAGCCAGTCCGCCATCACACGCGCGGCCTCGAGGGTCGACGGGCAGTGGATGTCGAGGAACTCTTCGTCGAGGGGGCGGTCACTCGGGACCTCACGGGCAGCGACGATGGCGCGCGCGCCGTCGAAGTTCACGTAGGCCAGTCGAGCGGTCAGTTCGTCGGGCGGACGCCCGAAGTCGCTTCCCGGCAGGATCGCCACTCCGGTCTCCTCCAACAGCTTCTCGCACAGGTCGCGGCTCGTGCGGATGCCACGCGCCGCCAGGGCCTCGCGGTGGTTGCAGAAGTCGGGGAACAGATAGAAACCGCCGCGGGGATCGATGACCTCGGCGCCGGCGTCGCGGAGCCGGCTGGCCAGGGCCCGGCCGAGCGCGCGCAGGACCCTCCGGCTCTGCTGCAGGTACTCTTCGATCTCGAGCCCGCCCTCGAAGGCCCGCACCGCGGCGAACTGGATCGGCGCCGAGGTCGACGTGTAGGTCTCGCTCGCGACGGCGGCCATGGCGTCGAGCAGCCAGCAGAGACCCGGCGGGAAGGTGAAGGTCCCGAGCCGCCAGCCGCCGGCACCACACCACTTCGACAGTCCCGCACTGACGATCGTGCCCTCGGGGTAGTAGCGCGCGATCGACACGTGCTGTCCACGGTGGTGCAGTTCGCCGTAGATCTCGTCGCTCACCACGACCATGCGGTACTTCCGGGCCACCCGGGCCAGGGCGCGCAGGTCGTCGGTGCGGAGCGTGTCGCCCGTTGGGTTGCTGGGGTAGTTCAGGATGACGATCCGCGGCCGGCCGGGGTCCTCGGACCCAAGTCGCTCGAGTTCTTCGGGCGTGAGCCTCCAGCGATTGCTCGCGCGGGTCTCCAGCCACCGCACCTGCCGGCCCAGGATGTGGGCCTGGGGCGCGTAGCTGACCCAGCTCGGTGTGGGGATCACCAGATCGCCGTAGTACACGAGCTGCAGAAGGAACATGAGCTCCTTGCTGCCCGGCCCGATCAGCACGTGGTTGCCTTCGCAGTGCAGTCCGTCGGTGCGACGGTGGTAGGCCGCCACGGCTCCGCGGAGCTGGCGGAGCCCGCGCACCGGTAGGTAGGCCTTCTGGTGGGCGTTCTGTCGCAGGGCCTCGATCACCACCTCGGGCACGGGAAAGGGCGACTGGCCGAGTCCCAGGCGGTACACGTCACGTCCTTGCCGCCGGAGCTCCTCGCTCCGCTCGTTGATCGCGAGCGTGGCCGATGCACGCATCCCGCGCACGTTCAAGTTCAGGTGGACCTCGGGAGCGGGACGCGACGCCATGGCGGACTCCTCGCGCGGTGGAGGGCGGGGGCGGCACCGCCTTGTCCGCCCCAGGCTTCGAAGCTAGCATCCCATCGTACGGGATCAATCGTCCTGACGTGTCACCCGCTGCGCGAAGGAACCGCCATGTCGCTCGAGAAGCTCAACGCCGGTCTGGCCCGGGATGTCGAAGCGCTCGCCGCCGAGGGTCGCGCCAAGGCGCCCGAGCGTGTCCTGAGCGGATACGTGCCGCCCCGCGACGGCCGCGGTCCGCGCTATCGGATCGAGGGCAACGACCAGGAGTTCCTGCGCATGAACTCCAACAGCTATCTGTCGTTGAGCCACGACGAGCGATTGCTCCACCGGGCGGACGTCGCCGCCAAGGACTTCGGTGTGGGTCCCGGTGCGGTTCGCTTCATCGACGGGACGTTCACCCCGCACGTCGCGCTCGAGCGCCGGGTGGCCGCCTTCTGCGGCAAACCGGCCGCGAAGATCTTCAACTCGGCCTACACGAGTAATCTGGGGCTCGCATTGGCCATCCAGAACCGCCAGACCTACTGGATCGGCGACGAGCTCAACCACAACTGCATCATTCGTGCAATGCGCATCGCCAATGTCCCGCGCGAGAACAAGGCGATCTACCGCCACAACGACATGGCGCACCTCGAGGAATGCGTGGAGCAGGTGCCCGACGGGATCGAGCGCGTGGTCGTGATCTTCGACGGAGTGTTCAGCATGCGGGGCGACACCGCCCCGCTCGACGAGATCGACGCGATCCTCGCGCCGCACCGTGATCGCTTCGCCGAGGGGTTGATCACGGTGGTCGACGACTCGCACGGAATCGGCGCCTACGGGCAGACCGGTCGCGGCACCGAGGAGTACGCCGGGGCGAAGGCCGACGTCGTCGTGGGCACCTTCGGCAAGGCCTTCGGGGTGAACGGCGGCTTCGTCGCGAGCAGTTCCGAGGTGGTCGAGGCCGTGCGCCAGAAGGCCGACACCTACATCTACACCAACCCGCTCAGCGCAGCCGATTGCGCGGCGGCGATCGAGGCCCTCGACATCACCGACAGCGACGAAGGCCGGCAGCGTCTGCGACACCTGCACGATCGGATCGCCCAGTTCCGTGCGGGCATCGGGTCGTTGGGTATGGAGTCGATCCCGGGTCCGCACCCCGTGGTTCCGTTGCTCGTGCGCGACACCGACCGGACACGGGCGATGGTCGGCGCGTTCTTCGAGCACGGCGTGCTCGTGGTGGGGCTGACCTTCCCGGTGGTGCCCAAGGGCGACGAGACCATCCGCTTCCAGGTCAACGCGGCCCACACCGAGGCCGACGTCGACGAGGTCCTGCGGGTGCTCGAGCGGATCCGCTGAGCGGGTGTCAGCCGCTCGTCCGGCCGGCGCGCAGCCCCAGGCGCTCGAGTTCGGCCCCGAGGTAGGCGAAGTCCGGCGTGAGCTGCCCTCGCCAGAGGATCGTCGCGCGGCGGATCGGATCGGGCAGATCGGCATCTTCGAAGGAGGTGCCGAGATCGAGGTCGGCCAGCGCTTCGACGAAGGGTTCGAGCGCATCGGAGAAGGTCTCCGACGACTCGATCGGCAGCTCGGTCGGCAGGTTGCCCACGGCCATCACGGCGACGCCGGGTCCGTCGAAGCCCGAGGGGGCCTCGCCGGTGGCCGGATCGAAGACGTAGACGGGGTCGCCGGGCTCGGTGTCGCGGACCGTGCACGCGAGCGAGCCCTCCACGTCGCAGGTGATGTCGCCCACCGCGAGCAAGCGCCCGCTCGGAGCGGTGGCCGCGTTGAGGTCCTCACGCGTGGCGAAGACGGGATAGCGCTCGTCCCAGTAGACGCCGTGCACGAAGAGGGCCACGTGCGACAGGAACTCCCTGAGCCGCGAGCGGTAGCGCTCGGGCGTCGCGTAGTACTCCCGCGTGTCGAAACCACCGTCGGCCCGCTGCACGAGGTGGTGGAGCTCGAAGCGGACGCGTCCGATGCGGTCGCCCACGTGTTCGTGCGCCGCGTTCCAGCCGGCGAGCTCCTCGGGAGCGACGTTCTCGAAGGGAAGGAGATCGAAGATCTCGAGGGCGCCGTTGGTGACGTTCCCGCTGCCGGTGAAGCCCACGGTGAGTGGCCGCACCTCGTCGGGGACCTCCCCGGCGCGGATCCGCTCGCCGGCGGCACGCACGGCTTCGCGGGCCTCACCCACGTCGGGGTAACGGTGTGCGGGTCGGAGCCGGTCGAAGGGGTTCTCGTGACCCATTGCCGTCAGACGGCGGCCGAGGGCCCACAGGCTGTCGATCATGCCGGCGACGCCGGCGTGGTGGCTGAAGTAGATCATCCGTCGGCCGGTGGCGTCGGTCACGCGCTCGTAGTCGATCAGCGTGCAGCCCAGGTCGACCATCCGGGCCAGCATGGGCATGTTGAACCACTGGCCCTTGATCGTGTGCGAGAAGAACAGGTAGGCCCCGTCGCGGCGGAACCAGGACGCCGGGATCTCCTTGATGCCCAGCACGACGTCGGCGTGCCGGACGTCGTCGACCAGGGTGGCCCCGGCGCTCGCGTAGGACGCATCGTCGAAGGCCCGCCGGGCGAAACGCTCGGCCAGGATCTCGACCCCGGCACCGGTGAGCCGGGCGACGGCGTCGGGGGTGAGGGCGACGCGGCGCTCCCACGGGTTCTTGTCCTCGCGGCGGAGTCCGATGCGTAGGCGGCTCAAGAGCGGACCTCGGGAGCTCGGTGTGTGGATCGATGACCCGTCAGGGATAGTCGAAGGCCGGTAGGCCCGCGACCGGTGTCGCGACGCCGCCCTGATCTTTCCAGCGTCGAGGACGGGCGTTAGTCTGGGCGCGGCGCTCCACCCACTCCGACCCCCCCCGAGGCATGTCCACCCAACGCTTTCGCTGCACTGTGCTGGGGGCTCTCCTCCTGGCGACGGGGGCTGCGGCCCAGCCCTCGGCCACGGCGGAGAGCGTGGTCGTGCGATCGGCCGCCGGGGCCAGCGCGGCCCTCGGCGGTGCCGACACCGTGTTCGGCACCGGAGCGTTCGACGCCCTCGACCAGCCCGCTCTGGCGGCCGAGGGAACGGGGATCCGGCTCGACGTGTCGTGGCAGATCGATCGTTTCGTCGATCCGGCCGTCGATCCCTGGGCAGTGGGCGTGATCGTTCCCCTGGGTGTCGGCGATCGCCGCCTGCCGGCGTTGAGCGTGTCGCATCGGAGGCTACAGGCCGACGGCCTGCCCCTGGCCGGGGACGCGCGGCTCCTCGTGGATCTCGACCACGAACTCACGAACCTCGGGATGGCCTGGCGGGCCGACGACGGACGGTGGTCGGTGGGTGCGACCCTGCACGCGGTCTCGAAGAGTGGCGTGAGCGGCTTCACCCTGCGGACCGCCACCGTCGACACGGCCTTCGCCGCGGCGGGACACGACGATCTGCTCTTCGCGGGCAGTGTCGGCGGACTCGTCACGAGCAATGCCCTCCCCTTCGCATCGGGGTCGCTGTCGCTGCGGGGCGGGGCGGCTCTGCGGCGCGTCGGAGAGGACGTCGACGTCCGGGCCGAGACGATCACGTTCGGCTCCGGAACCTCCCAAGTCCTGACCCGACGGTCGGCCCTCGCCTCGGCCGTGGCCGTCGGCGCCGGGGCGCACTGGTGGAGGCCCCGACTGGCGCTGCGGGCCGCGGTCGATGCCGCGTGGCCCCTCTACGACGAGGCGCCGGACCACCCCATCCTGGCGGCGGGTGTCGAACTCGCGGTGGCCGACGTGGTCTTCCTGCGCGCGGGCGTGCGCGACGACGAACTCGATACCATCATGACCTTCGGGGCCGGGCTCCGCGCACCGCTGTCGCGCCGCTGGAGCGTGAGCCTCGACGTGGCCCGCGAACCGGGCCGAGCCGACCGTTCGGATCCCCCGGACGCCACCGTGATCGGGATCCGCCTGACGGCCCCGATCCCGGGCACGGGCGACGACGACCTCGACGACCTGCTCGACGACCTCGACGACATCGACGACTGGATCGATGATCTCGAGCCTGCTTCGAGCGACACCATGACGACCCCTACCTCCGATCAGGAGTGACCGCCGTGACGCAACGTGTGCTCTTCGTGTGCCTGGGAAACATCTGCCGCTCTCCGTTGGCCGAGGGCGTGTTCCGCCATCTGGTCACCGAACGCGGGCTGGACGATCGGATCGAGGTCGATTCGGCGGGCACGGGCGGTTGGCACGTGGGCGAGGGCCCGGACCCACGCTCGCTCGAGGTGGCGGTGCGCAACGGAGTGAGCCTCGACGGGCAGTCGGCTCGGCGGATCGAGAACGGGGACCTCGCCGACTTCCACTGGGTCGTGGCCATGGACACCGACAACGAGCGCGATCTTCGTCGCCTGGCCGAAGCCAGCGGTGAGGCACGCATCCACCGTCTGCGCGACTTCGACCCCGAGGGTGCCGGTGACGTCCCCGACCCCTACTACGGAGGGCCGCAGGGCTTCGACGTCGTCTACGCGATGGTCGAGCGCAGCTGCCGAGCGCTGCTCGACCGGGTGGAAGCGGAGTTGGGCCGGTGATCGACGACACGCGGCTGCGGCAGGTGCTCGAGGAAGGGCTCGGTCGTCCGGTCGGCGACTTCGACCGCGAGCCCCTCGGGGGCGGGTGCATCAACGACGCCTTCGTCGTGGACGTGGGCGAGCGCTTCGTGGTGAAGGGCAACGATCGTCCTCTGCCCCACCAGTTCGAGTCCGAGGCGCGGGGGCTCGAAGCCCTGCGCGCCGCCGGTGGCCCGCTCGTGATCCCCCGCGTCCTGGGGTTCCGTGACGATGCCCAGAACGGCGGCTTTCTCGTGATCGAGTACCTCGAGCCCGGACGCCGGGCGCCCGACTTCGACGAGCGCCTCGGGCACGGTCTGGCCTCGCTGCACCGCCACGCCGACGATCGCGGATTCGGCTTCGACGTCGACGGCTACTGTGGTGCCACCCCTCAGCCGAATCCCTGGACCGACCGCTGGCCCGCCTTCTACGCCGAACATCGGATCCGGCACCACGTCCGTCTGGCGGCCGACCGCGGACTCGACCGCGGCACCGTCGATCTGCTCGACTCGATCGCCGATCGCCTCGAGGAATGGATCGACGACGGGCCGTCGTCGTTGATCCACGGCGATCTCTGGTCGGGGAACCTGCACTGCACGGCGGACGGCGCACCCGCCCTGATCGACCCCGCTGCCTACTTCGGACACCGCGAGGCCGAGCTCGGCATGATGTCGCTGTTCGGAGGGTTCGGGCCGGCAGTGTGGGAGGCCTACCAGGAGGCCTGGCCGCTGGAACCGGGATGGCGGCAACGACTCGGTCTGTACGAGCTGTACCACCTGATCAACCACTACGTCTTGTTCGGTGGGGCCTACGCCGCGTCGACGCGCGACTGCGCCCTTCGCTACGCGGGCTGAGCGTTCAGCGCTGCACGCTGAGTTGCAGGAAGACCTGCCGCGGGATCTCGGCCGACGGATAGATGTCGGTGCGGTCCTCGAGATCCACCCGCCCGTCGTCGATGAGATTCCGGCCCAGCACCGACACTTCCACGGCGGGGTCCGGTCGCCACGCCAGTCTCGCCTGCAGCTCCTGGACGCCTTCGATCGGGAGGCGATAGACGGCCTGATCCTCGGACACGTCGTCGAGGGCGGAACTCACGCGCAGGCCGAGGTCGGCGCTCCAGGTCGAGGTCGGAGCCACACCCAGGCGGAGGAAGCCCATGTGCCGGGGCGAGTCCTCGGGATTGTTGTTGAAGAAGCTGACCGCGACGTCCCCCTGTTCGGGGTCCATCGGCGCGGCAAGCAGATCGAGATCGAGATAGGTGTAGCTGGCCTGGAGACGGATCCAGGGTCGCGGCCGTACCTCGAGCACGGTCTCCACGCCGCGGGCCCGCATCTCGGCTCCGTTGACGACTTCCGAGTCGAGCTCCAGGTGAGGCGGCACGTCGATTCCGCCGGCGACCTCCGGTTGCTCCACCACGTTGTACACGAGGTCGTCGTAGTCCTGCTGGAAGACGGCCAGGTCGATCCCGACGGCGGACCCGAGCTGTTTCCTCCAGCCCATCTCGTAGGCGAGCATCGATTCGGCGTCGAGGCCAGGATCGCCCTCGAAGTTCGCGATGGTCGACACGAGTTCGCCCTGGCCGGGTCCCACCTGCCGGCGGGCCACGGTGGACGTCAGGGCACGCGACGGCGTCCGGACGGCACGCGACGCAGCGGCCCAGAAGAATCCGGCCCGGCCGGTGTCGAACGCGGTACGAACGCTCGGCTGCCACTCCCATCCCGAGTCGTCGTTGTGCTCCAACTTGGTCCCCGCGATCAGGCGGACGCGGTCGGTCGCGCGGAACTCGTCCTGCACGAACAGGCTCGTCCAGTGGAGCGTCCGGCTCGTGGGCACGAAGCCGTAGGTCGAGCTCCCCCGGATCCGATCGTCGGACACCCGGAGGTTGGCCCCTGTGACGAAGTCGTGGCGGTCGCCCTCGCGCGTGAACTGGAGGTCGGCGTCGTAGCTGAAGCGCTCCTCGTGGAACAGGCGCTCGTCACGGTCGTGGAACTCCAGCCAGCTCTGCACCGCGACACTCGAGCGATTCCCCACCGGACGCACCCAGCGCGCGAGGGCCGACACCGCCTGGGTGAGGTGGAGGTCCACGTCCCGCACCACGTCGACCTGGCGCTCTTCGTCGAACAGCACGTCCTGGCGCTCGGTCTCGACCCGGTAGGCCCGGGCGTTGAGCGTCACCCGACCACCGCCGGCCGGGGCGTCGTAGCGCAAGCCGGTGGACAGGTTCCTCCATCCCCCGCCGTCGAACTGGCCCGGAGCGGCGTCGAACTCACCGCGGTCGTGGCCGCTGATCCAGACCCGTCCGTGTCCCTCGTCGCCGACGCGGCCCCCGAACCGGGCCCGGGCGCCGAACTCGTCTCCACTCACGCGACTCGAGACCGACCAACCCTGCGTCTCGCCCGCTTCGCGCGTGACCACGTTGATCACGCCGTTCACCGCGTTCGCACCCCACAGTGCACCGCCGGGGCCCCGGACGATCTCGATCCGGTCGATGTCGTCGATCGGCAGGTCGTGCTCGTCCCAGTAGACCCCCGAGAAGAACAGGCTGTAGACGGAGCGGCCGTCGATCAGGACGAGGAGCTTGTCGGAGAGCACGCCGTTGAAGCCCCGCACGCCGACCGCCGTGTTGGCGGCGTTCAGGCGCGAGAACTGGACCCCCGGGACCCACTCGAGGGCGTCGACCAGGGTGACCGCGCCGTAGCGACGCAGGTCGTCCTGCGTGAGCACGGTGACCGCGGCCGGGGTCTCGAACGCCGACGTCGGCCGCTTCGAGGCCGTGACGACCTCGACCTCGAGGAGCTCTTCGAGTGACAGCTCCTCGAGCCCGTCGCCGGCCCGGGCCGGGCTGGCGAGGGCGATCGCGAGCGCGACCCACATCCATTCGGGCAGTCGTGGTGACATGGTCCTCCTCGTAGAGATGGGTCGGCCGGCCTCGACGGATCTTGAGGCCGGATCCCTGGAGGGACGCGGGGCGTGACGGGACCGGAGGGACCCTCCATACTCGGGGGCCCCCGAGGCGGAGGTGCCGGAATGAAGCGACTCACCCCGAATCTCCTCGTCGAGTCCATCGAGGATGCGTTGCCGTTCTGGGAAGCCCTGGGATTCGAGCGGATGGCCGAGGTCCCGCACGGCGGGCGGCTCGGTTTCGTGGGCCTGACGCGCGGCGATGCCGAACTCATGTTCCAGAGCCGGGCCTCCCTCGAGGCCGACCTGCCGGAGGCCGTGCCCGAGACCTGCGATCACTCGGGGTTGGGCCTGTTCGTGGAGATCGACATGCCCTTCGACGACCTGATCGAACGGATCGACGGCACCGACGCCGAGATCCTCGTTCCCGATCGGCGCACCTTCTACGGCGCCCGCGAGATCGCCGTGCGGACGCCCGACGGGATCTTCGTCGTGTTCGCCGCCTTCGAAGACGCCGAGGCCGGATAGTCCCGGGTGCGAGTGCGACCGGCAGGCCGCGCACGACACCGGTCGGCCACCCGCTGGTTCCGGACCCGTGTCCGGTCGGTGCCCGTCGTCTCGTGGCTCCAGAGCGTTTCGGAGCCCCCGAGATCGCGGTACGAGCGGTCGAACACATCCGGGAGGTCCCCGCGTAGGATCGTCAGACGGCATCCGCGGACCCGGAGTTCAAGCTCGAACAAGACCACCTGGATGGGTCGGGACGGATCGGACACGGTTGACACACGGGGGGCGTCGGCAGTGCGGCGACCGGATCGACACGGAAATCGGGGCGAGCGGGCCCGCCGGGGCGTCCGGCTCGCGTCGCTGGCGCCTCTGTTGGCCGTCATCGTGTTCGCACGGCCGGCCCCTGCGGGATGCGCCGAACAGAGCCTGTGGGCCTACGAGGCCGTTCCCGCGGCCTTCCGGTCGGGTGAGGTGGAACGAGTCTACGCCGCGATCGACGAGTGGTGGGCCGCGTGCGGACCGCAGCCGGATGTCGTGCGGATCGACGTGCTGGCCCGGATCTGGGCGGACGACTTCGATCCCGAGACCCTCACCCCCGAGTTCGTCGACCACCTCGTCGAGATCGATCTCGAGGCCCGGGACTTCGCGGCGGCCGAGCGCGACACCACGCTCGACGACGTGCTCTGGACGCGCCGTTTCGACCGGTTCAGCCGGGATCTCGCCGCCGATCTGATCCCGGTGACGGCTCCGGGAACGGTCGAGTACCTGTTGGCCCGCTTCTATGCGGGTGAGTCCGAGGTCCTCTGGCAGCGCATCGATGCCGAGCCCTATGCCTCCACCTGGCTCGGAACGCTCGTCCGGGCCGAGCGGGAGCGTCTGTCCGAGCCGCAGCCGGTCGGGTTGGCAGGGCTCTACCTGGGGCAGTGGAACGGCCGGGGGCGGCTGGAGCCCGCGGGTGGCCGGCTCGCGATCGGGTTGCAACTGGGTGGCAGGGTCGGCCGCTTCGGAGCGCGCCTGGCCGGAGACCTCCTCGTGGGCAACTACGACGGCGACTACGTCATCCGCGACGGCGAGAACCTCTTCCTCACCAACAAGTTCACCGGCCTGTCGGCGCTGCTCGAACCGAGTGTTCGCGTGACGTCGCTCGGACCCGTCGCGCTCGATCTGACCGCCGGCGTGGGGTGGGCCGGAGTCGAGGCCCTCTCGCCCGAGGTGGTGCGTGGGATCGAACTCCCCGCGGTGTGGGCGCACTCCCTCGTGCGGACGGCGGGAGTCAACGCGCGGTGGGAGATCGACCGGCGATTCCTCGAACTGCAGTTCCGGTGGGAATGGTCGGACTGGAGCACGGGCGCCGACGGCTCCGATCTCGACGGCGAGGCCTGGCAGATCCGCATCGGGTTCGGCGGGACGACGCCGTCGGAGGACGTCGAGCGCCGCCGGGAGCTGCTCGAACCGCGCCGCAGCCGGCCCCGGTGAAGCCGATCGCAGGAATCGGGTCGCGCGGGGACGAGCGGGTGGCCTAGTCTGCGCTCGTCCGGTCGCGAGGAGCCCGCCGTGGACGACTACGCCCGCATCGAAGCCGCACTGTTGCGCATCGAACGCGATGCCCGCCGTCAGCCCTCCCTCGAGGAGCTGGCCGCGAGCGCCGGGCTCAGCCCGGCCCATTTCCAGAGGGTGTTCACGCGCTGGGCCGGGATCAGCCCGAAACGCTTCCTGCAGGCCGTCACGGTGGGCCGTGCGCGTGAGCTGCTCCGTCGCAGCCGATCGGTGCTGGACGTCGCGCTCGACGTCGGACTCTCGGGCCCGGGGCGTCTGCACGACCTGACCGTCACCTGCGAGGCCATGACGCCCGGCCAGATCGGGCGGCTCGCCGACGGCGTCACCATCCGGCACGCGATCGTCCCCTCGCCCCTCGGGCCGGTGTTCGTCGCCCGGACCGACCGGGGCGTCTGCGCCGTCGAGTTCGTGGCCTCCGGCGAGGATCCCGCACCCGGGCTGCAGCGTCACTGGCCCGGTGCCGCGCTGGTCGCCGCCGCGGACGACGAGGCCGTCCCATGGGGTGCCGCGATCTTCGGGAACGGTCCGCGGCCCCCGCTCGCGCTCCACCTGCGCGGGACGAACTTCCAGATCCAGGTGTGGCGGGCGCTCCTTCGCATCCCCTCCGGCCGGATCGTGGACTACGGGGCCCTGGCCGAGGCGGTGGGGCGGCCCGGTGCGGCGCGCGCGGTGGGAGCCGCGGTGGGGGCGAATCCGGTCGCCGCGCTGGTTCCCTGCCACCGCGTCCTGCGCCGCCACGGGCAGCTCGGAGGGTATCGGTGGGGGACCGGCCGCAAGCTCGCGCTCCTGGGGCGAGAGCTGGCTCGAGGGTCCGACGGCGGCGGCGCATCCCGGTCCTAGCCGGCGGCGGACGGGTCGGGGCCGAAGGAGTGGTCGTGGACCTGGCCGTTTCGGTTGGCATCGTGGGGAGGCGTTCAACCGTTCGTCGGTCGATCGGTGCGCATGACCCCTGCGAATCCGGAACCACGAACGATCATCGAGGCGCGACCGAACTCTTCCACCGCTGCAGGCGCTCCAGTTCCTCGCGCGCGCGAAAGGCGATCCTGGTGTGATCGAACTCCTCGAGCAGCATCTCGAGCCGAGCGATCGCCTCGTCGACGTCGCGTTCGGGGTTCAACAGGTGACCCTCGGCCCGTGCCCACGAGTAGAGCGCTTCGGCGCGTACTTCGTCGCGACTGTCGTGGCGGTACAGGTCCCGATAGATCGCGATCGCGCCATCGTAGTCGTGCTGGCGCATCAGCCGCGCGGCTTCCTCCTGCAGGCTCTCCCCGCGCAGGGTCGTGGTCTGTTCGACGGTTCCGTCGAGATCGTCCGCGTCGGGGTCGATCCGACGTTCGACCTCGGCGCGGCCGCCGCAGCCCGCCACCGTGGTCACCGCGAGCAGGAGGACGAGGAGGCTTGCGTGGTTCATGGACGTGGTCCTTCCGGGTGGGAACGATGACGTCACGTGCGGCCCTGACTATACTCCGGCCATCCATCGCACCCAAAGCATCCGCGAGGTCCGTGACATGCCCCCTGCCGCCACGCTCCGACTCGTTCCCGGCTCCATGGAACTCGCCACGCTTCGTCGGGTGGTCGAAGGACCCGTCCGCGTGGACCTCCACGAGGATGCGCGCGCGGCGGTGCGCGCGGCGCGGGGGACCGTCGATGCCATCGTGCGCGAGGAGAGAGTGGCCTATGGCATCAACACGGGCTTCGGGCTGCTCGCCCGCACGCGCATCGGGGCGAATCAGCTCACCGATCTGCAGCGAAACCTGGTGCTCTCGCATTCCACCGGTGTCGGTGCGGAACTCGACGCCGCCACCGTTCGCCTGGTGCTGGTGCTGAAGATCCTCGGCCTGGCCGGCGGCAACTCCGGGGTGCGGCCGGAGTTGATCGACACCCTGGCCGCGATGGTCGAGCACGACGTCCTGCCCTGCATTCCGTCCAAGGGATCGGTCGGCGCCTCCGGAGATCTCGCACCTCTCGCGCACCTGGCGGCCACGTTGCTCGGGGAGGGCTCGGTGCGGCAGCACGGAGAGCGTTTCCCGGCGGCCCAAGGGCTTCGACGCGCGGGCCTGGAACCGATCGACCTGGCGCCGAAGGAAGGCCTGGCCCTGTTGAACGGGACCCAGGTCTCGTGTGCGCTGGCGCTGCGGTCGCTGTTCGAGGCGGAGCGTTCGTTCGCGAACGCCGCCGCGACCGGTGCCCTGAGTGTCGACGCCCTCATGGGCAGTGACACGCCCTTCGACCCGAGGATCCACGCCGTGCGCGGCCACCCTGGTCAGATCGACGCCGCAGCCGTCTACCGGGGACTCATGCAGGACAGCGCGATCCGCCAGTCGCACCTGTCGTGTGATCGGGTCCAGGATCCCTACTCGCTGCGCTGCCAGCCGCAGGTGATGGGCGCGGCGCTCGACCTGATCCGCCGGTCGGCCGACACCCTGCGCATCGAGGCCAACGCGGTCACCGACAACCCGCTCATCTTCCCCGAGGACGACGACGTCCTCTCGGGTGGGAATTTCCACGCCGAACCGGTGGCCATGGCCGCCGACGTGCTCGCCCTGGCCATTGCCGAGATCGGGGCGCTCTCCGAACGGCGTCTGGCGCTGCTGATCGATCCCGCGCTCAGCGGTCTTCCGGCGTTCCTCGTGGAGAACGGCGGGGTGAACTCGGGCTTCATGATCGTGCAGGTCACGGCGGCCGCCCTCGCGTCCGAGAACAAGTCGCTGGCGCATCCCGCCTGCGTCGACTCGCTGCCGACCTCGGCGAACCAGGAGGACCACGTGAGCATGGCCACGTTCGCGGCGCGCCGGCTGGGCGACATGGTCGACAACACCCGCGGGATCATCGCCTGCGAGCTGCTGGGCGCCGCGCAGGGGATCGACTTCCACCGGCCGCAGACCACGTCGCCGCGTCTGCAGCGTCTGCACGGAGCCTTGCGGGAGCGCGTGGACCATTACGATGCCGATCGCTACCTCGCGCCCGACATCGAGGCGGCGACGGAGTTGCTGCGCGGCGAACTCGGCGTCGATCTGTGCACCGAGGTGGTCGAAGACCTCCTCCCGTCCTACCCTCGAACGACACCCAACGCCGAGAGGAAGTGAACCATGGCCGCCACACCGTCCACCATGCTCGAACTGGGTACGTCCGCGCCCGACTTCTCGTTGCCCGACACCGTCGGCGGCGGTCGTGTGTCGCGCGACGACTTCGCCGACGCCCGCGCGCTGCTCGTGATGTTCGTGTGCAACCACTGCCCCTTCGTGATCCACGTGCGCGAGGAGCTCGCGCGTCTGGCTGCCGATTACCGCAACCGCGGCGTGGCCGTGGTCGCGGTCAGTGCCAACGACGTCGAGAAGTATCCACAGGACTCCCCGGAGAAGATGAAGGAGTTCGCGGCGCAGAACGGGTGGGATTTCCCGTACCTGTACGACGCTTCGCAGGAAGTGGCGAAGGCCTATCGTGCGGCCTGTACACCCGACTTCTTCCTGTTCGACGGCGACCGGAAACTGGTCTACCGCGGGCAGCTCGACGACAGCCGTCCCGAGTCGGGCATTCCGGTCACCGGCGCCGATCTCCGCGCCGCCCTCGATCGGGTGCTGGCCGGCGAGGCGGTACCGCCCGCGCAGAAGCCCAGCCTGGGCTGCAACATCAAGTGGAAGCCCGGCAACGAACCGGAGTACTTCGGATGAGCGCGCAGGAGCTGCGACCCTTCCACCTGGCCTTCCCCGTGGACGACCTCGAGGCGGCGCGCCGCTTCTACGTGGACGTCCTCGGCTGCGCGACCGGACGCGAGAGCGACCGGTGGATCGACTTCGACCTGGGTGGGCACCAGATCGTGGCGCACCTGGTCGAAGAGGGGCAGCGGGCGCCGGGCAGCAACGCGGTCGACGGGAAGAACGTCCCCGCCTTCCACTTCGGCCTGGTGTTGAGCATGGAGCGCTGGCGGGGACTCGCCGACCGTCTACGCGGGGCGGGCGTGGAGTTCCTGATCGAGCCCTACGTGCGCAACGAGGGCGAGGTCGGCGAACAGGCCACGCTGTTCGTGCGCGACCCCGCGGGCAATGCGCTCGAGTTCAAGGCCTTCGACGACCTCGGCCAGTTGTTCGCGACCTGAGCCTGTTCAGACCGACAGCGCCATCGAGAAGCGTCGACGGTACTTCTGCGTGAGCGCGTGGTCCTCGCCCAGCAACGCGAAGAGGGCGATGCAGGCGCGGCGTGCACCGTCGTCGTCGAGTTCGCGGTCCTGCTCGACGACTCCGATCCACTTGCTCAGTGCCTCTTCGAGCTCGCCGTGCGCGAAGTCGAGAGCAGCCTGACGGTACATCGCGGACACGTCGTCGCCGTCCGCTTCGTCCTGCGCGCGGGCCGCATCGACCAGGTCGATCAGGTGGAGGAGGTGTTGGGCCTTCTCGTAGGCCTCGGCGTCGCCGGTGATCGATTCGAGGTGCTCGCGGGCTGCAGCCGGCTCGTCCTCGATCAACAGACGCGCGAGTTCCAGCCGCGCCGTGTCCTGGCCGGGGTCGAGTTCGAGAACCTTCTCGAACTCGCGCCGGGCGCGCTCGCGATCGCCCTCGATCAGCGACGTCTGTGCTTGCGACAGGGCGGACGTGCCCGGTCCCGGCAGGTGTTGACGCAACCACATCTGGATCTGCGCTTCGGGGAGCGCTCCGACGAACTCGCCGACGACTTCGCCGTTGCTGAACAGCTTCACGGCCGGAATGCTGCGGATCCCGTACTGCTGTGCGATGTCCGTGTGGGCTTCGGTGTCGATCTTCACCAGTTCCCATCGACCTTCGGCCTTCTCGGCCAGGCCCTCGAGCGCCGGACCGAGCATGCGGCACGGTCCGCACCATTCCGCCCAGAAGTCCACGAGCACAGGGACTTCGTGGCTCCGTTCGAGGACGGCCGTGGCGAAATCGGTCTGCAGTTCGTGACGTGAATTCATGGGGTCCTCCGGGACGGATCCGCGACACGGGGCACGGACGACGAAATAGGAATGTCCGGAGTCCCGCGCCAGCGCTCAGCGTGAGCGGTCGCCGACGATCGTGCACAGGCGCAGGAACTGAGAACTGGCTTGCAGACCGGACGATGCCAGTTCCTCGACGTTCAGGACCATTCCCATGCGATTGTCCTGAAGGACGAGTGCGAGGATCCCACCCTGATCGTGGACGAACTCGGGGACTTCACCCACGAGGAGGGTCCCGGAATCCCCGAGCTCGTCGAGCCACTTCCGTCGCTCCGGATCGACGCCGCTCGGCACGAAGAGAACCTGACACGACCGGGCTTCTTCGAGTGAAGCCACCTCGACGACCCGGAAGGCGAGGCCCTGCGACGAGGTCTTCCCGCGGAAGACCTTCCGGAGCGAACCCCCGAAGGGGTCTCGGCCCAGGACACCGACCCGGAGTGTGTCGGCGTTCTCGTCGAGCACGGAGTCCGGCCAGGTGAAGGCCCGGCCGATGCGGAAGAGGAACGCCGCCTTCACCTCGTATTCGTCGTGCGCGTCCTGCGCGACCGACGGCCCGGGCACCAGGAGGCCCGGGGCCAGCAGTCCGAGGACCAGCAGAGCGCGGAGCGCTCGTACGCGTCGTCGGCAGAGCCTCACCGGGGGGCTCCCGGAACGACCGGATCGTGGGTCCGGGTGTAGCGCTGGACCATCTCCGACAGCGAGGCGAGGTTGAACGGTTTGGCGAGGTAGTCGTCCATCCCCACGGCCACACACCGATCCCGATCGCCGGCCATGGCGTTCGCGGTCAGCGCCACGATGGGCACCGAGTGCATCGATCCCTTGAGGGCGCGGATCGCCCGCGTCGCTTCGAATCCGTCCATGACGGGCATGGCGCAGTCCATGAACACCATGTCGAACGAGCCCATTCGGCAGTAGTCGACGGCTTCCCGCCCGTTCTGCGCCAGCGAGACACGGCAGCCGGTCTTCTCCAGCATGGTCACGCCCAGGCGCTGGTTGACGACGTTGTCCTCGACCAGCAGGACCTCGGCCGTGTGGACGTTGCGCGGTCGAGGGGTCACCCCGTCGAGGGGGCCGCCCTCGGTGTCGTCGATTTCGCCGGGTTCGAGGAAGAGGCTGAAGTGGAATCGGCTTCCCTTCCCCTCTTCGCTCTCGACTCGCAGACGCCCACCCATCAATTCGACCAGGCGGGCACTGATGGCCAGCCCGAGTCCGGTTCCCCCGAAGCGCCGTGTGGTACTGGAGTCGGCCTGGGTGAAGCTCTCGAAGACCTGGGCCAGCTTGTCGGGGGCGATGCCGATGCCGGTGTCGATCACCTCGATGTCGAGACGGGGCTTGCCTTCGTGTTTCGCGTCGGCGCTCACGCGCAGTTCGACGTGCCCCTCCGTGGTGAACTTCACCGCATTGCTGAGCAGGTTCAGCAACACCTGACGGATCCGGACCGGATCACCCACGTAGGCGCGATCGAGCTCGGGGCCGAGATCGAGGCGCAGTTCGATCTCCTTCTCGTCGGCTCGGACCTGCAGCATCTCCCGGGTGTCGTGGGCCACGCGGCGCACGTCGAAGGGGATCCACTCGACCTCCATGCGCCCGGCCTCGATCTTCGAGAAGTCCAGGATGTCGTTGATGATCGTGAGAAGGGCCTCGGCGGATCCGTGGACGGTCCGGGCGAAGTCCTTCTGCTCGTCGTCGAGCGGTGTCTGCATGAGCAACTCGGTCATGCCCAGGACACCGTTCATGGGCGTGCGGATCTCGTGGCTCATGTTGGCCAGGAACTGACTCTTGGCCAGGGCGGCGGCCTCGGCCCGGTCACGCTCGTGGCGGAGTTCCTCGGTGCGTTCGTCGACGCGTCGTTCGAGATCGGAACGTGCGTCCTGCAGCGCCGCGTCACGTTGCTCGATCTGCTCGAGCATTTCGTTGAAGCCGTTGATCAGCAGGCCCATCTCGTCGCGACCGCCGCGCTCGGCGCGCACCGAATAGCGGCGCTCTTCGGTCACGATGCGCATCACCTGCGAAAGACGGGCGATCGGCACGGTGATCACCCGTTGCAACGACGTGGCGATGAGCAGTGCCACGACCAGGCCCACGGTGATCATGGCCAGCGCGGTGCGCGTGGAGCGTGCCTGGTGGGCCGCGAGCGCGTCGGTGTTGGTTCGCAGGAAGATCCATCCGGCGATCTCTCCGGCCCCGCCGGGGAGTTCGATGGGAGCGAGGACCACCAGGTCGTCGCCGACGTAGGCATGGCCGGGCTCGCGCACGGGCATCCGGTCGAGCGGTGCGGGCGCCGGCTCCTCGACCTCCCGGTCGATGGCGACGAGACTCGAGCCGTCGGGCAGGAATACGCGGGCCTCCTCGAAGGAGGGCTCGGCGTGCAGGGCGCGCAGGACGGCGCCGGCATCGGTCGCGTCCTCGAACAGGGCCGCCATCTTCAGATTGTTGGCCACGACGTCGGCCAGGACGGTGCACTTGGCCTCCATCTCGTGCCGGATCTGACGCGCGCCCTGGACCCACGTCACCGCTCCGGCCACCGCCAGGGCGAGCGACGAGGAGACGGCGATCAGGAGCATGAGCTTCCACCGCAGGGGCAGGTCGCGGCCCCATCGCTCGCTCGGGCGCAGACGCGAGGGAATGGACATGCGGTGAGGGCTCCCGGACGTTGGACGACACGAGGATGCGGCCGTGGACGCGTTCCGGCATCACGGCTCGTCCAGGGCTTCGGACGGTCGCACGGAGAACCTGAGGACAAAGCCCGGAACGGAAGCCGGGACGGAACCCGGTACGGTCAGCCGGCGTGGACGATCTCCCAGACGTGACCGTCGGGGGCGCGGACGCAGGCCCCGTACCCTTGCCACGGGAGCGGCCCGGGCGGTCGGGTCACCGTGCCGCCGAACTCCTTGCAGCGGTTGACGATACGGTCGACCTCGGCGTCGGATTCCACGTTCACCGAATGGAGGGTCGACGGACCGGCCGGGGTGGGGGTGCCGCCGGCGAAGGAGGCGAGGGCGTCGGCGGGGTACAGGCAGAGGCGGATCGGCCCGGTCTCGAAGGTGATCAGGTCGCCCCGCTGCGACCGGATCGGCCACCCCATCCCTCGCTCGTAGAATGCCGTCGCGGCGGCGAGGTCGACCGCCCCGAGTGCGATCGTGGAGATGTGCATGCCGATCCCTCCCGGACCGTGGCGCTGGGAGCCGTCGCATCCGATGTTGGACGGGCGCCGAATCGATCGGCATCCGGCGCCAACCGCTCCCGATCCGATTCTCCCCCTTCCGTTGACGCCGCACACCATGCGACTGATGCCCCAGAGCGGCAACTCCCGTCCGCTCCTCGCGCTCCTCCTGCTCCTGGCCTTCTCCGAGGCGTCGGCTTCGGTGTTGCGGGGGCAGGTGGTGGACGACGAGACGGGACAGCCCCTCTCCTTCACGGCCGTCCGTCTGGAAGGCCCTGGCCCCGTCCGCGATCTCCTGACCGGCAACGCCGGTCGCTTCTCGGTCCGCGACCTCGAGCCCGGCCGCTGGTCGGTGCTCTGCACGTACCTGGGTTACGAGGACCTCGAGCGCACCGTCGACGTGCAACCCGGCGTGGAGATCGACCTGGAACTCCGCATGGTGGTCGACGCGATCGAGCTCGAGACGATCGACGTGGTCGGCGACCGCAACGGCTCGGAGCGGGAGTTGCAGACCGGCCTGGTCGAACTCGATTCGGAGACCCTGGCGCGGATTCCGGCGATCGGCGAGGCCGACCCCATCCGTGCGTTGCAGCTCCTGCCGGGAGTGCAGGCGGCGTCCGACCTGTCGAGTGGTCTGTACGTCCGTGGCGGCGGTCCCGACCAGACCCTGATCCTCTTCGACGGTGTGCCGGTCTACAATCCCACCCATGCCTTCGGCCTGTTCTCGAGTTTCCATCCGGATCTGATCGAGGACGTGACGCTCTACAAGGGCGCCTACCCCGCCCAGTACGGCGGGCGCCTGGGGGCGGTGCTCGACGTGCGGAGCCTCGAGGGCGAGCGGGGCCCGACCCGTGGGCGCATCGGCGTGAGCACGATCGCTGCGCGCGGGTTCGTCGAAGGCAGCTGGGGTGATCGGACCTGGGCACTGGGGGGGCGACGGACCTACCTGGAGCCGCTGCTGTCGATCCTGCGCAACAGCGATCCCGCGGTGCCCGCGTACTACTTCTACGACGTGAACGGGAAGCTGCGGATCCCCTCGTCGAACGGTTCGACCGACCTGCGCTTCTACTTCAGCCAGGACCAGCTCGACGTGAACGCCGACGAGAACACGAGTATCGATCTGGGCTGGGGAAATTTCCTGGTGTCGGGCACGCACCGCCGTCTGCTGGGCGAGTCGGCCACCGCCACCGTCAGCGCCTGGTACAGTCGCTATCGCAGCGACACCGATCTCAGTGTGTTCAGCACGCCGGTCGGGATCGCCAACTCCCTTCGAGACGTCTCGGCCGAAGCCACGTTGAGCTGGGCACTTCCACCGCGGCATCGCCTGACTCTCGGACTGACCGGCAGCCGCTATCGCTTCTCCTACGACGAGGCCTTCAATCTCGACGAGACGGTCGACTTCGACGCCAGTGCCTACGACGTGGCCGCCTATCTCGAGGACACCTGGCGGCCGGACGTGTCGTCGACCGTGCGCCTGGGACTGCGCACGCGGTATCTCAGCGATGGTGACCGCGTGCGCTGGGAACCCCGGCTGTCGATCCGGCAGCAGCTGAGCGACGCGTGGACCGCCAAGTTGGGGAGTGGGATCTACCATCAGGTGCTCCAGCTCGTGAGCACCGAGGGCTTCAGCGGAACCGATTTCTACCTGCCGATCGACGAGACCGTCTCACCCAGCCGTTCCATCCAGTTCGTGGCGGGCCTGGAGTGGATCCCCGAGCCCACTTGGAAGCTGAGCGCCGAGGGTTACTACACCGACCTCGAAGGAGTCGTCCTGCTCGACACCGAGATCCCACCCGACCGGGAATCGACCGCCGCGGAGGACGTCTTCGTCACCGGAGGAACCGGATGGGCTTCGGGCGTCGAACTCTTCGCAGAGAAGCGCATGGGGTCGTTGACCGGATGGATCGGCTACACCCTCGGCTGGACGCGGCGCACCTTCGACGAGATCAACCTGGGAGAGACGTTTCCCCCCAAGTACGACCGGCGCCACGACCTGAACGTGGTCGCGCGATGGGAGCGAGGGACCTGGGAGTACGGTGCAACCTTCGTCTACGGAACGGGGCAGGCCTTCACGCCGGCCTCGGCCCGCTACGGGGCGACCAATCCGGCCACGGGACTCCCGCTGAACCTGGGTGAGCTGCTGCCGGCCTCGCGCAACAGCGCTCGTCTGCTGCCCTATCATCGCATGGATCTGAGTGCCACGCGCCGCATCGAGCTGTTCGGCCGGACGGGTCGACTGTCGTTCACCGCGTTCAACGTCTACAGTCGACGCAACGATTGGTTCGTCACCTTCGACGTCGAGGACCCGAGTGCGGAACCCGAGATCGTCGAGCAGTTGCCCATCATCCCGAGCATCGGTCTCGAGCTCGACTTCTGAGCGGGGAGGAACGTCCGATGAAACAGATCGTCGCCAAGGCCCTGCTCGCGATCCTCGCCCTGGCCCTGCTCGTGGGTTGCGAGGACCGGGTCGTCTTCAACGAGGAGGGCGTGGGCCTGGTCGTGGTCGACGCGCAGTTGATCGTCGACCGTCCCCTCCCGGCGATCCGGGTCAGTCGATCGTTGAGTCCGCGCGAGCCCATCACGCCGGCGTCGGCCGGCGAACGTGACGCCGAGGTCTGGGTCGAGGACGAGGACGGAACCCGCGTGTTCTACTCCGGCGACCGGCGTCGGCCCGGTGAGCTGCTCGTTCCGGCCGGCCGCTACCTCCCGGTCGACGACGAGGTCCTGGTGCGTCCCGACACGCGCTACGACCTGTTCGTGCGGACCGCCCTCGGCGAAGAGGTCCGGGCCACGACGACCACTCCGCCCGCCTTCGAGGTCGAGGAATGGGTCGCTCTGGACTTCGACCTGAACGTGATCGAGACCCTCCGGGACTTCGACGACGTCGGGGACAGTGTGTACACCGTCTCGACGAATCGGCTCCGGTGGGGCGACAGTCTCCTCGAGGCGCGCTTCGCGCGCGATCCGCGCGTGTCCGCCTATCAGGTCGCCCTGTTCAGCCTCGACCGGGGTAGCGACTTCGCGATCGAGCCCGACTTCTTCGAAGAAGAGGACTTCGCGGAGCTCGAGCGCGAGGGATCGAGTCCGATGTTCGAGGCCAGCGAGGGGACGATCCGCCTTCCCTGGTTCGCCGTCTTCTTCGAGGGCCGCTACCTGATCAAGGTGTATTCGACCGACAGCAACTGGAACGACTTCGTCAACACGACGCCTTCGTTGAGTGGCGGCCCAGGCTTCGGAGGCAATGCTGGTGACGGTTTCGACCGGCCGATCTTCCACGTCGAGGGGGGCATCGGGCTGTTCGGTTCGGCTGCGGTCGACTCGATCGGCTTCTTCGTCCTCGACGACGACTGATCAGTTCTCCGGGCGCACGTTGCCGGCATCACCGGCGAGGGTGGTCGACCAGTCGGGCCCTCCGCGTTCGCGTGCGCTGGCGAGCAGGAACACCAGCCCGCTCAACGTGAGCAGGTAGAAGGTCGTCATGCGCCAGGCGCCCATCACCAGCGGGAGGACCTCGGCCGGCACCTCGCCCGCGAACAGGGTCAGGAAGACGAGCTCGGCTCCACCCATGGCCCCCGGCGTGGGGATCACCGCCATGAAGGTGAAGCACAACCACTGCAGCACCAGGCCGCGGACGGGATCGATCTCGAGCCCGAGGCCGTGGAGCAGCGCGGTGAACACCGAGTAGCGCGCCACCCACTGGATCGCGGCCAGCAGCAGATTGGTCGACCACGCGAAGGGATGCCGGGTCAGGGCGCGCCCCAGCAGCGCACGCCATTCGAGCCAGGAGCGGCAGAGAACCCCACCCACGGAACGACCCCAGCGCGTCCGTGCGAACACCAGGAGGGCGCCCGCGGTGATCGCCGCGGCGATCGATGCGCGCACCGGGGTCTCGACGGCCCGCGCCCCGACGTCGACGAGCTGTCCGAGCGCGCCGTCGTGCCAGACACCACTGGCCACCAGCATGGCCGGCATGGCGAGAGCGAAGAACAGGCCGTCCTCGAGCGAGCCCATACCGGTCAGCGAGAGAGCGCGGGGAAGGGGCAGGCCGCGGGCGTTCAACATGGCCGTCTTGACGGATGCGCTCCCCACCGCCGTCGGGGTCACCGCGGCACCGACCTCGGAGGCCACGGCCACGCGCAGGCAGTCACCGAGGCTGCGCCGTTCTCCTTCCCAGCGCAGCCAGTTCCACAGCCGCAGGCCGTTGGTCAGCCAGGGCAGGAAGGCGAGCACGAGGGCGAGGGCGAGCCACGCCGGGGAGATGCCGAGGAGCGACGCCGCACTGTCGGGATCGGTCGTCCAGAGAGTGATGCCGAGATGGGCTCCGATACCGAGCGGCAGGAGGATCTTCAGGGAACGCACTGCGCGTCACCGCCGAGGGTCGCAGGTCGCGTGTCGGAAGCCCCGACGTGTCGGTACAGCTCCAGGAGCCTCTCGAAGGTCACGCCCCACGAGAACTGCTGTTCGACCACACGCCGTGCCTCGCGTCCGAGTCGATTCCGGTCGCGACGCAAGCCCTCTCGGAGTGCGCGCGCGAAGTCCGCAGGATCGTCGGGTGCAGCCAGGACCCCCGTCTGGGGTGTGACGCGATCGACGAGCGCGCCCGCGGCGACACCGACCACGCCCAGGCCGCTGGCCTGGGCTTCGATCACCGACAACGCGAAGGTCTCGTGCGGCCCCGCGGTGACGTACAGATCGGCCGAGGCGAGAAGACGGCCGAGCCGGGCGCGGTCACTCACGTAGGGAATCACTCGGATCCGGCTGTCCTCGTGGGCCAGCGACTCGATCCAGGTGCGCAAGGGTCCTTCGCCGATGCAGACCAGCGAGACCTGCTCGGGAAGGCCGGCGTCCCGGAAGGTCTCGACGAGTCGGTCGACGTGTTTCTCCGCGTCGAGCCTTCCCGCGTAGACGAGGATCACCGAGTCGCGCGCGACCCCGTGTTGCTCCCACACCGAACGGTCACGATGGCGCGGGTGGAATCCGTCGAGGTCCACGCCGAGCGGTATGTGGTGCAGGTTCTCCCGGACTCCCACACGAGTGAGCGCTTCGTGCAGTTCGGCGGAGGAAGCGACGACGGCGGCGCAGTCCCGGTACACGGTGCGCGCATAGACATCTCCGATCCATTCGCTCGCCCGTCCCAAGGTCTCGCCTGCGACGCGTTCCACGTAGCGCCGTCCGTAGGCCCGCGGGAAATCGGTGTGGTAGAAGCCGACCACGGGCACTCCGCGGCGCCATCGGTGATACCGGGCGACCCAGGGCATGAGGTAGGGATCGCCGACCTCGACCACGTCGGGGGACTCGCGGCCGAGAATACGCAGCAACTTGTCGACGCGTCCGATGAAGCGGTAGGCGCCCGCCCCGCGCACCATGGGTGAAGTGATCTCGTAGGTGACCGCGCGTCCCTCCTCGACGACACGATCGACCGCCCCGGGCACGATCAGCACGTGTTCGTGGTCGGTGTGGTCGAGGACGAACCGCCGCTTCTCGTCGAGGTAGGTCTTCACGCCCCCGCTGTTGCGGGCGTAGGCCTGGACCATGTCGCAGATCTTCATGGAGCGGTCTCCGGCCGGAGACGACGAGTGTGGGCGAGTGCACGTCTAAGTGCGAATCAGGCCCTCTACAAGACAAGGGGCAGTGAAGATGCGTGGAGGAGGAATTGCTCGGGCGAGACCCCACGAATGCGTCGGCGTGGAGCGGCGCGATCGGCTTTCTCGCGGTGGGCGTCGTCTTGTCCCGATCTTCTCCGACGACTCACACACGTGTCGGTGATCGTGATTATGGTGTGCTGCGTGGAAGGAACCCGCGGTCCCGAGGTCGCCATGACGATGTCGAACGCACGCGTCGAGACCACGAATGCAACCCCCTTCGTCGTGTCGGGCGCGACGCGGGGACTGACGAGATCCCTGGCCGTGGTCGTGTCCCAGGTCGCGAGTCCTCCGGTGGTCGCCGTGGCGGCGGCCTACCTCGCCGCGGGACTCCACGGTCGACCCGTGGCGTTCGGTTGGGCCACGCTCCACGTCGTGCTCATGGTGCTCGTTCCGCTGATCTACCTGGTCGGACTCCTGCGGCGAGGAGCAGTGAGCGACCTGGACGTGTACAGACGTGAAGAGCGGTGGCGGCCGTTCCTGGCCACCGTAGCCGGGGCGTGGACGGGCTGGGTGCTGTTGACCGCACTGGGTGCACCTCCGTCACTGATGGGAGTGACCGGAGTGCTCGCCCTGGAGGCGCTGGTGGTCTTCGCGATCACTCTGAGCTGGAAGATCAGTCTGCACTGTGCCACGGTGGCCGTGGCCGGTGCCCTGGTGTGGAAGCTGATGGGTTCACCGGTCGTGCTCGTGGTCGGTGTTCCCCTGATGATCTGGTCGCGTGTGTTGCTGCGTCGTCACACGCCGGCCCAGACCCTCGCCGGTTCGGTCGTGGGCGTCCTGCTGGTCGTCCTGTTCTTCGATCTGTTCGCCGGGGCGGTGTGACATGCGCGTCGCGATCTTCGCCGAGACCTTCCTCCCCAAGTGGGACGGCATCACCAACACGTTGTGTCGACTGCTGGAGCACCTCGAGTCCGAGGGGCACGAGAGCATCATGTTCGCGCCCGAGGGCGCGCCTTCGTCGTACGCGAGCACGCGCATCCACGGCTACCCGGCGTTCAACTGTCCCTGGTACAACGACCTGCGTCTCGCCACGCCGCTCGGAACCGCCACCCGCGAGATCGAGGAGTTCCAGCCCGACGTGATCCACGTGGCGAGTCCGCTGCTCCTGGGCGCCATGGGTCTGAAGAAGGCCAAGCAGATGGGCGTGCCGGTGGTGGCCAGTTACCACACCGACGTTCCGGGATACATGGAACACTACGGGTTCGGTGCCTTGCGCCAGCCGAGCTGGGCGCTGTTCCGCTGGTTGCACAACCAGGCCGACCTGAACGTCTGTCCCAGTACCCACACGCGACGTCAACTCGAGGAGCACGGTTTCGAGCGCGTGGAGATCTGGGCGCGGGGAGTCGACACCGATCTCTACTCGCCCACGCGTTTCAGCTTCCAGATGCGCGACCGGATGAGCGGTGGTGTTCCCGACGCGCCGCTGTTGCTCTACGCGGGTCGTCTGGCGGTGGAGAAACGACTCGACCTGTTGCGTCCGGTCCTCGACGAGGTTCCGGGAGCACGTCTGTGTCTCGTGGGCAGTGGTCCTGCCGAGGAAGTGCTGCGCTCCATCTTCCGTGGTACCGACACCACGTTCATGGGCTATCTGAAGGGCGAGGACCTGGCCGCCGCCTACGCCTCGGCCGACGTGTTCGTCTTCCCGAGCGAGTCGGAGACCTTCGGGAACGTGGTGCTCGAGGCCATGGCCTCCGGTCTCACCGCCGTGTGCGCCGCGGCCGGGGGGCCGCTCGACATCGTCGACCACGGGCGCAACGGCTACCTGTTCACGCCCGGTCGGCATGCCGAGATCAGCAGCCTGCTCGAGTGGCTGATCGCTCACCCCGGTCCGAGCCGGGCGATCGGCCAGCGGGCCCGGATCCACGCCGAGGCGAACAGCTGGACCAACGTCATGGTCGGTCTGGTGAATCGTTACCGGGAGCTGGCCGAACTCAGTGAGGCCGAGCGCCCGGCTCTGGCGGGCTGAGTCGCGAACGTCCCCGCCAGGCCACCACGCCGTCGGACGCCGAACGTACACGCCAGTCGACGATCGGCTCGAGTTCCCGGGGCGGAACGAGCCCCGTGCGCGCGCTGCGCGTGAACCACACGAACACGACGGGATCGTCGGGAGCGAGCCCGGCCGTCAGCAGGCCGGGCTCGGGCCACTGGGTGCGTCGTCCGGTGTGCCAGTACAGGTACTCGGGCACGTTGGACCACACGGGATCGGCACCGTGGAGCAGGGGCTCCAGTTCCGCGAGCGAACGGGCCAAGCCTCCGTCGGGGGCGTAATCGTCCGCGCGTTCGGCGAGCAGCGGGGCACGCATCGTTCCGATGCCGCTGGCGAGCAGCCACAGTGCCCAGGCCGTGGCGATCGAGGCTCCGATCCGGGTGCGTCGTGATCGGCGCTGCAACGCGTCGCCGACCCGGGTTGCGAGGACGACGGTCACCGCGAAGGCCGGCGCCAGCAGCCGGTGGTCGGGGAGGTCGATCCTCTGCCGCGTGGAACCGACCCAGAGCAGGAGCAGGAAACCCGCGAGGGCTACGAGCCAGGGCGCGTCACCCGCGCCGGGCACCGCGCGCCCGCGCCGTATCCAGAGCGCGACGGTCCCCAGTGCGGCCAGCGCGGCCGTGATCAGGAGGACGTCCGTCGAGTCGACCTGAGGCACCACCCAGCGCGCCATGTGCTCGAGGGTGCGGCGGACGGTGGGGCCGAGTGGGCGGGGATCTCCCGGGAAGCTCTCGACGAGCTGTCCGGTGTGGAGAAGGTTGCGTCCCACCCACGCGATCAGGGGAAGGCTCACGGGGACCATCCACGGGAGCGCGCGTGGACCCGACCGCACCAGCAGGACCAGCACGACGGCCGGCCACAACATCAGACCGGTGAGTTTGACCACCGGGGCGATCGCGGCCAGCGCGAGCATCCATGCGCGGGCCGTGAGCGAGCCGTCTTCGACGGAGCGGGTGGCGGCGAAGAGGGTGGCGAGCACGATCGCGACCAGCAGTGCGTCGGCCAGGAGCGCGGTCGCCACGGTCACGATCGGAGCTCCGACGATCGTGCCCACCAGCATCGCCGCACGCCAGCTCTGCGAGCGCAGCCGGAGGGCGAGGGGCCAGAGCACGAACGGCACCAGCACCGACCAGAGAAGGGCCGTGCCGGCGCCGCCGACGGTCCGGGGCTCGATGCCGAGCGCGATCCCGGGGGACAGGGTGAGGGCGTAGCCCGGCGGCCAGATCCCGCTGGGCTCGCCGTCGAATCCGTGGGCGCCCTGGCCCGCCGCGAGCGATCGGGCCATGGCCACGTATTCGACGCTGTCGGGCGTCATGAAGACGCCGTGGACGTGCACGCCCACGGCGAACAGCAGCAGCAACGGAGGAACGAGCGACCAACGGGATCGTGTCATGACGCTCTGGTCATACCACGACCCGGCCCCGAGCGCCGCTACGGAGCCTGACAGCCGGCCACGGTGAATCGCCCCAGCAGTTCGCGCACGACCATCTGGCGGTCCTTGTCGGCCTTGTACAGCGCCGCCACCTTCTCGCGTGCCGCGGGCACGTTCCCGCAGGCCTTGCCACGCGCGATCAGCTCGCGCCCGTCGTCGGGCATGGGTCCCCAGTTACCGCACTCGACGAACTCGTCGCTCAGGAACACGAACTTCGGCACGGCTTCACCGCCGTTGGTGAGGAAGCGCGCAAAGGCTTCGGGCTGTTCCTCGCGCGTGACGTAGCGCACCTGCAGGCGATCGTTCTCACGGACCATGCGTTCGAGCACCGGCACGTGGCGGACGACGTCGCCGCACCAGTCCTCGGCGAAGGCCACCACGTGGACCGGGCGGTCGATTCCCCGGAGTGCGGCCACGGTCGAGGGCTCCAGCCGCTGACGCTCGATCGAATTCTGCATCTTCTCGACATGTTCGGCGTTCTCGGCTGCATCGATCCAGGCCTCGTGGGTACGGCCCGAGTCGAACACGTTCTTCCAGTCGATGGTGGGCAGGACGGGTGGACGGGGCATCACGGTCTCCGAACGAGGGGGCGAGAACAGGCTCAGGCGTGGCCGGGATCGGCCGCCGGAGGTGCCACCGGGGCACCGAGATCGTCGGCCGCGGCCACGGGTTCACGTTGGGACTGCAGGGCCAGGAGGGTCAGCATTCCCAGGTAGACGCTGGCCGCCGACAGGTGCAGGAGTTGGGCGACGGGAGGGACGTCCATGGTGACCAGCGCCGCGCCGAGGATCATCTGTGCCACCACCAGGGCGACGCTCGCATCGGCGGCACGCACCAGACCCGTGTCGGCGCGGAAGCGGCGCCGGCTCCACACGGCCAGACCGATCGTCGCGGCCAGCATGAGCTGTGAGAACCCGCGGTGCACCGTGTCGAGCGTTCCCACCTGTTCGATCCACTCGCTGCGGGGCAGTTCGGGGTTCTCGTCGACGGCGTGTTCCATGGCACCACGGACGTTCGTCCCCAGACCCACCTGGACGAGCGTGAGCACGATCACGATGCCGACGGCGTGACGGAAGCGTCGCCGGGCCGGGTCCTTCGATCGCGGTAGACCCGCGTGCTGCAGGCGCGCGTGGAAGGTCGCGTACAGGAGCAGGGTGACGATCACCAGGGCCACGACCATGTGGGTCGTGATCATCCAGGGTTCCAGCCCCGATCGCACGACCTGACCGCCGAGCCATCCCTGGAAGCCCACGAGCAGGGTTGCGGCGAGCGCGGGCCAGAGCAGGCGGGGGCGGTGGCGGTGCCACAGCAGCGCCATGACCAGCGTCGCCACGATGAGCAGTCCGATGGTCACCCCGAGCAGCCGGTTCGTGTACTCGAGCCAGGTGAGCGTGGCGTTGAACTGGGTCGGATCCCAGCCCGGAGGCAGCTGGGAGGCCTGGAGGGGCGGAATCCACGACCCGAAGCACTTCGGCCAGTCCGGACACCCCAGTCCCGCGCCGGCGGCCCGCACGAGCGCTCCGACGAGGATCAGGGTGTAGGTGGCGACGGTGGTGGCCAGCGCCATGCGTGCGAAGGCCCTCAGACGGTTTCCGTTCATGGCCTGCCACGGGTTCGGGGGCGACCGGGGACGACGCGGGAACGCTAGTGAACGCCGCGGGGAGGCGCCACGTTCCGGGCACGGTGGAAGGTCCTGCCGACCCGACCGCGCCCGAGGTCGCCGAAGTCGTCGCGAGGTCGGATCGACGTCGGAACGTCCTTTGCAGGATTCCCGAGGCCGTCCCCATTCGCCGCAACTCCGAAGGACCCCCCCATGACGATCCAGCAGAAGGTCAACCGCGGTCTCCTCGCCGCCGCCGCCGTCCTGGTGGTCACCACCGTCGTCTCCTTCCTCGGACTCCGGGGGCAGGTGGACGAGGCACTCGATCGAGAGATGGTGGGTACGGTCGAGGGCATCGTGCGTCAGCTCGAGCTCGCCGATCACATGTACCTGGAGCAGGTCGAGAGCGGGATGCGCCTGCTGCGACACCGGGCGCACGAGCTCGGCGAACCCCGCCGCGACGGGATGATCCCCGTTGCCGGTGTTCCGGCCGATGGCCTCTACTTCGGCGACGCGGTCGTGAACGAGGAGTTCTCGCTCGTCGATGCCACCACCGACCTCGTGGGCGGCACCGCCACGCTCTTCGCCCGCACCGGCGACGATTTCGTCCGTGTGAGCACGAACGTGCAGAAGGACGACGGATCGCGGGCCATCGGCACGAAGCTGAACCCCGAGGGCAAGGCCCATCCACGGATCATGGCGGGCGAGTCGTACCGTGGCCTGGTCGGGATCCTGGGTCGTCCCTTCGTCACGGGCTACGATCCGATCGTCGATGCGAGCGGTGCCGTCGTCGGGATCTACTACGTGGGCTACCCCGTCGTGGAGATGCAGGAGCTGGGCACGGCGATCGCCGCCATGAAGCTGCTCGACCACGGATTCGTGTCGCTCGTCGACGCCGACGGCGAGGTCGTGTTCGCGTCCGACTCCGCACCCGATGACGTGGGCGCGATCGTGACGCGTGAGAGCGCTGACGGTTGGCACCTCTTCGCGCGGACCTTCGATGCCTGGGGCTACGATGTCGTGGCCGCCGTGCCCTCGTCCGACATCGCAGCACGCACGACGGCGTCGACCGCCCAGGTGCTGGGACCGACACTCGTCGTCTTCGTCGCGATCGGTCTGCTGGGCTTCTTCGGTGCGCGGGCCTTCCTGCGCCCTCTCGACGCGGTCGCGGCCGCGGTCGAGGGCGTCGCCGACGGTGACGGCGACCTCACGCAGCGGATCGACTACGACCGCGACGACGAGCTGGGGCGTGTCGCGCGCGCGCTGAATCGCTTCCTCGACAAGATCCGCGAGTCGATCCGGGTGATCGCGAACTCGGCGGACTCGCTGTCGAGCACCGGCGAACGCCTGGGTGCGGTGAGCGACTCCATGGTGCAGTCGGTCGATTCGACCACGAACGAAGCCGGAACCGTGGCCGGCGCGGCCGAGCAGGTGTCGGCGAGCACCGACAACGTGGCCTCGGCCGCCGAGGAGATGCAGGCCACGATCCGCGAGATCGCCGAGAACGCCACGCGGGCGGCCGACGCATCGAGCGGTGCCGTCGACTCGGTGCGCAACGCCACCGCCATCATGAGCCGGCTGAGCGACAGCAGCGGCCAGATCGGCAGCGTGCTCGGTCTGATCGAGGAGATCGCCGAGCAGACGAATCTGCTGGCCCTGAACGCGACCATCGAGGCCGCACGCGCCGGGGAGGCCGGACGCGGCTTCGCCGTGGTGGCGAACGAGGTCAAGGAACTCGCCGAGCAGACGGCCCGCGCCACCGAGGACATCCGGACCAAGGTCGGATCGATGCAGTCCGACACCGAGGCCGCCGTGGGCGCCCTCGACGGCTACACGGCGGTGATCGAGGAGATCGATCAGGTCTCGCAGTCGATCGCCGGTGCCATCGAGGAGCAGGCCGCCACGACCCAGGAGATCGGCAAGAGCGTGCACGAGACGGCTCAGGGAAGCCGCAACATCTCCGAGAGCATCCAGTGCGTGGCACGACTGGCCGACGACAGTGGCGGGCACATCCGTCAGGCCGCGCAGCTCGGCGAGCAGCTGGCCGGAGTGACGAAGGAACTGCAGCGGCTGATGACGCAGTTCAAGTACTGATCCGGACTGCGAACGGACGTCCTCACATCTGCGTAGCGACGCAGCGCTGGTCTGCGGGCGGGGCACCTCCTATCCTGCACCCGTCCGCGCGAGAACCGACCGCGGCCCGTCGGAGTCGGGCCGCGGTCGCGCCCGCCTCTCCCCAGCGCGAGGACCCATGTTCGATCCCAGCCGACCGCTCACCGACGAATTCGAACCTGCCGACATCGGGCTCTGGCGCGAGAAGGCCACGGCCGACCTGAAGGGCAGACCCCTCGAGAAGCTCACCGGCCACACCGACGACGGTCTCGAGATCCGCCCGCTGTACACGCGCGACGAACAGGTCGCGCCCACGATGATCGGTCTGCCCGGTGCGCCACCCTTCCGGCGCGGGACCCGGCCGCTCGGACGCAGCCTGGAGGGCCCCGACGTCCGCAGCGTGGTCGAGAACGCCGATCCCGAGCGAGCGAAGGAGCAGTTGCGCGAGGACCTCCATCGCGGAGCCACCTCGGTGCTGCTGCGGATCGCCACCCGGACGGCGCACGGATGGACCCCCGGTGTGCGGCTGGCCTCGGCGGCGCAGCTGAAGGGTCTGTTGGACGGCGTCGATCCGATCGCCGCGCCGGTCCATCTCGACGCCGGAGGTGCGGGCATCGAGTTCGCCCAGGCCTGGGTCGAATTGCTCGAGGAGCGCGGATTGCACCCGGCGGCCGTACGCGGCGGCCTGGGGATCGATCCGATCGGGACCCTTGCCCGCGAGGGAGAGGTCCCGGCATCGGTCGAAGCGGTCCTGAGCCGGGGCGCGGCCCTGACCCACGACGTCGAGGCCATGCCGAACCTCCGTGTGTTCTCGGTCGATCCCGATTTCGTGCACCACGCGGGCGCGACCACCGCGCAGACCCTCGCCGTGGCGCTGGCCACCGGTGCCGCGTACCTGCGGGCACTCGATGCCGCGGGTGTCGATCCCGACCACGGCACCGGCCGCATCGCCTTCGCCTGGCGCGCCGACACGCATTTCTTCGAACAGATCGCGGCGCTGCGTGCCCTGCGCATCACGTGGAACCGGATCGCCGAGGCCAGCGGCTCCTCGGGACGTTCCATGCACGTGCACGTGCTCACCTCCGAACGTGTCGTGTCGCGCCGCGACCCCTGGGTGAACGTCCTGCGCGGGACGGCCACCACCTTCGCCGGAATGATCGGCGGGGCCGACGCGGTGAGTTGCGCCTCCTTCGATCGCGCCCTCGGACAGTCGGCGCCCATGGGGCGCCGCATCGCGCGGAACACGCCGATCATCCTGGGCGAGGAATCGCATCTGCACCGCGTGGTCGATCCGGCCGGCGGCTCGTGGTTCCTCGAGAACCTCACCGCGGAACTCGCGCTGAAGGCCTGGGACGAGTTCCAGGAGATCGAGCGCGAAGGCGGGGTGATCGAGGCCCTGCGCAGCGGATGGTTGCGCGAGCGCGTCGACGCGGCGTGGGAGCGCAAGCGCGCGAAGATCGCCACGCGGCGTGAAGCCCTGACCGGTGTGAGCGAGTTCGCACAGCTCGACGAGCGTCGTCCCGACGTCGAACCCTTCCCGGATCCGGGCGAAGGCGTGCAGGCCGAGTCCGAGCGCCTGCAGCCGTGGCCGGTGCGTCGGCTGGGTGACGACTTCGAGGAGCTACGCGACGCCAGCGACGCCGCCAACGCCGAAGGCCGCGAACCCCGCGCCTTCCTCGTGACGCTCGGTCCGCTGGCCGAGCACAACCTGCGCGCGAACTGGATCCGCAACGTCCTCGCGGCCGGGGGCATCGCCAGCCGCGATGCCGGAGACCTCGAGGACGCCGACGCGGCCGCGAAGGCCTTCGCCGAGTCCGGGCTCGACTTCGCGGTGATCTGCGGGACCGACGCACGCTACGCCGAACAGGCCGCCGACGTGGCGCGGGCCCTGCGCCGCGAGGGCGTTCCCCTGGTCTGGCTCGCCGGCCGTCCCGGAGACCACGAAGACGCGTGGAGGAGCGCGGGGGTCGACCGCTTCGTCCACATGGGTGTCGACGTGATCGAGGTCCTGCGCGAAGCGCTGGGCCACCTGATCGAATCCACCCGGGAGGAGACCGAGCGATGAGCCGCGTGCCGAACTTCAGCGATCTCCCCCTCCACGTGCCCGGCGACGCGCCCCTCGACCGCGCGCTGTGGCGCAACCGCGTGGAAGCCGCCCACGGAACGCCCCTCGACGAGCTGACCTGGAACACGCCCGAGCGCATCGAGGTGTCACCGCTCTACACCTTCGACGACCTCGACGAGCTCGATCACCTCGACACCGTGCCCGGCGTCCCGCCCTTCCTGCGTGGCCCCTACACGACCATGTACGTGCAGCGGCCGTGGACCGTTCGTCAGTACGCGGGCTTCAGTACGGCCGAGGAGAGCAACGCCTTCTACCGCCGCAATCTCGCGGCCGGTCAGAAGGGCCTGTCGATCGCCTTCGATCTGGCCACCCATCGCGGCTACGACAGCGATCACCCCCGGGTCGAAGGTGACGTCGGCATGGCCGGCGTGGCCATCGATTCGATCCTCGACATGCGGCGCCTGTTCGAAGGGATCCCGCTCGACGAGATGAGCGTGTCGATGACCATGAACGGCGCCGTGCTGCCGATCATGGCGCTGTACATCGTGGCGGCCGAGGAACAGGGCGTGAAGCCCGAGCAGCTGGCCGGGACCATCCAGAACGACATCCTGAAGGAGTTCATGGTCCGCAACACCTACATCTACCCGCCGCTTCCGAGCATGCGGATCATCGCAGACATCTTCCGCTACACGGCCGAGCGCATGCCGCGCTTCAATTCGATCTCGATCAGCGGCTACCACATGCAGGAAGCCGGTGCGACGGCCGACCTCGAGCTGGCCTACACCCTGGCCGACGGGCTCGAGTACCTCCGCACCGGCGTGGATGCCGGCCTCGGCGTCGATGCCTTCGCCCCACGGCTGAGCTTCTTCTGGGCCGTCGGCATGAACTTCTTCATGGAAGTCGCCAAGATGCGCGCGGCCCGCATGCTGTGGGCGCGGCTGGTGAAGGACTTCGACCCGAAGAACCCGAAGTCCATGAGCCTGCGTACGCACAGCCAGACCAGCGGTTGGAGCCTGACCGCCCAGGACGTCTACAACAACGTGGTGCGCACCTGCATCGAGGCCATGGCCGCCACGCAGGGACACACCCAGTCGCTGCACACCAACAGCTTCGACGAGGCGCTCGCCCTGCCGACCGATTTCTCGGCGCGGATCGCGCGCAACACGCAGCTGTTCCTGCAGCAGGAGACCGACACCTGTGCGACAGTCGATCCCTGGGGCGGCAGCACCTACGTCGAGAACCTGACCCGCGATCTCGCGGCCCGGGCCACCGAGCACCTGGAGGAGGTCGAGGAGGCCGGCGGCATGGCGCGGGCGATCGAGCAGGGGCTGCCCAAGCTGCGGATCGAGGAGGCCGCCGCGCGCACGCAGGCCCGCATCGACAGCGGGGTGCAGACGGTGGTGGGCATCAACAAGCACCGCCTCGACGCGGAGGACGCCGTCGAGGTCCTGAAGGTCGACAACTCGGCCGTGCGCGAGCAGCAGGTCGCCCGTCTGCAGGAGCTGCGCCGCGACCGCGACGACGACGCGGTGCGTTCGAAGCTCGACGCGCTGACGAACTGCGCCGAGAGTGGAGAGGGAAATCTGCTCGACCTGGCCGTCGACGCGGCGCGCGACAAAGCCACCGTCGGCGAGATCAGCGAGGCCATGGAGAAGGTCTTCGGCCGCCACCAGGCCGAGATCCGCTCCATCCAGGGGGTGTACAGCGGCGAGATGGACCAGGGAGAGGACCACGCCGACGATCTGGAGCGCGTGCGCGCGGCCGTGAACGACTTCGCCGAGCACGAAGGGCGTCGTCCGCGGATCCTGATCGCCAAGATGGGCCAGGACGGCCACGACCGCGGCCAGAAGGTGGTGGCGACCGCCTTCGCCGACTTCGGCTTCGACGTCGACATCGGTCCGCTCTTCCAGACCCCGGAGGAGAGCGCGCGGCAGGCCGTGGAGAACGACGTGCACGTGGTGGCCGTGAGTTCGCTCGCCGCCGGTCATCTCACCCTGGTGCCGAAGCTGCGCGAGGCCCTGGCCGCTCTCGGCCGCGAGGACATCGTGATCGTGGTGGGTGGTGTCGTGCCGCCGCAGGACTACCAGGCCCTTCTCGATGCCGGCGCGAGCGCTGTGTTCGGGCCGGGGACCGTGATCGGCGACGCGGCCGTCGAGGTGATCGAGGAACTGCGGCGTCGTCTGGGCTATCCCTCGGCGGAGAGTTGAGCTTGAACGACGAGCCGCCGAAGAAACCGCCGCGCTCGGCGCTGTCGACGGACCCGGCTGGCGAGCAGGGTCCGCGCAACCGCAGCGGAGGCCCGCGCCGGCGCGAACTCACGTTGCGTGACTACGTCGACGGGATCCGCGCGGGCGACCGCGCCGTCCTCGGCCGCGCGCTCACGCTGATCGAGAGCAACCGTCCCGAGCACCAGGATCTCGCCCAGCAGATGCTGCGCGAACTGCTCCCCGACACCGGGGCGGCGATCCGGGTCGGCCTGACCGGGGTGCCCGGTGCCGGCAAGAGCACCTTCATCGAGACCCTCGGCACGCGGCTCACGCGCGAAGGCCACCGGGTGGCCGTGCTCGCGGTCGACCCGTCGAGCGGGGTGAGCGGCGGCAGCATCCTCGGCGACAAGACCCGGATGTCGAAGCTCGGCACCGATCCGAACGCCTTCGTGCGTCCGTCGCCGAGCGGCGGCACGCTGGGTGGGGTCGCGCGCAAGACCCGCGAGTCGATGCTCGTGTGCGAGGCCGCCGGCTACGACGTGATCGTGGTCGAGACGGTCGGAGTGGGCCAGAGCGAGACCCAGGTCGCCGAGATGACCGACGTCTTCTGTGCGCTCCTGTTGGCCGGGGCAGGTGACGAACTGCAGGGGATCAAGCGTGGCCTGCTCGAACTCGTCGACGTGATCGCGGTGAACAAGGCCGACGGCCCCGACGAGACCCGGGCGGCGCGGGCGGCGCGTCAGATCGAGGGCGCGCTGCACATCTTCCGGGGCGGCGACGAGGTGCCCGTGCTGACGTGCTCGGCCCTGCAGGACGTTCGCGTGGCCGAGGTGTGGGCGTCGATCCGGCGGCTCCACCACGCGCGCCGCGACAGCGGGGTGATCGACGAACGTCGGAGCGAGCAGGCGGTGCGCTGGATGTGGTCGCTGGTCGACGAGCAGGTCAGCCGGCGTCTGCGTCACGATCCTGCGACCCGGGATCTGGCCGACGAAATGGAGATCGCCGTTCGCGACGGGCGGCTGCCCGCGGTGGAAGCCGCCGTCCGCGTGATCGGTCGCCTGCTCGGCGACTCCTGATCGACAGCTGCGTCAGTTCGCGTGCAGCTGGTGATGGATGCACTCGCGATGTTTCCGCGCCAGCTCCAGGCACTCCGTGTCGTCGAGTTCCACCAGCCAACGGTGGCGGGCGTTCAGCGACAGCTTGCGCAGCTCGCACAGCTCGCAGTCGCCGAGCTCACAGTCGCAGCTCTCGAGCGGACAGCGATTGAGTGCGCCGTACAGCACGTCGCGGGCGAGCGCGACTTCGTAGGTGTCGACCTTCATCTCCGTGCCCCTTCTTCGTCTTCGGACAGCGGTCCGGGCGAGGGCCGCCGAGGCTCATGGCCGTCGAGCACTGTGAGCCTATGCACGATTCGGGGGTCTGCGAATAGAGCGCCGACATCAATCTGTGTAAAAGATCACATTGTCAAAGTGTTCACGGCTCTCCGCCCTCCTTGCACCGCATCCGGACGTCCGGGACGCGCGGTAGGGGCAGGACCGAAGGGGTCTCACCGCTCGCCGTTGTAGATCACCATGTGGTTGTGGCCCCGGTTCCGCGGCGTGAACACGCGGACGAACCTGCCGTCGAGGGCGTCGCGCACCTGATCCTCCGTCAGCAGGTACTCGTGGGAGTGCGGGCTCGTCGACGCCGAGGCATCGAGGGGTACCAGGATCCCGTCCCCGCGGTCCTCCTCACAGACGAAGCCCTGCCGGCGATGGTCGTGCTCGTCGTCACCCTCGACCGAGATCACCGGGGTGTTCCGGTTCGTGCAGACCGGTGGCTCGAGTTGCTGCGTCTCCTTTTCGCAGGAGGCGATCGACAGCAGGCCGGGAAGGAACAGGGCCATCGAGAGTCGATTACGGAGCACGGCGGTTCGTCCAGCGTGGGGGGAACGATCGGGAGCCCATGTACGGAGCGGAATCGCTCGCCCCGGGTCAAGAGCACGCCTCCGCCGTGGGCCGCTGCGGTCGAGAAGTCCGGCGTCGCGTCCGATCAGTGGTCGTGACCGTGATGGCCGCAGTGCTCACGGGCGGCCACGAGGGCACCGGTGTCCCGGTGTTCGCCGAGCCAGTTCACCCGGCCCGACTCGATGCCTTGGATCGCGCCCACGACTTTCACGCCGCAACGCGAGCATCGGAGCAGGAGACCTCGGTGGCGAAGGGGTGCTGGCCACCTCCGGCGGTCTCCTGCCGCCGGTCGGCGCCGAAGCGGGGAGAGGTCGACTCGCCGGCGGCGAAGCGGGCGTCTCCGGGTTGCGAACATGTGAGGATCAAGTTTCCACCCTGTCTTTTGCGGCCGCGTATCGCACCTTGCCGATCGGAGTGCGTTCCGACCGCAGCGCTCCCTGTCGGCCGGCCGCGCACCTCACTCCACAGAAACACCGAGGAGAGCGCCATGGAGACCGTGGCTCGCGAGCGTGCGTACAACCCCTTCGAGGTCGCCCAGTCCCAGTTCGACAACATCGCCGAACAGATCGGACTCGACGACGGAATGCGTCAGCTCTTGCGCAATCCCATGCGCGAGTTCCACTTCAACATCCCGGTGCGCCTGGACGACGGATCGACGCGGGTCTTCCGCGGCTTCCGCGTGCAGCACAACGATGCGCGCGGACCGGGCAAGGGAGGGATCCGCTTCCACCCGCAGGAGACCATCGACACCGTGCGGGCCCTGGCCATGTGGATGACGTGGAAGACCGCGGTGGTCGACATCCCGCTGGGCGGCAGCAAGGGCGGCGTGATCTGCGATCCGCACGAGCTGAGCATGCGCGAGCAGGAGCAGATCTGCCGCGGCTGGGTGCGCCAGGTCGCGCGCGACATCGGCCCGATCTCCGACGTCCCCGCTCCCGACGTGATGACCAACTCGCAGCACATGCTGTGGATGCTCGACGAGTACGAGCACATCGCCGGCCAGCACATGCCGGGCATGATCACCGGCAAGCCCGTGGGCATGGGCGGTTCGCTCGGGCGAACGCAGGCCACCGGCTACGGCGTGATCTACACGCTCCGCGAGGCCCTGCGCGAGAAGGACCTCGACCCGCAGAACTGCATCGCCAGCGTGCAGGGCTTCGGCAACGTCGCCCAGTACGCGATCGAACTCTTCGACCAGCTCGGCGGTTCGGTGACCTGCGTGTCGTCGTGGGATCAGAAGGACCGTCGCTCCTACTGCTTCCGCCGTCCGGGCGGGGTCGATCTCGAGCAGCTGCGCGGGGTGACCGATCGCTTCGGCGGGATCGACAAGGAGAAGGCCCAGGACCTGGGCTACGAGCTCCTCCCCGGTGAGCAGTGGATCGAGCAGGAGGTCGACATCCTCATCCCCTGCGCGCTCGAGAACCAGATCAACGAGGACAACGTGGGTCTGGTGAGCGACCGCGTGAAGATCGTGGCCGAGGGTGCGAACGGACCGACCACGCCGGAGGCCGACGCGGCCCTGCGCAAGCGCGGCACCTTTGTCATTCCCGACTTCCTGGCCAACGCCGGCGGGGTCAGCTGCAGTTACTTCGAGCAGGTCCAGAGCAACATGAACTACTACTGGGACATGGACGAGGTCCTGGGCAAGCTCGACACGATCATGACCGCGGCCTATCTCGACGTCAGCAACTTCGCCGAGAAGAAGCACCTCGAGATGCGCGACGCCGCACAGGTCCTGGCCGTGAGCCGGGTGGCGCAGGCCTGCCACGACCGCGGCTGGCTCTGAGTCGCGGTCCACACTCCGGCCCCGGTTCCCCGGAGGGGGTCATGGGAGGATCCGCGGAACGACCCGTGGACGACTTCCGGCGCCGCTCCGGAGGAGTGGGGCCGGGAATCCACCGCATCGGTGCGGGCGAGATCGGCGGCAAGGCCGCCGGTCTCGTCTTCCTGCGCGACGAGGTCGTCGGCCGCATCGACACGAGCCGCTTCGACGGTCTGTCGATCGACGTCCCTCCCATGTCGGTGCTCGGCACGCAGGTGTTCGAGGCCTTCGTCGGGCGCAACGATCTGGACATCGAGCGGCTCTCGGGGCGTTCCGACGCCTGGATCGCCCACGTCTTCCAGCGCGCGAACCTGCCGCCGACGGTGGTCGGCGATCTGCACGCGCTGATCCGCGGGCAGCGACGCCCGTTGGCCGTGCGCTCGAGCAGCCGGCTCGAGGACGCCCTGGCGCACCCCTTCGCGGGCGTGTACGGCACCAAGATGCTGCCCAACGACCAGATCGATTCGTCCACGCGATTCCGGCGGCTGCTCGAGGCGATCAAGTACGTGTACGGCACCACGTGGTCGGCGGCGGCGCGCTCGTACCACGCCTCGCTCGGCCACGAGGTGGGCGACGAGTCCATGGCGGTGGTGCTTCAGGAGGTGGTGGGACGTCGCCACGGCGATCGCTACTACCCCGACCTCTCCGGCGTGGCGCGGTCCTGGAATCCCTACCCGTTGCCCGGTTGCGAGCCCGAGGACGGGGTCGTGAGCCTGGCCCTGGGTCTGGGGCGGCAGATCGTCGACGGAGGGCTCAGCTGGACCTACTGCCCGCGCCGGCCGCGCGTGCAGCCGCCCTGGGCCGACGTCGCCGACCGCGCGCGTAATACGCAGACCACGTTCTGGGCGGTCAACATGGGTCCGCCGCCGGCGCACGATCCCACCCGCGAGACCGAATACCTGGTCGAGCTCGACCTCGCCCGCGCCGAGGACGACGGACGGATCGACCGCTTCGTGTCGAGCTGGGATCGTGCGAACGACCGCTTGCGTCCGGGTCGGATCGGACCGCGGGGCACACCGCGGGTCCTGGACTACGCACCGCTGCTGCAGTACGGCGACCTACCCTTCAACGATCTCGTGACCGCGCTGATCGAGGCTGCCCGCGACGCGAGCGGGGCCGAGATCGAACTGGAGTTCGCCGCGACCTTCGGGGATGGTCCGCGCGACCCGGCGCACCTGAGCGTGCTGCAGTTGCGTCCCATGGCGGTGCAGGCCGACACGGTCGAGGTCGACGAGGCCGAGCTGCACGATCCGCGGGCGGTCGTGGCGTCGACCTCGGTCCTCGGCGACGGCGACGAGGAACTCCACGACGTGGTGTTCGTGGAACCCGAGGGCTTCGACCGCTCGTACACCCGCGACGTCGCCGCCGAGCTCGCCACGATCAACGACGACCTGGTGCGCGAGGGCCGCCCTTACGTGCTGCTGGGCTTCGGTCGGTGGGGAAGTTCCGACCCCTGGTTGGGAATCCCGGTCGTCTGGGGCCAGATCAGTGGTGTCAGGGTCCTCGTCGAGGCGTCCCTGCAGGAACTCTCGGCCGATCCCAGTCAGGGATCCCACTTCTTGCACAACCTCGTGGGACGCGGTGCGATGATGCTGACCGTGCCCCGGAGCCAACAACCGCCGATCGACTGGGAGCGCCTGCGGGCGATGCCCGAGATCCGTCGCACCCGCTGGTGCCGTCACGTCCGCTCGCCCGCGCCGCTGAGGGTGCGGGTCGACGGTCGCCGGCGCCGAGGAGTCGTCCTGAGTCATGAATGAAGGCCGTGCCTACCGTGGACTGCTCGAAGACCTGCGCGAACGCGCGAAGGAACTCGAATGCCTGTATCGGGTCGAGGAAGAGCTCGCCAGGCCCGACGACTCCCTCGAGGAATCCCTGCAGCGGGTGGTCGGCCTGATCCCCGGCGGGTGGCAGTATCCCGAGAACTGTGCGGCGCTGCTCGAGGTCGAGGGCCAGGTCTACCGTTCGCAGGAGTTCGAGCCCACCCCGCAGATGATCCACGCCGAAATCGAAGTGCAGGGGCGGATCCTGGGCCGCCTGGCCGTCTACTACCTGCAGGACAGTCCGCCCGAGGACGAAGGGCCCTTCCTCTTCGAGGAGGTGCGGCTGATCCGGTCGCTCGCCGACCGCCTGGCCCACCACATCCTCTACTCGAACCTCCAGCAGTCCCAGCTCGTCGGCGGGGGCAACGGGGGGGACGTCCTCGACTGGGCACGGGGACTGCGCCTGCTCCGCGAAGCCGACCGGGAGCAGTACGCTCGGCTCTCGCGGCGTATGCTGAACCACCTGGTGAGCATGGGCGTGACCCCCGCGGCGGACATGCTCGGCCGCCGCGCCGCCGAACTCGCGGAATCGGACAACGAGAACCAGCCCGAACGCACCGTCGCGACCGACCGCGAGCTCCTGCTCTCGGATGCGCCCTTCGACCTGGCTTCGAACCACCTGAGCAACGACGAGATCATGTCGTTGGTGCAGCAGTGGCTGTACGAGGAGAAGGTCGCCGCCTTCAACAAGGTGCTGGCCGACCCCAAGGCGTCGCTGGGAGAGGTGGCCGACGCACTGCGTCGCTTCCGCAGCGTGTCGACGGACATCCAGCAGCACTCGCGTTCGACGGTGGCGGGCCTTCGTGCATCGCTGCTGCGCCGGACCCTTTCGTCGCAGACCGAGTTCATCCGCCTGGCCCGCGACTACGTCGATCCCTTCGACTTCGTCGAGCTCTTCGATCACCTCGTGGTGTCCGACCAGGGCCACGGCACGGTCGGCGGCAAGAGTGCCGGCCTGCTGCTGGCGAACTGGATCCTCGACCGGCGCGGAGCCGAGGATCCCGACGTGCCGCGGGTGAAGGTGCCGCGCGCGTGGTTCCTGACCTCGGACAGCATGGTCGCTTTCATCAAGCACAACGATCTCGAGGGCGTGATCGAGCAGAAGTACAAGGAGATCGACGAGGTTCGGCAGGAGTATCCGAACATCGTCCAGCTCTTCAAGTCGTCGGCCTTCCCGCCGGAGATCGTGAAGGGGTTGTCGGTCGCCCTCGACGACCTCGGTGAGGGCACGCCACTGATCGTGCGGAGCAGCTCGCTGCTCGAGGATCGTCTGGGGACCGCCTTCTCGGGCAAGTACAAGAGTCTGTTCGTGTCGAACCTCGGAACCAAGCGTGAGCGGTTGAACGCATTGATCGACGCGATCGCCGAGGTCTACGCCTCGGTCTTCGGTCCCGACCCCATCGAGTACCGCCGCGATCGCGGTCTGCTGGACTTCCACGAGGAGATGGGCGTCCTGATCCAGGCCGTGGTGGGCAAGCGCGTGGGGCGGTGGTTCCTGCCGGCCTTCGCCGGCGTGGCCTTCAGCCGCAACGAGTTCCGCTGGTCGCCGCGGATCCGCCGCGAGGACGGGATCGTGCGCGTGGTGCCCGGATTGGGTACGCGCGCGGTCGACCGCACCGCTGACGACTACCCGGTGCTCAGTGTACCCGGTCGCCCCGGACTGCGAGCGAACGTGGCGATCGACGAGATCATCCGCTACTCGCCGCGCTGGGTCGACTGCATCGACCTCGAGGACGGCCGCTTCGTGACCATCACACTCGAAGAGTTGCTGCGGGAGGCGGGAACCGACCTCCCGGGGTTCGAACTCGTGTTCTCGTCGGTCGACGGCGATCGACTGCGACCGGCGCACCCTCTGTTGACCGATCCCGAACGCGTCGAGTTGGTGTGTGACTTCGAGGGTCTGCTCTCGAACTCGACCTTCTCGCAGGACGTCCGGCGGATCCTCGACATTCTCGAGGATGCGCTCGAGAGCCCGGTCGACATCGAGTTCGCCCACGACGGCGAGCAGCTCTACCTGTTGCAGTGCCGCCCGCAGAGCTCGTCGTCCGACGAGCGCGCCGACGCCATTCCCCAGGACCTCGACCAGCGTCAGGTGGTGTTCACCGCCAACCGCTACGTGAACAACGGTCACGTACCCGACCTGACGCACATGGTGTACGTCGATCCTCTGCGGTACGCCGAGTTGCCCGGAGAACGCGAGATGCGCGAAGTGGGCCACGCCGTGGGTCGTCTGAACGAATTGCTGCCCAAACGCCAATTCGCATTGGTGGGACCGGGCCGCTGGGGCAGCCGGGGAGACATCAAGCTGGGCGTGCCGATCACCTACTCCGAGATCAACAACACGGCCCTGTTGATCGAGGTCGCCCGCAACAAGGGTGGCTACGTTCCCGATCTCAGCTTCGGGACCCATTTCTTCCAGGACCTCGTGGAGTCCCAGATCCGCTATCTGCCACTCTATCCCGACGAGAGCGGCGTCGTGTTCAACGAGCCCTTCTTCACGCGGTCGGAGAACCTGCTCGTGCAGCTGGCTCCCGAGTACGCGCACCTCGAGGCGGTGTTGAAGGTGATCGACGTGCCGTCGGTGACCGACGGCCACGTGCTCCGGGTGCTCCTGAACGCCGAACTCGACCAGGCGGTGGCCATGATCTGTGATCCGGAGGACCCGGGGTCGAGCCTCGTCGCGCCACCGCCCTCGCCACTGTCGACGCCCGCGCGCGCGGTGGCCGAGAGCTGGCGTTGGCGACAGCGCATGGCCGAGCGCATCGCGCGGCGGATCCAGCCCGCGGAGAGCGGCGTGGTCGCCATGTACCTCTTCGGCAGCGTCAAGAACGGCACGGCCGGGCCGGGGAGCGACATCGACCTCCTGATCCACTTCCGAGGCGACGAGGCGCAGCGCGCGGACCTTCAACGCTGGCTCGATGGCTGGAGCGAGTGCCTGGCCGAATTGAACTACCTGCGGACGGGATACCACGTCGACAGTCTGCTCGACGTGCACTTCATCGACGACGGGGACATCGAGGAGCAGACGAGTTTCGCGTCCAAGATCGGGGCGATCACCGATGCCGCGGCGCCCCTGCCGCTCGACGGAAAGGACGAGGTCTAGACCTCGATCGGGGCGATGAGCTCCCGCGTGGCGGCTTCGGGCGCCTCGGGTTCGAAACGGACGAGGGCGAGTTCGGGTCCGTCGTGGGCCGCGCTCACGATCGGTGTGTCCCCCACCCGATCGCTCCAGTGGCCGGTCAGGCGTGCAGCCTCGTGCACGTGGCCGTGCAGGCCCATCCACGGCCGGTGCCGTTCGAGGAACCGGCGGACGGCGATGCTGCCGATGTGCACGTCGACCGGCGCGTGGTCGATCGTCTTTCCGTCGAGATCCGCCCGGTCGATGAGCGTGCGGTGCGGTGGGCAGTGGAACAGGCAGAGTGCGCGCGACAACTCGCGGCCTTCGGCCAGACGTTCGAGTTCGTCGGCGATGGTGGCCCACTGCAGCTCGCGTTCGGGCACCGCGATGGTCCGTCGTCCGCCTTCGGGCGGCACACAGCCGGGGTCGACGTAGCGGGAGACGTCGTAGCGCTCCCAGTCCTTCAGTTGGAACGGACTGGGGGGAATGGTGGCGTAGCCGCACACCAGCCAGTCCTCGAAGGACACGCAGCGGCGGTGGACGTAGGTCCACAGGCCCTCGGCCGCGTAGCGGAGCACCGCGGCCTCGTGGAAGCGGGCGTCGTCGTTGCCCAGGATCACGAAGACGCGTGGATAGTCCGGTCCCAGTGCCGCTCGCAACGCGCGCAGTCGATCGGCGAGGAACCCCGCGAGGAATCCCTCGGTGCCGCCGGGGATCGCGGGGAGTTTCGCCATTTCGTGCGGGAAGAGGTCGCCTCCGACGAACAGCGCAGCGGGACGTTCGCGGGCGACGACGTCGAAGAGAGCGCGATAGCGTCCGGGCTGACCATGGAGGTCGCTGACGAAGAGACAGGACGGCATGGGCGCTCCGCGTACGGGGGGTGCGGGCGGGGCCGTGGACGGGCTGGACGCCGGTCGAGAGGCTGCGCCTTCGGGCGGGGACGCGCAAGCGCGGAATCGTGCGGTCGGACCGGCTCGTCCTTCCCGTGCGACGGTGGGCCACCTATGCTCGTCCTTCCTCGTTCCCGCCGGATTCCATGACCACCCATCACCCGTGGCTGCAGAAGATCCCGGTGCGCCGCCTCGTCCCGTGGACGACGGCCCTGATCGCCCTGGTGGTCTACGTGCGCACCTCGCATCCGGGCCTCGCGGGCGGCGATTCGGGTGAGCTGGTCGCGGTCGCGCACGAACTCGGGGTCGCGCATCCTCCGGGCTATCCGCTGTACACGCTGCTCGGACACGTGTGGCAGGCGGCTCTGGGTCCCGTGGATCCGGCTCGGAGTCTGAACCTGATGTCGGCCGTGGCCCAGGCGCTCGCGTCGGGGGTGCTGGCCGGGGCCGTCCTGCGGTGGACGGGCCGGCCGCTCGCGGGACTGGCCGCCGGGCTGGCCTGGGCGTTCACCGCACCCGTATGGAAGATGGCGCTCGTCGCCGAGGTCTTCGCGCTCAACGGTCTGCTCGCCGCGACGCTCGTCGCGTGCCTGTTCGCGTTGTTGGTCGACACCGGGGACCACGGTCCCGCACCGCCCCGGCGACGTGCCGTGTGGCCCTGGACCGCGATCTTCCTGGTGTGCGGACTCCTGGTCGCACACCACCACACGCTGGTGCTGCTGGCCGTCCCGGTGGTCGTGGTCGCGAGCGTGCGCATCGCGCGACGGACGCGCGGGCTCGTGGCCCCGTGGCGATTGGTGGGACACGCGGTGGTGGGTGCCGCCGTCGGTGCGAGCCCGCTGCTCCTGCTGCCGATCCGGGCGCGAGCCGGAGACGTCCTGGCGTGGGGGGATCCCGTCGATCCGCGCGGTTTCCTGCACCACCTGCTGCGGAGAGACTACGGAACCCTCTCCCTGGAGCCGGAGTCCTCGGGACTGGTCGCCGACGTCTCGCACGTCGGCCTGTGGCTGCGGTCGATCCCCGTCGAATCGGGGGCGCCCGCCGCGCTCCTGGCCGCCGTCGGAGCGGCGGTCCTCGTGCGTCGCGCGATCGCCGGCCCCGAGCGCACCGCCTCGCAGTCGATGGCCGCCGTCGTGCTCGGGTTCCTCGGCTTGCAGGCGTGGTTCTTCACGCGCGTCGGTTTTCCGGCCGAGCCACTCTACCTGGGCGTGGTCGAGCGCTTCTGGGTCCTGCCGTCGATGATCGTCGCCCTGCTCGCCGGACTGGGGGTGGCCCGGATCGCCGACGTCGCTCCCCGGACCGTGACCGCCGGTGTGGTCGCGGTGTCCGTGCTCTGGCCCGTGGTCGACCACGGACGCACGGTCGACCAGAGCAAGAACTCCTTCGTGGAGGACCTGATCGCGAACGTCGTGGTCTCGGTGCCCGAGGGTGGCGCTCTGTTCGTGCAGGGCGACCTCTTCCACAACGGCCTGGCCGTCGTCACCCGTGTCCGCGACCGGCGGCCCGACCTCGCCTGGGCCGACCAGGAGATCCTCACCTACGGCTGGGGTGTGCGGCGCACCCGCGAGCGGCATCCCGGTCTGCTGCCCGAACCGCTCGGTCGTGACGATCGCTACGCGGGTGACGACCCTGCCTCGTGGAACGTGCATTGGTTCGACCACCTGTACGGACGTCGACCGGTCGCGGTGGTCGGTGTCAAGGAGGACAGCTACGCGGCGCGCTACGCCACCGTCCCGCGGGGGCTCGTGTCGCAGGTGGTCCCTCGTGACGCCGTGCCCACGTTGGAACGGCAGGCGCGCGTGGCCCTCGACCTGATGGGCGATCTCCGCTGGCGCAGCTGGTACCGGAGACAGGATCCGAGGGGTTTCGAGGCCGCCGATCGCTGGCGGCTGGACGAGTTCGCCACGCGAACGTGTCTGCTCGTGTCCCAACCCTTCGCGCGGACTTGGACGCGCGAAGGCGTTCCGGGAATCGCCGCTCTCGAAGAGTTCCTCGACGTCCTCGTGGCACGACCCGACGCGGCATCCACAGATCTCCTGCGTGCCGCCGGACTGGCCAGCGTCGTCGGTTCGGAGCTGCGCGATCCGGTGCGGGCCCGCCGGTTGCTCGAAGCCTTCCTGCGCCGGGAGACGTCGGGCGACCGGGCCGAGGAGGCCCGCCGCGTCCTCCGTGGCCTGTGAGCGGAGCCGGAACCGGTCGTACTTGAGTTCGATTCCGACCAGCTGCTAGGCTTCGTCGGTTCCCTGTCTCCCACACCGAGGTCCCGCATGTTGCGTTCCCTTCGGGGTCCCGTGCTCGTCGCGGTCACCCTCTGGACGGTTCCCACCCTCGTCCAGGCCCAGACCGCACCCCCTCCCCGTGTCGACCAGGTGTCTCCGGCCGACGCGCCCACACCGGGTGGGCGGATCATCACGATCACTGGTTCGGGCTTCGGGACCGCCACCGGGGCCAACGCGGTCCTCTTCGGCGATCAAGTGGGCCAGATCGTGGACTGGACCGACGTGACGATCGAGGTCGCGACGCCCGAGGCGGATCCCGGCACCGTGGACCTCGTCGTGGTCGAGGGCGTGGACGGTCAGCGTTCCGCTCCCGTGTCGTTCCCCTATGGACCCCTGCTGCTCGAGAGCGTGGCGCCGGACGTGGCCCCGGTCGGCGGCGGGATCACGCTCACGGTCGCGGGCCGGAACTTCGGGCGCGCCTCGGCGTCGCGGACGTGGACCGTGGGCGGAGTGGTCGCCGAGGAACAGGACTTCGTCCCGCACGTGCGTGCCGAGATCCTCGTCCCGTCGCTGCCGGCGACGGGGGCGCAGCCGGTCGAGCTGGTGGTGAACGGAGAGACCGCGTCGAATCCGGTGGACGTCACGGTGGTCGCGGCGACCCCGCAGATCGATGCGCTGCGGCCCGCGAGCGCTCCCACGAGGGGCGGCGTCACGATCACCATCGAGGGGCGGGACTTCGGGGTGGCACCGGGCACGGTGCAGTTCGGGAGCGCGCCGGCCGAGACGCCGACCTGGACCGATGCGCGCATCGAGGCCATCGCGCCGGAGGGTTCGCCCGGACAGACCTCGCTCACGGTGACCTCGGCCGACGGGTCGGCCACGTCGAGCCCTGCGACGTTCGGCTACGATCCGCCCGTGATCGAATCGATCGATCCGGTCTCCGGACCCGTCGGCGGGGGGATCATCATCACCGTCGCCGGTCGGAACTTCGGGACGGCGTCGACCCCGCGGACATGGCTGTTCGGGTCGACACCGGCGTCGGAGATCCAGCCCGTCGACCACGAGCTGGCCACGGTGGTGCTTCCGGCGGCAGGGGCGCCGGGCCCCGTCGAATTCTTCGTGCGGGCGGGGACCGAGACGTCGAACGCGGTGTCCTTCGAGTACCGCTCTTCGGTCGTGATCGGTGACGTGATCCCCGCGACCGCCCCGACCTCCGGTGGCACGACCCTGACGATCATCGGATCGGGCTTCGGTGCCGAACCGGGCACCCTCGCGGTGAACCAGTCGGCGGCACCGGTGCAGCTGTGGAGCGACACCGACGTGGTCGCCACCGTGCCGGAAGGCGCGCCGGGACCGGCTTCGATCCGCGTGACCACGGCCGCAGCCGCGGTCGCGGTCGACGACAGTTCCTTCGGCTACGGTGCTCCCGAAGTCGAGTCGCTCGAACCCGCGACGCTGCCGGCGGTCGGTGGGACCACGTTGACCATCCGCGGCGGCAACTTCGGGCGGGCCTCGGACCCACGGACGGTCACGGTCGACGGTGTTGCGGCCGATGGCGTGATCTGGATCGGCCACGAGCAGCTCCTGGTCACCGCACCGCCGCAGCTGCCCGGTCGCGAGGTCCCCGTGTGCGTCGTCAGCCACGGTGTCTCGGGCTCGTGTGCGACCCTGACGATCGAGCCGCCGCGGATCGACGCGTTGACTCCGGCCAGCGGGCCCATGGCGGGCGGGACGATCATCACCGTCGTCGGCGAGAACTTCGGGGTCGACCGGACCACACCGCGCACGGTCTCCTTCGGGGACGTGTCGTCGGGATCGGTGCAATTCGTCGACGACCGGCAGCTCCTCGCCGAGCTGCCCGAGGCGACCCAGCCGGGTCCCGTCGGGGTGTTCGTCGACGTGGCGGGGGCCGCGGCCAGCCTTCCCGACGGTTTCACCTACGAGCAGGCCACCGGCGTCGACGCCTCGCCATCGCGCTTCGCCCTGTATCCGAACGAGCCGAACCCGTTCTCGTCGCGGACCACGATCGCCATGGACCTCCCTCGAGCGAGCGACTACGTGCTCACCGTGTTCGACGTCCGCGGCCGGATGGTGCGGCAGATCGAGGACCGGGCCGGACCGGGCCGGATCCTTCTCGGCTGGGACGGTACCGATGCCCTGGGACGGCCCCTGGCGTCGGGCGTGTACTTCTACCGTCTCGAGGCCCCCGACTTCCGGGAGGCGCGGCGCATGGTCCTGATGCGCTGAACGGCCCCCACGGCCGGGCGACGCCGGATCGCCCGGTACCCGGCCGGGGCCGCCCCCACGTGGATGTGGGGCTTCCCCCTGGCTTCGGGCCCGCCGAACCGATACCTTCGGAGACCTGTGCCGCCCGTCGCTCCCCCCTTGGCCCGGCATGCCCCAGACCGAACCCCCGGCGCGCGAGCGCCGCACCGCCTTCACGCGCTTCCTCGACATCGTCGAGTGGCTCGGCAACCTGTTGCCGCACCCGGTCACGCTCTTCGCGCTGTTCTGCCTGGCCGTGATCGGCGGCTCGGGCATCGCCGCGGCGCTGGGGCTGCAGGTGGACGACCCGAGGCCCGAGGGCGCGGCCGGCCGCGCCGCCGACGGGATCATCGAGGTGATCAGCCTGACCAACGCCGAGGGCCTGCGGCGGATCCTCGAGAACCTGGTCGACAACTTCGTGAACTTCGTGCCGCTGGGAACGGTGCTGGTGGCCATGCTCGGGGTGGGGGTGGCCGAGCGCTCCGGTCTGTTGGGCGCGGCGATCCGGGCCCTGGTGCTGCGCGCGCCGCGGCGGCTGGTCACCTACTTCATCGTGCTGGCCGGCGTTCTGTCGAACACGGCCTCGGAGATGGGCTACGTGGTGCTCGTGCCGCTGGCCGGCGTGATCTACCACTCGCTCGGTCGCCATCCGCTCGCGGGCATGGCCGCGGCCTTCGCCGGCGTCTCGGGCGGTTACAGCGCCAACCTGTTCATCGGCACGGTCGATCCGTTGCTCGCCGGGATCACCGAGGCCTCGGCGCAGTTGCTCGATCCCGACTACACCGTGAACCCGGCGGCCAACTGGTTCTTCATGGCCATCAGCACCTTCATGGTCACGCTCGTCGCCGGGTGGGTGAGTCTCTCGCTGGTCGAGCCCAAGCTCGGGCCCTACGACGCCTCGAAGGCCGCCGACGACGTCGGCGACGCCAAGGCCGCCGAGCCCCTCACGCGTATCGAGTGGAAGGGCCTGGCCTGGGCCGGGGCGACCCTGCTCGCGCTCAACCTGATCGTCGTCGCGCTGGCGGTTCCCGAGAACGCCCCGTTGCGCAATCCCGAGACGGGTCTTCTGGTCGGTCCGGGCGGATCGCCGCTGCTGTCGAGCGTGGTGGCCTTCATCTTCGTGTTCTTCATCGTGCCCGGTTTCGTCTACGGGCGCGTGACCGGCGTGATGAAGAACGACCGTGACGTGATCGACGCCATGGCCGGAGCCATGAGCAGCATGGGTCTGTACATCGTGCTGGTGTTCTTCGCGGCACAATTCGTGGCCATGTTCGGGTGGACCCAGCTCGGCAGCATCACCGCGGTGTTGGGTGCGCAGTTCCTGCGCGACGTCGGCATGACCGGACCCGAGGTCTTCGTCTTCTTCATTCTGATCTGCGGCTTCGTCAATCTCATGCTGGGCAGCGCGAGCGCGCAGTGGGCGATCACCGCACCGATCTTCGTGCCCATGCTCATGCTGATCGGTTTCAGTCCCGAGGTGATCCAGGCGGCGTATCGGATCGGCGACTCTTCGACGAACATCATCACGCCCATGATGAGTTACTTCGGGTTGATCCTGGCGTCGGCCGCGCGCTACGAGAAGGACCTCGGGATCGGCACCATGATCGCCATGATGCTGCCCTACTCGATGTTCTTCCTCGTGGCGTGGACGATCCTCTTCTACGTGTGGACCTTCCTGCTCGGGATGCCGGTCGGGCCTGGGTCGCCGCATCACTACCCGGCGGGATGATCTACTGCTCGTCGTCTCTCTCGGTCGGGCTCTCGCCGGGCGGCCGGTCGGGCTCGGTCCGATGGCTCGGTTCGACGCTCGGGTGCGGACTCCCGGCGGCTTCGGCCTGGACGTGGAGCACCGCCTGCTGCACGAGTTCGTTCGCCGAACCGATCCCCAGCTTCGTCTTGATCCGTTCCCTATAGGTCTGAACGGTCTTGAAGCCGACGTGCAGACACTCGGAGATCTCCCGTGAGGTCCGTCCCTCGCCGAGCATGCGGAACACCGAGAGCTCGCGGTCGGTCAGTTGTTCCACGGGAGATCCGGAACCGGTCGGATCGTGGTGGAAGAAGCGACTGGCGATCTCGGACTGGAGCCGGTCGCTGAGGTACACGCCACCGGCCTCGATGCGGCGGATGGCTTCGACCAGCACCTCCGGGGGCTCGCTCTTCATCACGTATCCCCGCGCTCCGGCCCGGAGTGCACGCTCGGCGTAGTTCCGCTCGCCGTGCATCGAGAGCATGATCACGCGCACGCGTGGCCAGCGGGGAACGATCTGTTTGACCAGTTCCAGGCCATCGGCTCGGCCGAGCGAGATGTCGACGAGTGCGAAGTCCACGGGCTCGCGCTCGAGCACGTCGAAGGCTTCGCGCGGAGACCGCGCGGAGCCGACCACGGCGAGACCGTCGACCTGCTCGAGGAAGGCGGAGACGCCGACGTGGAAGAAGGCGTGGTCATCGATGAGCAGTATGTGTAGCTTGCCCGATCCTTGCTTTCGTTCGTTCTCCTTCACGGTCCACCTCACTCCTCTCGGTGGCTCGTGCGCCCGCTCGGGGCAGCGCGTGACGATCGTGGCCGGCGATGATAGCAGAACGGCGGCATGGACATCCAATCGATGCCCACCGTCCAACCGATCACGTTCCCGCAACGCGGGGCGATTTTCGGGTCAAGGCCCGCACGACGCGACGAGCGGGTGCCTGACGGGCTCCTAGGAATCCTTCGGACAGACATCTCGCTCCGGCCGACGTAGCGTCTGGTTCGTTCGAATGGTCTCCAGCCGTCTGCCCCACGCAGAAGCCGGAGGCTCGCGGGCCGTGTCCGAGACCGACCGGACATCGACTCCGCCCAGACCCCGCGCATTCGATGGAGCACGAGCCATGAAGGGTGCATCCCCCTGCACAGAGCTCCCCCGGGCACTCCTGTGCTCGATGGAGGGTCTGACCACCGCCATGGCGGTGCACGACTCCCACACCTTCGCCCACCAGGAAAGGGTTTCCCGACTGGTTCGCGAACTCGGACGAAGCCTGGAGCTGAGCGCCGAGAGTATTGCGATGCTCGGCTGGGCCGGCTACCTGCACGACGTCGGGAAGCTCGGTGTACCGAGCGCGCTGCTGCAGCGTCCGGACGAACTCGGACCCGGCGAGACCCTGCACGTGCGGTCGCACGCGGTGCTCGGAACTCAGATGCTGCGCCACATCGGCTTTCCCGATCGGATGTGTGACATCGTCAAGCAACATCACGAGCGACTGGACGGGAGTGGATATCCCGAGGGCCTGATCGCTCCGCAGTTGTCGATCGAGGCGCGTGTGCTCGCCGTGGCCGACGTCGCGGACGCCATGCTGTCCCGCCGTCCCTACCGGCCGGCGCGTGAATTGCACCAGGTCTTCGACGCATTGGCTCTCGGTTCCGGGCGACTCTACGATGCCGTGGTGGTGGACGCCGCTTTCGAGGTCCTCGACGCGCGTGTCGAAGAGGCGCTGGAGTCGACCCCGGTCGCCTGAAGGTGAGGGTCGATCTTCCGTCCGTCTCGCCCTATTCTGCCCCTCCCGGCCGCCGGACCGCCTGTGGTCCAGCCTTGGACGCGCGGTGGTCGTCCGGGCGCCGGGTCCTGCATCTCGACGGAGTCACGGCATGGGAGAGGAAGCGAAGAAGATCGTCCTGGTCGACGACCACGCGGTGGTGCGCAGTGGCGTGGCGGCGATGCTGGCGCGAGTTCCCGGGATGGAGGTGGTCGAACAGGCCGGTGATGGCGCTGCCTTCTTCCGCGCGCTCGCGGAACACGAGCCCGACCTCGCGGTGGTCGATCTCTCCCTTCCCGATGCCGACGGGCTCGAGTTGATCAAGGACGCGGCTGCGCGGTATCCGGATCTGAAGATCCTGGTCCTGTCCATGCACGCCGAACGGACCTACGCCGAGCGCGCGATCCGGGCCGGCGCGCGCGGATACGTGATGAAGTCGGAGGAGCCGGCCGCACTGGTCGAGGCCGTGCGGCGGGTACTCGACGGCGGAATCCATCTGAGCGAGTCGATGCAGCAGGTCTTCGTGATGCGAGTGGCCTCGGGACACGACGTCACCGATCCCGGCTTGCTGAGCCGCCTCACCGATCGCGAACTCACGGTCTTCCGCATGCTCGGAGAGGGATTCGGGACCAACGAGATCGCCGAGCGATTGAACATCAGTGCCAAGACGGTGCAGACCTACCGGGAGCGACTGAAGCAGAAACTCTCGCTGAAGTCGGGCCGTGAACTGGTGCGGCAGGCGACGCTCTTCGTCGAACGACCGGTCTCGGAGTGAGTAGATCCGTCCCGCAGGACGCGGTCTGTAGGATCTCGCACCACGAGCGATACGGCGCACACACCACTCCCGCCACGACCAACGAGCCGATCGTGCTCCCGTCGAGTTCGACGACACTGTAACGGACGGGAAGAACCGTGGCGATCCACGCCCCACGGACCCCACAGGCTTCCCGGACGACAGAGGACCCACGATGATCGATCGGCCGACGAGCCCGCCGACGCGGGACGAATACGTGCACATGGTGAACCTCGGTCTCGACACCGTCGGCCGTGGGGTCCTGTTGATCGACGCGACGGGTCGCATCCTGGCCCTCAACGCATACGCCGCCCGCACCCTCGGGATCGAACGCCCGCTGCGTGCTTCGGACGACCTCCGTCTGGAGGACGGCTTCCCCGTCCTCGTCGACCTCTCCGGGCGTGAACTGGCGCCGTCCGAACGGCCCGCGCTCGGGGTGCTCGACGACGGCTCGGTGCACGAGTCCACCGTTCTGGGCTTGCTTCGTGATGACTCCGACCAGCCGTTGTGGCTGGAGGTCTCGGCCAGCCCCTTGCTCGACGCCGAGGGGCAGCTCTGGGGGGTGCTCGAGACCTTCGTCGATGCCGACCGCCGGATCGAGACCCACGGGCGGCTGCACGAGCTGTCGTCGATCGCCGAGGCGACCGACAACGGCGTGGTCGTCACCGATCTCGATCGCAAGGTGCTTTGGAGCAACCCCGCGTTCACGCGCATGACCGGATACACGGCCGAGGAAGCCAAGGGCCGCAAGCCCGGGGACCTGCTCCAGTGCGAGGAGACCGACGCCGAGACCATCGAGCGCATGCGCCGCAGCCTGGATGCCGGCGAGGGTTTCCACGAAGAGCTGCTGAACGTCATGAAGGACGGGCGCAAGCGCTGGATCGATCTCGAGGTCCAGCCGCTGTACGACGCTCTGGGCCATCACACCCGGTGGATGGGAGTGAAGCGCGACATCACCGAGCGCGTCGACATCGATGCCCGGATGCGCGCGATGACGCACCGTGCCCGAGCCGATGCGGAGGCCCTGCAGTTGGCCCTGGAGCGGGCCGAGCGTCTCACCCACCAGGCGCAGGCCGCCACCCGTGCCAAGGACGAGTTCCTGCGGAACACGGGGCACGAGATCCGGACACCGCTCAACGGTGTGCTGACGGCAGCGTCGGCCCTTCGCGAGAGTCTCCGGGACCGCGAGCAGATCGAGCTCCTGCAGATCGTGCAGGACTCCGGCGAGCGGCTCCTGCGACTGCTCGACAACGTCCTGCAGTACGCGAACATCGCAGCCGGCGATCTGACCGTTCGTCCGAGGCCCTTCGCCCTCGACGGGCTGGTACGAGGAATGGAGTCACTGTATCGCCCGCTGGCCGCGTCGCGAGGCGTCGAGCTCCAGGTCGAGGTTTCTCCGCCGGACCTCCCGATGGTCGAGGGCGACACGGGCCTCCTGCAGCGCCTGCTCAGCCTCCTGCTCGACAACGCCGTGGACGCGGCGAGAGCGCACATGACCCTGAGGGCCGTCGCCCGGCGTCGGGGTCGGTCCTGGAACGTACGCTTCGAGGTCTGCGACGACGGGTCCGGCGTCGCTCCCGAGGACGTAGAGAGGATCTTCGAGCCCTTCCGGCAACGTGACGGCTCCGCCAGTCGAGACCGGCAGGGGCTGGGGCTGGGTCTGGCCATCGTCCGTGGACTGGTCGAGCGGATGGGCGGGCGTCTCACGCTGGACTCGGGTCCCGACCAGCACACGTGTTTCGCCGTCGAGTTCTGCCTAACGGCTTCGGCCGCGGCCCCACCGTTCGATGGATCTGCGGACGACGAACTCGACGACGCGTTGGCCTGTGTGCGCGAGGCACGCCCCCGCGTCTTGCTGGTGGAGGACCCGGACCACCCGCTCACGGTGTTGTTCCGAACGCTCACCCTGCTGGGAGCGCGGGTCGAGATCGTGGCCGGCGGATCATTTCATCCGCATCGGATCGAAGGTCGTCGTGTCGACGTGGTGATCGTCGACGAGTCCGTCGCGTCGAGTCCTGAATTCGCTTCCAGTGCCTTGGGCGTTGCCGACGACGTCGATCTGGTCCTGCGCTCTTCGAACGGGACCGCGGGATCTCCGCCCGCTGGATTCCGCGCGGTCCTGCGCGAGCCGGTCGATCTCGAGTCGCTCGCGGGAGTCCTCACCGCAGTGTGATCGCAATACCTCGGACTCCGACTCCGGCAGGCATGGCCGGGGCCGTGCGTTCAGGCGTCCTGGGGTATGACGGGTTCATCGCCCGAGGCCGAGGCTTTCCGGATCGGCTGCCGCGGGCCGACGACGCGCAGGGTGGTTCCGCTCTCCGGATCGGACTCGATCTGCAGTTCTGCGCCGATGGCTCGGGCTCGTTCACGGATTCCGATCAGTCCCCAGTTCTCGTGTCTGGAACGAGCGGGCGAGGCGTCCGTGCCGAAGCCCCGGCCGTCATCGCTGACGACGAGCTCGTAGCGGTCGCCGCGGAGACGGAACGACGCACTGATGTTGTGCGCGCCGGAATGCTTTGCGGCATTCAGTGTGGCTTCCTGGGCGATCCGGTAGAGCTCGATCTCGATGTCCGGGTCGAGACGCCCGGCGTCACCCCGGAATTCCAGTGTCGCGTCGGTGATGCGTGCCGTCTGGTCGCCCAGGGACTCCAGGGCGGGACCGACGCCGAACTCGTGCAGCACCGCCGGGCGTAGGACCGACAGCATGGAACGGACCTTGTCGGTCATGTGCACCGACGTGCGAGCGAGTTGTGTCAGGATGGCGCGCTCGTTCTCCGACGCACTCGGGCCCATCTCCGCTCGCAGGGACTCCAGCAGGTATCGAAACGCGGTGATGTCCTGGCCGAGGTCGTCGTGGAGGTCACGCGCGATGCGTTGCCGTTCATGTTCGGCGCTCCGGCTGAGCCGCCTCGACAGAAGACGTACCTCTTCCACGAGGTCCAGCTGCTCCCGGAGGGCGTCGCGCAGATGGTCTTCGGTGTCCTCGAGACGGGTGGTCTTGGTCTGCAGGCTGTTGGCCATGCCGTCGATGGCGCGCCCGATCACCGAGATCTCGTCGACCCCTCGCAAGGCGATGCGGGCTCGGAGATCTCCGCGACGCAGCCGCCGTAGTCGATCGACGACCAACCGCACGCGCGAGAGCAGCGCGTGGTTCAGCCATGCCCACAGCAGGCCGATCGCGGCCACGTGGCCGGCGGCGCTGACGGCGAACTGGATCGCGGCCGTGCGGCGGACGGCCTCTCGGGTGCGGCTCGTGTCGAAGTCGAGCACCACGGCTGCGGTCCGCCGGGAGAAGAACGAGCCGTCGGGGTCGTGCATCCGCAGGGGGAGGGCCACGAGGAGTTCCGCGCGGGCACGGTCGCGAGCGTGTTGCGTCGTCAGGGTCTCCATTGCACGTCTGACGACCGGAACGAGGTCGCCGTCGAGGACGGAATCCAGAGGTGCGCCTTCCAGTGCGAGGTCGTCCGCGGTGAGCACGACACCGTTCTGGTCGACGACCAGGGCGCGTTCCAGGTCGGGATCCGCGCGGCAGCTCACGAGATTCCGGCGCGCGCCGTCGATCGCACCACGACGGATCGAGGACTCGATCGCCACCGTGGTCGGAGCGCCCATGGCGCGGCCCTTCTCGGCCATCTGGACTCCGACCCGCTCGTCCGCCGAATCCATGTGTAGCCAGGCCTGGATCCCCAGGACGGGAACCAGGAGCAGCAGGAGTGCTACGGGGATCGCGTGTCGAAAGCTGATGTTCACGGCGCGGGCCCGTCGAAGAAGCGGCCATCGGGCAGGCGCTGCAGATCGACATCACGGCGGACGATGCCCCAGCGCCGGAGTACCGTCTCACAGCGTTCCAGGATCTCGATCATGGATTCCGGTTGCTCCACCAGGAGCCGGCGGTTGTCCTCGGCGTCGAGGATCTCGACGTCGGCGAGCATCCGGCGGTATTCCGCTTCCGATATCGGCCCCCGTCGAGCCCCGAACTCCACGAGCCGCGCGGACCCGGCGCCGATCCGGTCGAGTGTTTCCGTCCAGCCGTCGATCAGGTGATCGAACACTCGGTCCTTCGTCTCGAGAACGCTCTTGCGTGTCAGGAGAACGTCGACGATCTCCCACGGAATCGCCGACGAGTCGAAGACGACGTGCAAACCGTTCAGCGTCATGGCGCGATGCGCGTAGGGCTGATGGGTGACGAGGGCATCGAGATCGTGCTCGTCGAAGGCATGTCGGTGGTCGGCGATGTCCACCGAGACCAACTCGACGTCCTCGACCTCGAGATCCGCATGGCGCAGCAGCCCATCGAGGACGTGCGCACTCGAAGGGTTCACCTCGAGCCCGATCCGTCCGCCCCGAAGGTCGGCCATGGTCGCGATCTCCGTTCTGGCCAGGACCAGGTCGGCACCGACCGAGTGGCTGATGGTGAAGACGATGTTCAGCTCGGGAATCGACTGCGCCAGATCCACCGCGAAGTCGGCGGTCAGACAGGCCGCGTCGACGCCGCCGAGACGAAAGGCACTGGCGAGGTCAGCGGGATTCTCGAATTCGACGCAGTCGATCCGATCCTCGTCGAGGATGTCGATCTCGCCCGCCAGATGCACCGGTTCGGCACCCGGCCAGTCGAGCAGACCGAGTCGAAGGTCGGGCTCCTCCTGGTCGGTACACGCGGTCAGGAGGAGCAGCGACGCGAGGAGGTGGAATCGACACGCCATGATGGCAACGATTCAACCCGCCGTTTCGTCCAGACGTCTAGCCGAGGCGACCCTCGACCTCGGATGGGGACGTTCCCGATCTCAGGCGCCGTCGGGATCGGCCATGCGGGCGGCTCGCTCCATGACCGTGGTGTGCAGGTCCCGCTTGTACTGCACGATCCGCTCGCGCAG